>VOFB01004446.1_pt1 | contig 25500 bp, 32 predicted proteins | sample 5384141 | NCBI WGS metagenome assembly VOFB01 (sample SAMN12384721, study PRJNA508395) | human gut metagenome | isolation source: healthy gut A | host: Homo sapiens | reverse complement strand
GCAGCGCCGCCCTTCTTTGCGTCCTCTGGCCAGATTTCGGGCACCGGATTTGCCATATCGCGAATACCATCGGGTCCTTGCCATGGTGGAGACCATCTCGGCAGTAAGCACCTGCGGAGCGGGACATGCCGAAGAATACATCCGCACTTTGACGGCATCGGCCAGCGTGCCGGTCGTAATGCGCGCGGTTGGTGACCTTTGCCATCTCCTCCTGTGCCGGATTCAGGCGCTCATCGCCCTCGCAGACGATGCCGAAGCGCTCGACCATCGTAATGTGCTTGACGCCGAGGAACATCAGGAACTTGGTAACGGCGATAGCAGCCGCGCCGCAGCCGTTGACAACCATCTTGATCTCATCGACCTTGCGGCCGGTCAGACGGCAGGCGTTGAGAGCAGAGCCGCACCGCAGCAGAACAGCGGTGCCGTGCTGATCGTCGTGGAATACCGGAATGTCGCAGACCTCCTTGAGTCGGCGCTCGATCTCAAAGCAGCGCGGAGCTGCGATATCCTCGAGGTTGATGCCGCCGAACGAGCCGGAGATCAGCTGAATGGTACGTACGATCTCGTCCACATCCTTGGAAGCCACACAGAGCGGGAACGCGTCCACGTCAGCGAACGCCTTGAACAGCGCGACTTCCCTCCATAACCGGCATGCCGGCAATCGGACTGATATCGCCCAGACCGAGCACCGCGCGTGCCGTCCGTGATGACAGCCACCAGATTGCGACGGCGAGTATAGGTGTAGCTGAGAGACGGATCGTCCTATCTTGAGACACGGCTCGGCAACACCCGGCGTGTACGCGATCGACAGATCGTCCTTGCTGTTTTACCTCACAGCGGCCACGACCTCAATCTTGCCGCCCCATTTTTTCGTGTGCCTGCAGTGCGCGTTCCTTAACGTCCATGTTCTGTTCCTCCGTTATCGTTCTTATTCCGTTCGACGGAAAGAGTTTTCTATCTTACCTTATTATACAGAGTAGAAATGCGTTCGTAAAGAGGTAGTTTGTACAAAGAGCGGGAAGCAATTGAGAATGGAGGATGGAAGACGGGGAGATGAACGTAATGTTTCTCCGTTTTCATATTATCATAAAGGTACACCTTGTCGCACCCTACGATTTAGATTTTTATGTGTAATGCAACAACATGAAGAAGGTTAAACTTCTCATGCTCTTCACTCTCAACTCTCCACTCTTCACTTACTTGCAGCATTGTTTCGCCACCAGCGTCGGCAAGAGGAACATGGCCGCGCAGCCGGAAACACCGCCGACACGACATCGGACAGCGGCTCGAAAACATAACGGCTGTTGCCCCGAAAATCGGCGGCAGGACGAACACGCTGACGAGGAAAATACCCTTGCGGAGCATGGAAAACGTCAGTCCCCATTTGACAAGGCCCATGCCGGTCATGCCGTCCACGAACGGGTACTGGATGGTCAGTCCGAGCACGCCGAGCGAGTAGGTGCGGATCATATACGCCGCCATGTCAATATACGCCGGATCTTTGGTGAAGATTTTGACAAAAGCGCCCGAGACCGTCTGCGCGAGCAGGAACATGATGCCGCAGAACACGAGGCACAGCAGCACAATGCACCGAAACGCCTTCATGACGCGTTTTTCGTCGCACGCGCCGTAGTTATAGCCGAGAATGGACTGCGTGCCCGCCGTAATTCCGCCGAGCGGCATGGTGATGACGAGCATGAAGTTCTGCATGATGGCGGCACACGCGATGAGCATATCGCTGTCTGCGCCGCCGTATTTTCGCAGCATGACGTTGATGGAGATGAGCAGCACGTTATCCAACGCGATGATGAGCGCAGGCGAAAGACCGACCTGCACAATACGGCGCATCCAGCCGAAATTGACCGGCTGACGGGTAATACGGACGGCAGCTCTGTCACTCATCAGAAAACGCAGGATGTACACCGTCGAGCACGCCTGCGACAGCACGGTCGCAAGAGCGGCTCTGCGCACGCCCATGTGCAGCGCAAAATGAACACCGGGTCAAGTGCGATATTTACGGCCGCTCCGAGCATAACCGACCGCATTGCGGTACCCGAAAATCCCTGACTCATTGTAATTTGATTGAGTCCGTAGCTCAGTAATGCGAACACAGTGCCGGAAACATAGGTCGTAAAGTACGCCTGCGCGTAGTCCCACAGGAGCTCGCTGCAGCCGAAGGTGAACAGAATCTGCCGCTTGAAAATAAGCAGCGGCACGGTCGCCAGCACGCTCAGCGCCAGCAAAAGGTAGAAGCTGTTCGTGATGATCTGACGGGCGCCGTCCATCGCGCCGCCCCATGCGGATACTCATCAGCGGGCCGCCGCCGAAGCCGATGAGCGCACCGATGGCGGTAATCATGGTCACCACAGGCGCGCACACACCGACACCCGCCAGTGCCGCATCGCCCGCGCCTGCAATGTGGCCGACGTACATGCGATCGACCACGCTGTATAGAATATTGACAAACTGTGCCAGCATGGCCGGTATAGCAAGCTGCAGAACCAACTTGCCGACCGGCGCTGTACCCAGCGGGCTGTCTGTTTGGGACATGGTTCTCTCCCCTTTCTGCTCCCTCTATTATAGTGAAATTCGCGGTTGGCGTAAAGAAAAATGCCCTGACGAGAGGTCAGGGCATTCATTTTATAGAGTATCGTTCTTTACAAATTTCACAGTATATGCCTCCGCATAGCTACTGTGTTTAACCGCCGCGCTGTTTTCCGGATCGGTGAATGCATCAATCACCACCAGAACCTGCGTTCCGTCTGTACGGAATGTGCGTACAAGCAGTGGAATCTCCACATCGACCGCCAGATCGTCAATCTTTTCCTCCTGCATGGCCACCGCCGAGGTCAGCCACTCCGTCGGCAGACCGCTCAGCGCAGGAGATTCCGCAAACTGTATAGAATTTCCCGATTCCGGTGTCTGCGCATCAATGATAACGATATATTCCGCATTGAGTGCATCACTCTCCGGCTGAAATCGAATCGTTCCCTCGTTTTTCTTCGACTTTATCCAAATTAACGGTAAACGTCCCGCCCTCGTTCTCCATGCGCTGCCGTCCCAGATGTAACGCCGGAACTCCATTCCGTTTACATCCGCATGATTGCCGGCGAAATGTACTTCACCGCCATATCCATCTGCGGTCCATTGGTTTTCCGCTCCACCGGCGTGATGGAAATCGTATTATCCGCCGGCTGTGTCTTTGCCTGTCCGCACCCGCTCAAAATCCCCACAAGAGCCAGTGCCAGTCCTGCTATGTACTGTTTTTTCATGTGGTACACCTCCTTTTATTGTTGTGGTTACAGTGTAGCAGAATTCGCCAAATTTGTCCGTGTAAAAATGTCCCAATGAGAGATCAGCGCATTCGCGTTAGCAGATTATCATTCTTCAAAAATTTACAGTATATGCCTCCGCATAGCTGCTGTATTTGACCGCCGAACTGTTTTCCGGGTCAGCGAACGCGTCAATCGACACCAGAATCTGTGTTCCGTCTGTACGGGAGTGTACGCACGAGAAGTGGAATCTCTACACCAGCCACTAAATCGGCAATCTTTTTCCTCCTGCATAGCCACAGCCGAGGTCAACCACTCCGTCGACAAGCTGCTCAACTTCGACTCAGGCAATTCCGCAATCTGCCCCGAATCATTAAAATTCTCTATCTGCACAACAATGATATATTCCGAATTAACGGCATTATTTTTCCAGCTCAAACCGAATTGTACCACTTTTTTCTCCAATTTTCTCTAAATTTGGAACAATAACACAACATCCATCCTTCTCCCATGCAGCGCCGTTCCAAGTATAGTGTTCAAAATCAATGTCACTTACATCTATATTATTGCCGGTAAATTCATAATTCACTGATGTGTCAACCTGCGGTGCATTCGTGGTCTGCGCTACCGGCGTGATGGAAATCGTGTTATCTGGTGCCTCCATTTTTACCTGTCCGCACCCGCTCAAAATCCCCCACAAGAGCCAGTGCAAGGCCTGCCGCGTACCGTTTTTTCATGTGGTACACCTCCTCCTTTTATTGTTGTGCTTACAGTGTAGCAGATTTGGGTGATATTGTCTATTTCCAGACCATGCAAAATCTGCGTTTGCTTCTGTGCAATGTAACGACAAAAAAAGCGTTCCGACATACGTCGGAACGCTTTTCGATGCAATTTTACTTCGCGTATCTGCGGGGAAAATTAGCCGTTCTTGCGAGCGATAGCCTTCTTAGCAGCCTCTACGATGTGAGCAGCGGTCAGACCGTACTCCTCGCGCAGGAAGGACTCAGCGCCTACCTGGCCGAAGCGATCCTCAACGCCTACCATCTCCATCGGAACCGGGTTGTTCTTAATAACAACGTTAGCAACAGCAGAACCCAGACCAACCTTTACCTGATGGTTCTCAGCGGTTACGATAGCGCCGCACTCAGCAGCGGAATCGAGGATGAGCTGCTCGTCGAGCGGCTTCCAGGTGAACATATCGATAACCTTGGCAGAGATACCCTCAGCAGCCAGCTGCTCCTGAGCCTTCAGTGCCTCGTCAACCATGATGCCGGAAGCGATGATAGCTACGTCCTTGCCTTCCTTCAGGGTAACGCCCTTGCCGATCTCGAAGTCAGAGCCATCGCCGTAAACGGTGGTGAAGCCCTTACGGATCATACGCATGTAGGAGAACTTGCCGGATGCTGCCAGCTTCTTGGTCAGGCAGTTGATCTGAGCGAAGTCAACCGGGTCGATAACAACTGCTTCCGGTACGGACATGTACAGAGCGCAGTCCTCGAACGGCATGTGGGTACCGCCGTTGTATGCAGCGCATACGCCGGGTCGGAACCGATAACGTGTACCGGCAGCTTAGCGTAAGCTGCGGACATGAATGCCTGGTCAAATGCACGGCGGGAAGCGAAGCAGCCGAAGGAGTGCATGAATACGGTGCGGCCGGTAGCAGCCAGACCTGCAGCAACGCCCATAGCGTTAGCCTCTGCGATACCTGCGTTTACGGTCTGCTCCGGGAAAGCCTTAGCCAGCTTGCCGGTATTGATGCAGTTCTCGAGGTCGCAGTCAACATGCATAACCTTGCTGTCCTTCTCCATCAGGTCCAGCATAGCGGTAACGTAACCGTCACGGTTGTTACGAGAATCCTTCTCGTGCTTGCCAATCAAAGTAAAGCTCATGTTCAATACCCTCCCTTACTGTGCCTTGATCTCAGCGAGCTTCTTCTCAGCAGCAGCAATGGCTTCATCCCACTGCTCCTTAGTCGGCTGAGAGGAGTGCGCGCCAGTGCCTTCAGCAAAGGTGGCGCCCAGGCCCTTAACGGTGTTCAGGACGATGCAAGTCGGTACGCCCTTGGTGTCGTAAGCGAGCTGAACAGCATCGTAGATCTGCTCTACGTCATTGCCGTCCTGCAGCTCGATAACGTTCCAGCCAAATGCTGCGAACTTCGCGCCGATGCCCTTGCCGTGGCTCATAACCTTGTCAACAGCACCGTCGAGCTGGTACTTGTTATCGTCTACGAAGCAAACGAGGTTGTCCAGCTTGTAGTGAGCTGCGAACTGAGCAGCCTCCCAAACCTGGCCCTCATCGCACTCGCCGTCGCCAACGAATACGAATACATGGCTGTCGCGGCCGTCGAGCTTGTTGCCCAGAGCAGCACCGGTAGCGGTGGACATGCCCTGACCGAGAGAACCGGTCGTCAGGTCAACACCGGGGGTCTTGGTACGGTCGGTATGGGACGGGAAGTTGGTGTGCGGCTGATTGAGGGTATAAGCGTCCTCAACCGGGTAGAAACCCTTCAGACCGAGGGTAGCGTACATAGCCGGACCAGCGTGGCCCTTGGACAGTACGCACCAGTCACGATCTTCCCAATGCGGGTTCTTCGGATCAACCTTCATTACTTCGCCGTACAGAACTGCCAGCGCATCAATAACGGACATTGCACCCGGAACGTGGCCGAAGCCAAGCGAACCGACGGTCTTCAGGGTCTCCACACGGATTTCCTGAGCAAATACACGAAGCTCCTGCATCTTTTTCTGCTTTCTGCATTGCATACACCTGCCTAATTCAAAATATAATTTTCTCTCCGCGAACAGGTTCCAGCGTACAGCGGCACAATGCCACTGTTTTACGAATACAAGTGTATCACCAAACCGCCGAAATTTCAACCGAAATTCCTGCATTTGTTCGCAAAATTCCAATTTCATTCAAACGCCTTATAAAAAATATCCAATTTATTTCGAGTAAAATTAGGTAATTTGTTGGTTATCTGCTGGTTATATGTATTTATTTTGTTGGTAAACCTCTTGCAAACGGTGAAAATATATTTTCAAAAGGGGTATCCCGCCCTGTTTCCGCCGTTTATCTGCGTATCTCTTCCCCGAAGACGGGTTGCCGCTCCTCTCCCCGCTCACTGCCAGAAATTATTTTCGAGAGGCGGTTTTACGAATTTCGCTTACTTTTCATCGTCCTTCACCGAGGATTTTCATGTATTTTCGACCTTTTTCGCCAAATCCATGCCGTTTTACCATTCTTCGGAGCGGTGGACATCTGGTTACAAATTTGATAAACTAAAGAAAACATTGTGGATACATTCGGATACTACTGGGCGGATATATTATATAGTGGGAGCTGTGAATATGAAAGTCAGCCGTCTCAATTCGATAGAGCAATATGTCATCTCGCGCGAGACCGTCAGCATTGACGAGCTGTGCGAGGTTTTTTGGCGTGTCCAAGAATACCATCCGCCGCGACCTGAACGAGCTTGAGCAGCGCGGCCACATCACCAAGGTATACGGCGGCGTGACCGCCACGGTTCCCTCGGGTGCCGTGCCGACGCCCATCCGTTCGGGTCTTAACCAGATCGACAAGTCTCCTCATCGGCCGTCTGGCCGCCGAAGAGGTCGCGGACGGGGATACCATATTTATCGACTCCGGCACGACCACGCTGTGCCTGCTGCGGGTTCTCGTGGCAAAAAGCGGATTACGATCATTACCCACTCGCTCGGTGCGCTGAGCGAGGCCTCCAAGTACGATAACCTCAATATTATCTCGCTCGGCGGCATTTACAGCCCTACGACCGATTCGTTCGTCGGCCTATCCACGATCGAAGCGCTTTCCACCATGCGGATCAACAAGGCGTTCATGGGCGCAACAGGGGTTTCCCTGACCGCCGGCATGACCAACACCACCTTCCTCGAAGCCGAGATCGCGTGCCGTTGTCCACCGCGCGGATAACATCTACGGCATGGTCGATTCGTCCAAGATCGGCAAGGAAGCGATCGTCACGTTCTGCCACCTCAAGGACCTGACCGCCTTCATCACCGACTGCGAACCGCCGAAGGAGTACGTTGATCTGTGCAATGCAGAAAACGTAAAGCTGAGATATGAGTAACATAAAGGGAGCAAATCACACAATTTGCTCCCTTTTATTTATTCAGGAACCAGACACCGGCATTGAGATATGCCGCGTATATCAGCCAGGCCAAGTACGGCACAAGAAGCCATCCCGCCTGCTTGTCAATACGGTAAAACGCCCTTGCTGTGACAAGCACAAGCGCCAGCAGCAGAATCAGCCACCAGAACGCCGTTCCGTACAGTCCAACGCGAAAAAACAGCAGCGGCCACACGAAATTCACTGCAAGCTGCGTGTAATACAGCGCGAGCGCGTTGCTTCGCTCCGGCGAGCCGGACTGCCGCACGCGCAGGCTCGCCCAGCCCATGAGCACATAGAGAATCGTCCACGCAATGGGGAATATCCATGCCGGCGGTGCAAGCGGCGGCTGCACCAGCGCCGCATACTGCGACATGCTGCCCATCGTCAGCCATGCCGCAAGTCCGCCGACCGCCAGAGGCAGTGCGAAGCTGAAAATCTTCATTTTCCGTCCCTCCCGTTCCTATTTATATGGAGCGAGAGGATTTTATGCATTTACAGCTCTTTTTTCGGTAAATGCCCACACCGATGCGCCAGCATACCGCGTACACGATGGCACCGACAATTATCAGTCCACCAAAGAACGCTGTAAGCTGTCCGACCGGCCAGCTGTCCATGCCGCCGACCGCCTGTACGAGCTTGTCGAACGCCGGATGCTTTTTGACAACGGTCAGCAGGAGGATCGGCACCCACACTACGGCAATGAGGAAATACCGACCGCGCTCCGGACCAAACCGTAAAACGAGTACAAATTCAATACCCATCAGCGTCAGGCCGACCGCCTCACAGGCCAGCATGCCCATCATATCCTCTGCCATTGCATCACCGCCGAAGGCATTCATGCCCGCAATACATATCATGCCCAGTGCCGCAACCGTCAGATTGACCAGCAGGCTGATTGCAAATTTGCTGCTCACCACATCGCGCCGAGAGACCGGAAGCGACAGACTCAGCTTATCCCATCCGTAGGCATGATCGCTGCTCATGAGCGTTGCGGGCACCATAAGCGACAACATACACAGCATAGCCGGCACAAACGACAGCCCGTTTCCGGAGACGATCGAGGCCAGCGCAACCACAACTATTGCGATCATTATTGCCTTCATCGACCGGCGCAGATTCATCCAGTCCGCATACAGCATTGCTTTCATCTTGCGTCCTCCCCTCTCGTCAGGAACAGCATGATCTGTTCGATGTTGACCGGCTCGACCGACCAGTTCTCCGGTATGCCGTCGCGTCTTACCAAGGCCTCACAGCCGAATGCACCCACGCGCTTTGCCCGCACGGCAGACGGGTCAAGGGCGTTCAGCTGATCGGCGGTGCAGCGCAGTATACCGCAGGTGTCGAGCAGCTCATCGCGCGGCTCGCTCAGCAGCACCTCTCCCTTGTGGATGAAGGTGATCTCGTCCGCGATTTTGTCCAAATCGCGCGTGATGTGGCTGGACAGCAGGATTGCGTGATTTTCGTCCTGCATGAAGTCGTACAGCAGATCGAGCACCTCATCCCGCACGACCGGGTCAAGGCCGCTCGTCGGCTCGTCGAGCAGCAGCAGCTCCGCATGATGCGACAGCGCCGCCGCGATATTCAGCTTGGTTTTCATGCCCTTGAGTAGTCCCTGATAGCCTTCTCTCGGTCAATACCGAATTTTTCGATGTACGACGCAAACTGCTCCGCATTCCAGTTTTTGTACGCTCTGCCGAGGAGCGTGCTCACCTGTACGGCGCTCATCGCGCTCGGAAAACCGCCGTTCTCGAGCACCACGCCGATCTTCTCACGGACGGACGGATTCGAGCCATGTTCCCCAGCACGGTAATCTCGCCGCTGTCCGGCCGGATGAGGTCGAGCACCGCCTTGATGGTCGTTGTCTTTCCGGCGCCGTTTTCTCCTATTAAACCCATCACCGTGCCTCTCGGCAGGGTAAATCCCACATTGCGGAGCGCAAACCGCCGTATTTCTTTGCAGACGCCGTGCAGCTCCAGTGCATTCTCTCTCATAATCCTTCCTCCTCAAACAGTGTCCGTGCCAGCTCTGCGAACTCGTCCGCAGACAGTCCGGCCAGTCTTGCCGCCTGCACAGCGTCCGTCAGGTGGTCTTCCACCGTGCGAAGCTGCGCTTCCCGCAAACGTTCGCTGCTGACCGGTGCAACAAAGCTGCCGCGTCCGGTCTGGCTGGTGATAAGGCCCTCGCGCTCAAGCTCCTCATACGCACGCTTGGTCGTGATAACGCTGATGCGCAGCTCCTTCGCCAGCAGGCGCATAGACGGCAGCGCCTCCCCGGCTGCAGCTCTCCGCCGAGGATTTTCGCCTTGATCTGACGTGTGATCTGCTCGTAGATCGGCGTGCTGTCCATATTTGATACTATGATGTCCATGCCGTCCCTCTCTCTTTCATTGTATATACTCATTATATACAATATGAGGCAATATGTCAAGGGATAGATTTCCACCAGACGCGATTTTTCACAAACGAAGCGGTTTGAGAGACGGCGGTTTTTCACACGCTCAACGCAAAGCACAATTCCCGCCGAAAAATTTTATAGTATTTTTATACAAACTGCCGAACAATTTTTCTTGCATTTCGACGAAAATCACGCTATACTGTAATTGTTCAAAGAAAGTGCTTAAAAAACAGCACAAATGCTGCAAAACGCAGCTTTACTAATTGACTATCTCTTTTTTTCCTTTTTTTTTACTCTTTTTCTTCTTTGTGATCGGATCACACCTCCCGATCACAGCAAAGCAGGCTCGGTTTTATCCGAGCCTGTTTTTGTTTTTGTCTGAAATTTTTGGGCACCCATTTTTCGACAGAGACTTGGCTGGACCCCTGAACCGCGCAGGCGGTTCACCCTGTCCGGGCATCTCCTTTTCTGTACCGGCTTGTGGGGCACGCGAGTTGCGTTAGCAATACGCCCTGTCCGGGCGGGAAGATTTTCACTGAACCTCAGCGGAGAGCTGCGCTCTGCGGAGCGCGTGAGACTGCCGCGTCCGCAGCGGGGACAAAAGGAAGGGACACCTGCGGTTTCCTTCCTTTTGAACTCCTGCCTTTCCCTTTATTTGTTAGCCCGGCGAAAATCAGAGAGCGGCGACCGCTCCGAAAATGGGTACGGCAGTCGGGTTACCGCTGCGTTTGTTTCGCAACCTATTCGCAGTTCACGCATAACGCACTGCTACACATACGGTCTACTTCTCCGCAGGCGCGGCTAATCGTGCCGCGCAACTCGCTCGCCGCGTTGCCGCAGACGGCACCTGCGAATTTTTCTGTGCGAATACGCTTTATCTGATATTCTCTCCACTCTTCTCTCTACTGCTGAATTTACGCACAAAGAACCCGAAGCCAAGGCTTCGGGTTCTTTGCGTCTCTGCGCTTACTTCATAATGATCAGTGCCATGAACACAAGGTCGGTATCGCCGGTATTATCCAGCGCGTGGCCGGTGCCGTCCGGACAGAAGGTCACGTCGCCGGCCTTGACCGGATAGGACTTCTCACCGTCGTTATACGAGCCTTCACCGCTCAGGATGTAATAGGTCTCGGTCTCGCCGTGGTGCTCGTGGAAGCCGAGCGTGCAGTTCGGCTCGATGGTTACCTTTGCATACAGGCCGCACTTGCCGTCCAGCTCCTTCTCACCGAGCAGGTGCTCGATGATAACGTGTCCCTTGCCGCCAGCCATCTGCTCTACCTTATCTACCTGATGCTCGCTTGCAGTCGTAATCATAATTCTTTCCGCCTTTCTTGTCCCGGGCAATACCGCATGATTGAAGCTGCGGTGTTGCCCTTACCGCTCGCGCAGTTTCTTGTCAATTCCTATTATAGCGGTTGTAATCCAAATTACAAGATAAGATTTCCATTTCCGCAAAGAATTTACTTTGCAGTCATACCGTACACCGGAAAGCCGATACGCACCTTAAACTGATCGCCGTCCACCGAGACATCGAACGTGCCGCCGCAGGCCCGGTATAGCTTTTTGCGATGGCGAGACCCAGACCGCTGCCCTCGGTCGAGCGTGCCGCGTCACCGCGGACAAACCGTTCGGTGATCTCATCGGCGGCAAAGTCCATCTCGTAGTTGGCGGTGTTTTTGAGTTCAATAATGGCCTGACCGTTCTCCTCTGCGACAGAGGAACACGCGCGTGCCCTTGAGCGCATATTTCACGCAGTTGCCGATCAGGTTTTCCAGCACGCGGGACAGCTTTCGTCCGTCCGCCCAAATGGGCAGCTCCCGCTCGGGAATGGCGGCTTTGACGGTCAAGCCGCTCTCCTGCACGGCCCTGTCCTGCTCCGCGAGCGCCTGCCGGGCGAGCGTGCACGCATCCAGCCGTTCGCTGATGATCTGCTCTGCGCCCGACTGCACCTTGGAGATATCGAACAGGTCGCTCGTCAGATTCTTGAGCCGCAGACCCTTTTGATAGATAATGCGGGCGTAATCGTTGGCTTCCTCCGGCGTTAAATCCATTTTGCCGAGCAGATCGGAGTAGTTGAGGATGCTGGTCAGCGGCGTTTTCAGGTCGTGTGAGACGTTGGTGATCAGTTCGCTTTTCATGCGTTCCGCGCGGACTTCGTTCTGCAGCGCCGCCTGCATGCCGTCACCAAGCGAGTTGATGTCCTCGGCCATCTCCGCGAATACGCCCTCCGGCATGTCGGTCAGCTTGAAGCCGAGGTCGCCCGCCCGCAGCCGGCGCAGCGCATCCACGATACGTTCAAAGCCGGTGATGCGTTTGATGAGAAAGTAACCTGCCGCGAGGAACCAGACCGCGCCGAGCACGAAGACAAAAAACGAGCCGCCCACTCCGCCGAACACCGCCGCAAGGAACGCGAGAACAACCGAATACGCCGTAAAGAGCAGCATAACGTTGCGCGTTTTGTAGCCGCGGAACAGCATGCGGTGCAGTTTTCGAAACTGTGCTGGATGCACTCGCATACCTTAATAAAGGTTCGCCAGCACCAGAGGATGAATCGAATCGACCAGCACTGCTTGACGAAGCTGCGGTTCTTGATCACGCGCACAAGCGACAGCGTAAGTTCAAGTGCGAACGCAAACGCCGCGACGAAAAACAGGATGGACGGTACGAGCAATATCGACATGTCGTTTGTGCCGTTCAGCAATTCACCCATCAGTGCCAGATTCAGTCCGCCTGCCGTGCCGAGCACCGCCCAGAAGCACAGCACGTTCACTTCCACCGGCAGACGGTCGATGGTGACAAGGTGCACGTCCTCATCCTCCGGCTTGCGGCCGGTAACGAACAGCAGGAACACGAACAGCAGCAGTGCAATGCACGTCAGCACAATCGCCCGATGGAGCACGCCGGTAATCTGCGTTTTCTGCATTTCCCACTCAGCCTTGATGGGTGCAGCCTGTGCGTCCGTAAAGCGCACCAGCAGCAGGGTGTTAGACGGGTACGGATTGAACTTATTGAACTTCCAGCCTTCCTCTGCCGTATCCTCCTCGGTGTAGTAGCCGTAACTGCCCGTCTCCTCATCGTAAACCGCAAGCGGATAGCCGTAGTAAATTCCCACATTGGACTGCACATTTGCCACCTGGCCGTGTGATCATGTAAAACGCAGATTTTTTTTTGCCGCGGCTTCGGTCAGCGTGTCATCGCCGACCGTTTTATCGCCCATTCTGCCAAAATAGTTTCCCGCAAAATCCGTATGCTGCCTGCTGAATTCCGCTGCGTCCATGCCATCCTCAAACGCATTCGCCATTTCAGCACATTATGCCGAGCTGCTGATGCATATAGGGACGAGTCGGCAAAATCGCCCTCAAAGCGATAGACCATTTGGTCAAGGCCGTTCGCGGCAAAATCTGTTATCGTGTCCTCGGTGAGAAACAGTGCGCCCGCAAAGCACCCCACAATGCACACAAACGCGATGAGCTTCGCTGCCGAACTGCGTAAAATTCCCTTGATGTTCATTTTCACTCGCTCCTCTCTATCTTATAACCCACTCCCATACTACCTTTAAATAGCGCGGCTCCTTCGGGTTGATCTCTATCTTTTTCGCGGATGTGCCGCACATGGACGGCGATGGCGTTGTCGCTGACGATATCGTCATTCCACACCTGCCGGTAAATCTCATCGATGGAGAACACCTTGCCTGGGTGACGGCACAGCAGCTCGAGTATTTTGTATTCGAGCGGTGTGAGACGAACGGCTTCGCCGTCCACCGTCACGCTTTTGCTCTCGGTGTCGAGCACCAGTCCGCGGATGGCAATCTGCGTTTCCTTTATCTGCATCGCGCCCAGTTGGGTGTAGCGCCGCAGCTGGCTTTTTCACGCGCGCGACCAGCTCGGACGGGTTAAACGGCTTTGTAATATAATCGTCCGCACCCGCGGTCAGTCCGAGGATTTTGTCCGCGTCCTCGCTCTTGGCCGACAGCAGGATGATCGGCAGATTTTTGCTTTCTCTTACCTTTAATAAGGTTTTGATTCCGTCCAGCTCGGGCATCATAATGTCAAGGATGATAAGGTGTACGTTCTCGGTCATGACGATATCGAGCGCCTCCAGACCGTTGTACGCCTTGCGCACCAGATAGCCGTCCGCCTGCAGGAATATCGCAATGCTTTCCACGATCTCGCGGTCGTCGTCCACCACCAGAACAGTCAGCTTTTCCATTTTCCCTTCCCCTTTCGTTACTTCTATCTTACCACAGGTTTCTGTTGTTTTCCGCAGGAATTTCTTTAGATTTTATGAAGATGAAAAAAGTCCCTCGGTTGAGGGACTTTTCTTTGCTGCGTGTTTACTTGCTGATTGCGTTGTAAATCATCTGCGCGGCATACTGGCGCGGGAGTGCATCATCCGGCTTTGTATTTACAGAACCAGAAGACCGTCTTTATCTGCCAGCTTCAAGGGCATTTTCCTTCCACTGTGCACCGGTCAGACCATCCTTCTGTACATCGTGACCGCTGTATACCAGCAGCATTTTCGCGGCTTCAGCAGTCGTTACAGACGCATTCGGTGCAAAAACCGTGCTCGACTTGCCCGAAACGATACCGTACGCCTGACAATACTTAACGTAGCCGTTCGACCAGGTACCGGCCGTATCCACAAACGTGTCGGTCATATCCTTTGCGTAGTAAGACGCATCATCCGAACCGGTACGCAGTACGAACATCATCTTGGCCATCTGTGCACGGGTAACGAGCTTGTCCGGCTGAAACGAACCGTCCTCAAAGCCCTTGATAACGTTCTTCTCGGTCAGGGTGTCGATTACCTTGCTGTCCACCTTGATGCTGCTCTGGTCGGTGAATGCTGCACCGGCAAAGCTGTTGCTGCGCAGGCTGCCGCCATGCTCAGCGCGATCAGTCGCTTTCTGAGTGTCATATTAAATTCCTCCTTTTTATTGCATGGACGCCGTAGTGCATCCATAGGTAAAATATAACACTGTCTGCTGTATTTGTCAACCTTTACCTTAATCTGTGTGATTGTGTGCAAAACAAAAAGACTGATGTTTTCACATCAGTCTTTTGGAGGTACCACCCAGAATCGAACTGGGGATCAGGGAGTTGCAGTCCCACGCCTTACCGCTTGGCTATGGTACCATGTGGAGCGGCTGACGAGGCTCGAACTCGCTACCTCCACCTTGGCAAGGTGGCGCTCTACCAGATGAGCTACAGCCGCATATTTGGTTTTTCGCGCTAACGCGATTCTTTGACTCGAAGACGGGTTACTTGCCGCTCCGACGCTACCTCTCCGGGCGGAATCGCTTTTGCTGCGGCAAAAGCCACGGCGGTTGAAACAATCCACCGGATTGTTTCTAAGAGCTGCCTGCTCATTTTAATGTCGCAGAGCGACATTTTCAGAGGTTAGAGGGCTACGGCCTCGATTCCTTAACCGAAAGTAAGATTTATTCAAATGAGTGTCCAGACACTCATTTGAATAAATGGTGCCTTCGGCCGGAATCGAACCAGCGACACGAGGATTTTCAGTCCTCTGCTCTACCAACTGAGCTACAAAGGCATATTCCTTCAATCGTTTCCGATTGAAGAATGGCGATCCGAATGGGGCTCGAACCCACGACCTCTAGCGTGACAGGCTAGCGCTCTAACCAGCTGAGCTACCGGGCCAGGCCGTCGTCGCTGTTTCGTTTTCGTTCGTATCTCTCAGCGACGATGTTTATTATACAGAACCTGTGCCCAAATGTCAACACTTTTTTTTCAAAGTTTTTTTATTTTCTTTTTATTTCGTTGCGTGTGTTAAAAGTTCCTGCAACTCTGCGCGGCTGAAACGATAGATTTTATCGCAGAACTGGCAGGTTACCTCACTATTTTCCTGTTCTTCCGCCATCTTGCAAAGTTCGGTTTTTCCCATGCTGATCAGGGCGCGCTCTACTTTTTTCACGGCTGCACGCACAGCGGTAGCCGATTTCACTGGTCTGCAGAAAATCTACCTCAAAGCCATCGAGCACCGCGCGGATAATGTCCTCGAGGCTCATGCCCTTATCGAGCATAGCAGTCATGCTCTCCAGCTTTGCCAGATTGGCCTCCAGCTTGTCAATGTCGGAATCCTTCACGCCCGGCATAAGCTGCACGAGCCAGCCGCCGGCGCACTTGACCGCGCAGTCGGTATCCACGAGCACGCCGAGCGCGCACGCCGACGGGATTTGCTCGCTCTCCGCGAAATAGCGGGTCAGGTCCTCGGCAATCTCGCCGTTGACGAGCGCAACCGTGCCCGTGATCGGGTCCTTCAGGCCAATGTCCTTAATCACCATCAGATAGCCGCGGCCGACACCGCCGCCTACATTCAGCTTGCCGTCCGCACGCAGCGGCAGATCGACAGCCGGGTCCTGCAGATAGCCGCGCACATAGCCATCCGAATCACCGACGCAGACAATAGCGCCGAGCGGGCCGTTGCCCTTGATCTGCACGGTCACGGAGCCGTCCTCGACCTTGAGCTGGCTGCCCATGATGGCAGTCGCGGTCAGCGTTCGTCCGAGGGCTGCGGTAGCCAGCGGCGTGGTGCTGTGGATTTCGTGTGCACGCTCGACCAGCTCGGTCGTGCTGGCTGCACAAATCTGGATGCCCGCGTCACGGGCGATCGCGCGAAGTAACGTATCGCTCATAAGTTAATCTCTTTTCGTGCTGTAAAGTAAATGCGGTCCTCGCCGCCCTGTACGAGCGCAAAGGACTGGTCGCCATAGGTTTTGATCTCGGTAAAGCCGGCCTGCTCCAGCATGGCGGTCAGCTGTGCAGGCTCGTAGATGCGCTCCTCGTGCGTTTCCTGCGCACGGTGCCACACATCGTCCTCCTGCTCGAAAATATCGAACTGGTAGGCGCACAGGCCGTCCTCGACCGCCGCCTGCCATACGCAGAATACACCGTCATCCTCGCGGACATAGCTTTCGCCGTCAATGCGGGCGAATTTCTCGGGTGTGTTGATGTCGAATACGAACAGGCCGTCCGGATTGAGGAACGTGTGTACGCGCTCGAAGGCGGTCTGCAGTGCTTCCGGCTCGGTGACGTAGTTTACGCTGTCCAGACAGCACAGGCACGCGTCTACCGCGCCGTACAGGTCCAGCTCTTCCATACGCTGATTGAGCAGCAGCGGACGCGGCTCGCAGTCAGCGTGTTCTGCAGTGCCTGCATGAGCATTTCCGGCGATGCATCCGCGCCGATCATATCATAGCCGCGCTGCGCCAGAATGCGCGTCAGACTGCCGGTGCCGCACGCCAGATCGAGCACCAGCGACGGCTTTACGCCTTCCCGCTCAAACAGGCGCTCGAAAAAGTCTGCCCATTCCTCGTAGCCCACGTCATCCGTGAAGCGGTCATAGTATTCCGACAGAGTCTCGTAACTATTCATGGCTCTCCTCTGCTGTTTCGTCCTCTTTGAGCCGGTCGAGCATCTTGCGGTAGCCGTCCGAGCCGTACACAAGGCACTTGTTCACGCGGCTGATCGTCGCGGTGGACGCGCCGGTCTCCTGTACGATGTCACTGTAAATGCGGCCCTCATCCAGCATGCGCGCCACCTGAAAGCGCTGCACCATGGCACGCAGCTCGGCGATCGTGCACAGATCTTCAAAAAAGTCGTAGCAATCCTCGACCGTCTGCAGCTTGAGAATACCGCGGAACAGAATGTCCATATCCTCGTCCTTCAACTTTCGATTCATGGTCTATCCCTCGCTACATTCGTTTTTTCGCTCTTATACCCTGTATTATAATGCACATCGCTTTTTATAGTGTAAGCGGGCGATGGACAGGGGCACCCACTGCTGCTACCGGCCTTTGGTGCACGGGCGGCTCCTTTCTCTGCACCGGCTGAGCGGGGGACACGAACGGCGTCAGCGGGTTCGCCCCTGACGGGCGGAAAGTTTTTCGCTGAACCTCAGCGGGGGGATTCGCCGTCTGCGGACGGCGGGGACGTTGCGGCACCCGCCGCGGGGGCAAAAAGGAAGGACAACCTGCGGTTTCCCTTCCTCTTTGAACTCCTGCCTTTCCCTTATTAGATAGTCTGGCGCAGACCAGAGACCGGCGACCGCTCCGAAAGAGGGGGAACGACAGAGGATTTTTTCTTCCGTGTTTTCTCAACCTGTTCGCAGGGTCAGATACCGTACTGCTACACAGGTCGGCTACTTCCATCAGGCGCGGCATGACAGTGCCGCGCAACTCTTTAACACGTTATACCGCATGGAACCTACGAATTAAGCGTTTGGTACAATTTATCTTCGCAGGCCCTGTCTATCACAACTCGCTAACGAATCGTGCGGCACGGTTATGCCGCGCCTGCGTTGATTAACCCGTATGTGTAGCAGTACGCTGTCTGTGAACTGCGAATATTTCACGAAAGACACGCAACGGTAACCCGACTGCCGTTCCCCTGTTTCGCAGCGGTCACATGTCGGTAATCTGCGCCAGACCCTCCCCCAAAGGAAAGGTGGGAGTTAAGAGGGTAGAAACCTTTTGGTGTCTACCCTCTTGCCCCGCCGCGGGGCGCGGCGAATCCCCGCGCTCCGCAGAGCGCAACTCCCCCGCTGAGGTTCAGCGAAAAACTCTCCGCCCGTTAGGGACGAACACGCTTACGCAGTTCGCGCACCCCGCTCAGCCGGTGCAAAGAAAAAAACGCAGAGGAAAACCTCTGCGTTTCGCATTAAAGCAATTTGAGCTGCTTATCCGGCAGATCCTCATCGGTAAGCAATGCGCCGATGGAGCGGCACGCCCGCGTAATGGTATGCTTGCCGCGCAGCACCATGGTCTGCACGCCCTGCGTGGAACGGGTTGTCTTGACATCGAGCATGCTCGCGCGGAACGTGAGTGCACGGTTGGCAGTCGAGAACATGGTGATCTCGCTCTCCTCCTCGATTGGGTGGAAGAACGCCACAGCCGGCGCCTTATCCGAGTACGCGCCGGTCAGGCGGCGTCGGTTGGTCTTGGTCTCGAAGGATTCCATCGAAAACCGGGCTGCCTTGCCGTTTTTGAACACAACGACCATACTGCCCTTGTAGTCACCCGGCAGGACGGCATAAACCGGCGTTTCGCCCTCGTCCATCTCCAGCTTGGACGCAAGGTAATCACCGAGCACAGACGCCTTGCTGTCCTCAAAATCGTACAGGTGCGCCTTGTACGCCTGCTGCATATTGGTGAAAAGATAATTTCGTTCTTGTTGGTCGCCTCAGCCGTCCAGAACACCTCATCGCCCTCTTTGAGCTTTATGGTCCTGCGACATGCGCCACGACTGCGGCGTAATCTTCTTGAAGTAGCCCTCGCGGGTGAGAAACAGCAGCACCGGATAATCCTCGATGTGGTCCTCCTCGTCGAACTGCTGCACGTTGTCCGCAGTGATGATGCGCGTGCGGCGCTCGGACGGGTACTTCTTGATGATCTGCTCCAGCTCCTTGATGATGATATTGCGGATCTTCGCCTTGGATTTGACGATTTCCTCCAGCTTTTTAATCTCGTTTTCAAGTGCTTCGGTCTCCTGCGTGCGCTTCAGGATATACTCCTTGTTGATGTTGCGCAGGCGGATATCCGCAATAAATTCGGCCTGGATTTTGTCGATGCCGAAGCCTTCCATCAGGTTCGGGATAACATTTGCGTCCTCTTCGGTCTCGCGGATGATTTTAATCGCCTTGTCGATATCGAGCAGGAATTTGCGCAGACCGAGCAGCAGATGCAGCTTGTCCTTCTTCTTGTTGAGGTCAAAGAACACACGGCGGCGAACGCATTCGGTGCGCCACGCCGTCCACTCATCGAGCAGCTCGGCTACGCTGAGCACGCGCGGCATGCCTGCAATCAGCACGTTGAAGTTGCAGGAGAAGCTGTCCTGCAGGGTAGTCATCTTCATCAGCTTGGCCATCAGCTTTTCCGGGTCGGTGCCGCGCTTAAGGTCGATGGCGATCTTCAGACCGGAAAGGTCGGTCTCGTCGCGCACATCGGCAATCTCGCGCACCTGCCGTTCTTGACCAGCTCGGCGATCTTGTCGATGATGGCCTCGATGGTGGTCGTGTACGGAATCTCCGTGATCTCGATCAGGTTGTCCTTCTTGTTGTACGCCCATTTTGCGCGTACCTTGAACGAGCCGCGTCCGGTGCGGTAGATGGCACGCATTTCCGCTTCATCGTAGATGAGGTCGCCGCCGGTGGTAAAATCCGGCGCGGGCAGCGTGGAAAGGATGTCGTGCTCGGGATTTTTGATAAGCTCGATGGTCGTGCGGCAGACTTCCGCGAGGTTAAAGCCGCAGAAATTGGACGCCATGCCGACTGCAATGCCGGTATTCGCGGACACGAGAATGTTCGGGTAGGTTGTCGGCAGCAGCGTCGGCTCCTTCATCTCGCCGTCATAGTTATCCACAAAATCCACTGCGTCGGTGTCGATATCGCGGAACAGCTCGGCACAGAACGCATCCAGCTTGGCTTCGGTATAACGCGGCGCGGCGTATGCCATATCGCGCGAGTATACCTTGCCGAAGTTGCCCTTGCTGTCCACAAACGGCATGAGAAGCGCCTCATTGCCGCGTGTCAGGCGCACCATAGTCTCGTAGATAGCCGCATCGCCATGCGGGTTCAGCTTCATGGTCTGACCCACGATGTTCGCAGATTTGGTGCGGTTGCCGTTCAGCAGGCCCATCTTGTACATGGTGTACAGCAGCTTGCGGTGGGACGGCTTGAAGCCGTCAATCTCCGGGATCGCGCGGACACGATAACGCTCATCGCGTACGGCATGTAGTTCTCGCGCAGCGTGTCCGTGATGCGTTGATCGACCGAGGATGTTCTTTATATACTTTTGGTTCGTCGGTTTTCTTTTTTTGCCATTATGCTCTCCTTTGCAGGATTTTCTTTGTACGTTTTGCGCCGCCCAGATACTCGCCGAACGGCAGATAAGACAGTGTGACCGCAATCGCCAGTCCGCCTGCAAGCGCCAGCGCAAACATCTGCCACAGGTGCAGATAGATAACCGGTGTCTGCCGTACCGCCCACGCGTTCCACATGCGCAGCACCAGCGGATGTGCCAGATACAGTCCGAACGAATGCCGCGCGATAAACTGCAGCGGCTTCGGAATCTCCGGCAGCCTGCTGAACAGCGACCACAGCACGGCCCATGTCAGCAGCGTATAAACCGTTGTGTCAGGCCGCAGACCCATTTTATAGGCTGCCGCAGAATGCTCTTCCGCCAGCAGCACCAGCACCGCCGAAAGCGCCCACAGCGGCAGACAGACGCGCAGACGCAGGCGGTCGCCCCGGCCGGATTTCGCCAGCCATGCACCGATGTTGTAGAACAGCGGCCAGCACACGAACAGACCGATCGGCGCCACCGGAAACTGCCACTGCAGCTGACCGACGGTCAGTAGGTAAAGGACAATCTCCATACCGAAGGTCAGGCCTGCGGACAGGAGCAGCGTCACCGCCGGATGCCGCTCTACCGCACGGCAGAACAGCTCGCTGAGCAGGATCAGCTGCACCAGTATGAATATGTAATACAGGTGGACGTAACTGCCGCCTGTCAGAATGTTTTTGATCGGATGTGCATGCGGTTTGCCGAACACGGCATCCACCGCAAGGTAAAGGACCGACCAGACCAGATACGCCGGCAGCACGCGTTTCAGCCGCCGCTTTGCCGTCTGCACCGCAGACTGACCGCTATGCTGCAGCCACGAGTGCATGTGTACGTAACCGGACAGCATGATAAACAGCGGCACGGCAAACCGCGCTGTCTGATTACAGGATACACCGACCGGGTTCATGCGGCCTGCCGAAACGTGTATCATCACCACGGCCAGCGCCGCAACCGCCCGCAGGCCGTCCATTTGCCGAATCCGCATGTTGCTATCCCCCATTTTTGCCCTTACGAAATATCCGCCAGTTCGAGATAATCCGCGCCGTTCTCGGCGATATCCTCCTTGCGTCCGGCAAGGTTGTCGCCGAGCAGCAGGTCGAACATTTCGCTCGTGGCAGCCGCTTCATCCGGCGTAATACGGATCAGACGGCGGTTTTCGGGGTTCATGGTGGTCTCCCCACATCATTTCAGGCTGGTTCTCGCCGAGACCCTTGGAGCGCTGGATGAGAATCTTTTTGCCCTCCAGCTTTTTGAGGATAGCCGCTTTTTCGCTCTCATCGAACGCAAAATAGCTCTTGTCACGGTAGGTGATCTCATACAGCGGCGACTCCGCAATGTAAACGTAGCCCTGTTCGATGAGCGTTGGCACCAGACGGTACAGCATGGTCAGAATTAGCGTGCGGATCTGGAAGCCGTCCACATCGGCATCGGTGCAGATGATGATACGGTGCCAGCGCAGGCTTTCGAGGTCGAACGCAGACAGATCCTTTGCCGCCTTGCCGCGCACCTCGACACCGCAGCCGAGGACTTTGAGCAGGTCGGTGATGATGTCATTCTTGAAAATCTTGTCGTAATCGGCTTTCAGGCAGTTGAGAATCTTGCCGCGCACCGGCATGATGGCCTGAAATTCACTGTCGCGGCCCTGTTTTACCGAACCGAGTGCGGAATCGCCCTCGACGATATACAGCTCACGGCGGGACGCATCCTTGGTGCGGCAGTCCACGAACTTCTGCACACGGTTAGCGAGGTCAATATTGCCGGACAGCTTCTTTTTTGATATTCAGACGCGCCTTTTCCGCCTGTTCGCGGCTGCGCTTGTTGATCAGGATCTGCTCGGCGATCTTGTCTGCCTCGGCCTTGTTCTCGATAAAGTAGATCTCGAGTCCTTCCTTGAGGAACTCGGTCATGGCCTCCTGGATGAACTTGTTGGTGATGGCCTTCTTGGTCTGGTTTTCATAGCTGGTCTGGGTGGAGAAGCAGTTGGTGACAAGCACGAGGCTGTCGAAAATATCCTGATAAGTGACCTTGCTCTCGTTCTTGTTGTACTTGTTGTTCTGCTTGAGATATGCGTCGATGGCGGACACGAACGCCGAGCGAACGGCCTTGTCCGGGGCGCCGCCGTGCTCCAGCCAGGAGGAGTTGTGGTGGTACTCGATCTGCGACACCGCCGAGGAGAAGCAGAACGCGCACGACAGCTTCACCTTGTACTCGGCCTTGTCGGCGCGGTCGCGTCCGCGTCGTTCGCCCTCGAGGAACTGCACCGAGGTCAGCGGATTTTCGCCTGCCAGCTCGGTCACATAGTCCACAATGCCGTTCTGATAAAGAAAATTCGGTGGTCTCGTACCTGCTGCCCACCTGATTTTTCAGCACAAACTTGATGTGGCTGTTGACAACCGCCTGCCGCTTGAGCGTATCCAGATAATAATCCACAGGGATGTTGATATCCGTGAATACCTCCAGATCGGGCTTCCAGCGGATGGTCGTGCCGGTTTTGCGCGCGTTCGTCGCCTTCTTGGTGTAGCCTTCCTTGGTGCCGGTCTTGTTTTCGCCCTTTTCAAAGTGCAGGCCGTACTCGAAGCCGTCACGGATAACGGTGACATCCATGTACTCCGAGGAATACTGCGTCGCGCAGGTACCGAGACCGTTGAGACCAAGTGAAAACTCATAGTTTTCGCCGGTGTCGTTTTTGTACTTGCCGCCTGCGTACAGCTCGCAGAAGACCAGTTCCCAGTTGTAGCGCTGCTCGTTTTCGTTCCATTCGATCGGGATACCACGGCCATGGTCAGCGTCTTCGATCGAGCCGTCCGCATAGCGCGTGGTGACGATTTTGGTACCGTAGCCCTCGCGGGCCTCGTCTATGGAGTTGGACAGGATCTCAAATACCGCGTGCTCGCAGCCCTCCAGCCCGTCCGAACCAAATATGACCGCCGGGCGCTTTCGCACCCGGTCAGCGCCTTTCAGCGAGGAGATGCTTTCATTGCCGTAAGACGGCTTTGCTTTGCTCATATATACTTTAACTCCCAATTTCCGAAGTTTTACTTACTTTATTATATCTGTTCAGATATAAAATAGTCATTTATAGCAATTTTACACCATATCATTGTTTATGTCAACGAAAAACAGAACAATTGTTCCGTTTTCGCAATCCATAGAAATGCTAAAACCAGACAAATCACTGCCTTGCCCCACATTTTGTCCGAACGCAAAAAATGCGCGCTCTCAGTTCCTGCTGAAAGCGCGTTGTATGGGGGGCAACACCGCGCAATTAAAGCAGCGGCTTCTTGCGCAGGCTTCGGTCGCGCTGCCGCGGTGTTTTGCGGAAATTATGCGGTATTGCCCAATGGGTGTCTTGCACCTCTTGTTTTTGACTGTCCGGGACCTGCGCGGTATTCCGTCCCACAGGGCCAGACAGATTTTTGAGGGATTGACTGCTCACACAGTCGGAGAAAAAGATTTCCTATGAAGTATCTATTTCAAAAAGGGATGGCAAGCGGTTTTTAGCACTCAGCTTGCTGTTCCCCTGCTGTGATTACAGGATACAGGAATCCCATGTCTAAAGTATGTAGAAAGTTTGAAGAAACCGTAAACATACCGTATCCAAATTGAAAATTGAGCATAGAAAATGAGCGTATCCATTTACCATTCTCCATTTTTAATTCAGCAGAGCCGTCACTTCTTCCAGAGTATCCGCAAAATAGATTTTCTTCTGCCGTTCTTTGGTGGACAGCTCCATCTCGATCATGTGGTCGAGCAGTGCCTTCATATGGTCGTAATAGCCGTTGAGATTATAGAAAATGCACGGTGCATCCAGATGGTTCAGCGCCAGCTTGCTCATCACCTCGGCAATCTCCTCGAGCGTGCCCGTACCGCCCGGAAAGGCGATGAACGCGTCTCCAAGCTCGATCATTTTGGTTTTGCGATCGGTCATATCCTCGGTGACGATCAGCTCGGTCAGACCGTCCAGCTGCAGCTCCTGCTCGATAAAAAGCGCGGCTCTACGCCGATTACCTTGCCGCCTGCGGCCAGTGTGTGCTCGCCGCGACCGCACCCATCAGACCGACCCGTGAGCCGCCGTAGACCAGTGTATGACCATGCTCTCCAATCCATGTGCCAAGCTCGCACACGGCGGTTTTGAGGGCAGGCTCACGGCCCTCGTTTGCCCCAGATATACGGTTATGTTCATAATTTTGTCCTCCATTATACAGGTGTATGCAGAGTTATCGGCGGAAATGCCGGAAATTTCGATTTGTGAATTCAGCACCGGCTGAACAGGGCGCGCGAACTGCCGCAGGCGTGTTCGCCCCTAACGGGCGGCACCTTTTTCTGCTCACCCCCTCTGTTTCGCAGCGGTCACATGTCGGCAATCTGCGCCAGACTAAGAAATAAAGGGTGGAGTTAAGAGGGTAGAAAACCTTTGGTGTTCACCCTGCCCTGCCGGGGGCGCGGCACGCTCCGTCCGCAGACGGCGAATCCCCCGCTTGATTTCAAGCAAAAACTCCCGCCCGTTAGGGGGCGAACACGCTGACGCAGTTCGTGTCCCCGCTCAGCCGGTGCTGAAAAACCGGCTGACCGCAAAGATCAAAAGAAAAGAGCAGACGTTTAACCATCTGCTCTCTGGAAATTCTATTTTAGCGGAACTTCTTTGCGCGTGCAGCCTCAGACTTCTTGCGGCGCTTTACGCTCGGGCTTTCATAATGCTCACGCTTGCGGAGCTCGGAAAGCGTACCCGCCTTGGCACACGAACGCTTGAAGCGACGCAGTGCGCTGTCAATAGACTCAATTTTTCCTTGATGCGGCTCCGACACAGTTTTCCCTCCCTCCGCACGTTC
>VOFB01004896.1_pt1 | contig 25526 bp, 34 predicted proteins | sample 5384141 | NCBI WGS metagenome assembly VOFB01 (sample SAMN12384721, study PRJNA508395) | human gut metagenome | isolation source: healthy gut A | host: Homo sapiens | reverse complement strand
ATTCAGTGGCCTAATGTAATTCAACCTCGTCCGTCTAACTATACTTTTGCGACGATGCCTAATCCTGTCGGTAGTTATCGCAGGGAGTTTATATTGCCTGATTCATGGAAAGGACGTGACATCTTTATTCGTTTTAATGGGGGCAGAAGCCGGTTTTTATATTTGGGTGAATGGTAAAGGTCGGCTATTCGGAGGACAGCTACCTGCCTGCCGAATTTAATCTGACTCCTTATCTGAAAGCTGGAAGAATGTTCTTGCTGTCGAGGTGTATCGCTTTACAGATGGTAGCTTTCTGGAGTGTCAGATTTCTGGCGTTTCAGCGGTATATTCAGAGATGTATTTCTGTGGTCGGCTCCTAAAACGCAAATCAGAGACTTCTTCTTCCGTACGGATTTAGACAAGGAGTATAAAATGCATCCGTCTCTGGATATAGATATTACAGGTAAAAGAAGTAATAACGAGATTCAAGTGAAGGTGACGGATCAGAATGGTAAAGAGATTGCTACCCAAAATGCGCGTGCTGTAACGGGAACGAATAAACTTCAGTTTGAGGTTGTGAATCTTTGAAATGGACGGCAGAAACGCCCAACCTTTATAATCTCACTATTCTTTTTAAAGCAAAAAGGGAAAACTGTAGATATTCGTAGTGTCAAGGTCGGTTTTTCGTAAGATTGAACTGGCGCAAGATGGTCGGCTGTTGATTAATGGAAAAATCAACTTTGTTTAAGGGAGTTGACAGACACGACCATAGTTCGGAGAATGGTCGTACGGTATCTAAAGAAGAAATGGAAAAAGATGTGCAGTTGATGCAGTCATTGAATATTAATGCTGTGCGTACTTCTCATTATCCTAATAATCCTTATTTCTATGATTTATGTGACAGATATGGTATATATGTTCTTTCCGAAGCCAATGTAGAATGCCATGGTCTTATGGCATTGTCCTCTGAACCTTCATGGGTGAAAGCATTTACGGAACGCAGTGAGAATATGGTGCGACGCTATAAAAATCATGCTTCTATAGTCATGTGGTCGTTGGGCAACGAATCCGGTAATGGCATTAACTTTAAATCTGCTGCAGAGGCTGTTAAGAGCTCGATGATACCCGTCCTACTCACTATGAAGGTAATAGCTCTTATTGCGATGTAACCAGTTCTATGTACCCCGATGTGCAATGGCTGGAAAGCGTAGGGAAGGAGCGTTTACAGAAATTCCAGAATGGAGAAACGGTCAAACCTCATGTGGTTTGTGAATATGCTCATGCGATGGGTAATTCAATCGGGAATTTCAAGGAATATTGGGAAACTTTACGAGCGCTATCCTGCACTTGTCGGTGGCTTTATCTGGGACTGGGTAGATCAAAGTATTAAGATGCCTGCTCCGGATGGTTCCGGTTATTATATGGCCTTCGGAGGAGATTTTGGAGACACCGAATGACGGTAATTTTGCACGAATGGCGTAATCTTTTCCGATCGTACATACTCTGCCAAGGCATACGAGGTAAAAAAATACATCAGCCTGTATGGGTTGAGGCTATGGGAATGGGACGTATAAACTGACTAATAAAGATTTCATGCAGGGTTGGATGACTTATATGGAAGGTATGAGATTGAAGAGGATGGAAAAGTTGTATTCTCGGCTAATCTGGAAGAATTGTCCTTGAACGCACAGGACAGTAAGGTCATTACTATAGCTGATAATCAGATCAATAAAATTCCGGGAGCCGAATACTTTATAAAAGTTCCGCTTCTGTCAAAAGCAAGATACTGAATGGGAAAAGGCTGGATATGAGGTAGCATCAGAGCAATTCAAACTTTCTGATAGTGCGAAGCCTGTATTTAAAGCAGGAGAAGGTAGTATTGATCTGATAGAGACTGATGATGCATATCTGGTAAAAGGCTCGCAGTTTGAAGCGTCTTTTTCAAAGCAGCAGGGAACGATCTCTTCTTATACATTAAATGAATTGCCCATGATTAGTAAAGGGTTGGAATTGAATGCTTTCCGTGCTCCTACTGATAATGATAAGCAAGTGGATGGTGACTGGTATCAGAAAGGCTTTGTATCAGATGACTCTTGAACCTGGACATTGGAATGTGCGGAAAGAAGATAATAAGGTAACTCTGCAGATAGAGAATCTATATCGGGGAAAAACGGGTTTTGATTATCGAACTAATATAGAATATACGGTGGCTGCCGATGGTTCTATTTTTTTGGTTAATAGCACTATTATTCCTTCAACAAAAAGGTGTAATTATTCCCCGTATTGGTTATCGTATGGAACTTCCGGAAGGCTTTGAACGCATGCGTTGGTATGGTCGCGGACCGTTGGAAAACTATGTTGACCGAAAAGATGCCACTTACGTAGGCGTGTATGATGAGTTAGTATCTGATCAATGGGTGAACTATGTCAGAGCACAGGAAATGGGTAATCGCGAGGATCTGCGTTGGATTTCAATAACCAATCCTGATGGAATAGGCTTTGTCTTTATTGCAGGTGATAAGATGTCTGCTTCTGCTTTGCATGCAACAGCGCAGGATATGGTTGACTCTGCCAATCATCGTAGGTTGCTTCATAAGTATGAAGTACCGATGCGTAAAGAAACTGTTCTTTGTCTGGATGCTAATCAGCGTCCGCTTGGTAATGCCAGTTGTGGTCCTGGCCCGATGCAAAAGTATGAACTTCGTTCCCAGCCTACTGTTTTCAGTTTTATCATACTACCTTTGGAGAGAAGTTATTCGACAGAAGAACTTATAAGGAAGGCACGCGTACAGATGCCCGTATGTATGCCTGTATTGATAGAAAGAGATAACAATGGTTATTTGAATTTAAAGACTAATACTCCCGGAGCTACTGTTCATTATAGTCTGAATGGCGGAGAAGAGAAGATATATACTGAACCTTTCGAATTTATTTCTGGTGGTCATGTGGAAGCATATGCCGTTTCAGAACAATTAGGAAAAAGTGCGGGAACTTCAGCTGAATTTCCGATATATGTGGATCGTTCACTGTGGAAAAATTGTATCAGTTAGTAGTGAGAATGGGGTGAAGAGGCCCGTAACGCAATCGATGGTGATCTGAATACTATCTGGCATAGTCGGTGGAATGATCCTGTGGCTAAACATCCCCACGAAATAGTAGTGGATATGTCTTCATCACTTGAGATTGATAAGTTTATTTATCAACCTCGTAACTCTGAGAACGGACGTATCAAGGATTATGAGCTCTATTTCAGTAAAGATGGAAAGAACTGGGAAAACAAGACTAAAGGTCGTTTTGAAAATTCATCTTCTGCACAGTTTGTAACATTGGAGAAACCAATTGTGGCACGTTACTTTAAATTGATTGCTTTATCTGAAATTTATGGTCGGGATTGGGCTTCGGCAGCAGAATTAAATGTCAATGCAGTCCGTAATTTATCGGGTGCATCTGAAGAGAGACAGAAGGTTGTATATGTGGATAGTGATGCTGATGGAAGTATGAAATTGGCTGCGGATGGTGATATTAATACATTCTGGCATACGGTACATAACCAGTTCTATCTGGCTCCTTATCCTCATGAGATACAGATTGCATTAGCTAAAGAAACTACAGTAAAGGTCTTAAATATACACCTCGTCAGGATTCTTCGGAAGGTAGAATCGGTAAATATGAAGTGTATATCAGCCATGATGGCAAGGAGTGGGGAAAAAGCTGTGGCTTCTGGTACATTTTGCCGATTCAAAGGAAGTACAGACAGTTGAATTTAATCCATGTAAAGCACGTTATGTAAAAACTTCAGGCTCTGTCTGCTGTCATTAAAGAGGCTAAGATGGCTGCTGTGGCAGAGTTAGAGGTTCTCTTGGCTGAATAGGAAAAGCGATAAAGAGTGTTATGAAAAAGAGACTGCCTCATTTTTTGATTGAGGCAGTCTCTTTTTTATGGGAGATATCTTGATTTCTACAGTATAGGCTTATTCGAGAACAGCTGCAAACCCACCATTTTCTAGCCATTTTGACAGAAAGCTTTTGATTCTTATTCATTGTTGCCGATTTCATACGGTAATCCATTGCCTGATATCCTGCATTTATTCCATCCTCAAACGAGGTTACACGGTAGGTCCTGCCATCTTTCAGGAAGTCGAGATTTATTTCAAATTCTCTTTCATTTTCCTTATCATTAGTCATCCCACCAATAAACCATTTCTCCTTTACGCTTCGCAACGATTACATATTCACCTACTTTAGCTTCCAGAACAACTGTTTCATCCCATGTTACAGGTACTTGGGTAATGAAACGAGTGCAATCTTCATTGCGGTAATATAAGGTCGGATTGTCTGCCAACATTTGTAAACCGCTTTCGAATATGACAAATAAAGACATTTGGTATGCACGGGTACCGATACTTGCAGAGTTAGGACGTTCGGAACGATAGATATTCGGTTGCATACTGATCATAGCTCCAGGAGTGTAATCCATAGGGCCTACCGCATTTCTCATGAAAGGCAAGTAGATGCTATTCTCCGGCTTACAGCCTCCCATTTGTTCCATACCTCTGACCCCTTCATAGGATAATACATTGGGATACTTGTATTCCAGTCCGGCCGGCTTGAATGATCCATGGAAGTCAACAAATAAATGATGTCTGGCTGCTTCTTGGGCTACTCGTTCGTAGTAGTTAACCATCCATTGATCGCTGCGGTCCATGAAGTCTATTTTTTACTCCCTTTATTCCCCATTCATTGAATGTTTTGAAAAGGTCAAAATTCTTTTTCTACTGTTAACCAAGTCAGCCAAAGGACAATACCCACATTCTTTTCTTTTCCATAACGAATCAGCTCATGAAGGTCTACGTCCGGATTAGGAGTGTAAGGATCGCGTGTACTCTTGGCCCATCCTTCATCCATAATAATGTAAGGGATTCCGAACTTGGATGCGAAATCAATGAAGTATTTGTATGTTTCCAAATTACAACCAGCTTTAAAGGTTACATCTTGCCCATACGGGGTTGCTCCGTTCCACCATTCCCAACTTACTTGCCCTGGTTTTATCCATGACACATCTTCTAACTGATTCTTATCAGCCAGTTTATAGGTCATAGTGTTCTCAACTAATTGCTTGTCTTCCTTGGTAATGACAAAGTAGCGCCATGGAAAGTTCCTTTTTCCACTTGTTTTAGCGATATATTCCGCTTCTTTTTCGATTTTGAGGCTGCGGTCTCCGTCTTCACCAAATGCAAGGGGGACTTTTGGAAAAATGGAGGATATGCCATTGGTCCCGTTTCCTTTCAGAAACATGCAAGGATAGTCCGACAGATCAGATTCACTGATTAGTATCTTATATGATTTACGTGTATCAATGAGAACTGGAAGTACGGACATTTTATCCGATGGTTTCCATGAGTGACTGGAAATGTGTGTGTACGGCTCTTCATAAGCTGTTTTGAACCCTCCCGGCTGTTGGAGATGTAATAAATAGTCTGTCGGGAACTGCAATGAAAGGTCTTCTCCCAATACTTCGATTTCTCTCCTTTTTGGCGGGTGATAAAACGATAGGCTATTCCATCGTTAAAAGCACGGAATTCTACTGAGTAGTTTCCTTTAAAATTGAGTAGAAGTTGGTTATATTCGTTATTGATCGTTGAAAATTTCAGTGGAACGACAGGGGTTAAGGTTTCTTTTATTTTGTTCTGTTTTTTGTCCGACAGTTTGGGATGTTCGCCCAATATTTTATCTTTTAGTTTAAGTTGGAGATAATTGTCTTTCAACAGAACTTCATCATTACAGGCTACGTCATAGTAGATTTTTGTCGGTGAGGCGGACGGATACTTTATTTCTCCGTTCGGGGAACTTAATTCTACATTCTTTTTGTGCTTGTGCATGTAGCACTAATCCACAAATAAATAGGAATAATAAGAGTAACTTTCATTGTTTTTTAGATCATCAATATGTTATATTTATAATATGAGTTATTTCTTTTATGAATTAAATTTGCCAAATATAAGTATTTTTAATCTAAGTAAGGTTTATGAGGATAAAAAGTGACACTTATAGCGAAGTTGCTAACTAAGCTAAGTGTCACTTTTTATTTGGCAATAATTATTCTTTCTTTCCCAATCAGATTGAGCATATAGTTTAAATGCTCCTAGTATAGAATCAAACCATTGACTTGATATATTTCATTGAGTAGGATATAATATTGCATTTTTACCATTGAATAGCTTGATCTTGGTCTGGTATTAGAGTATTAATCTTTCGTTCCATGAGCAATGAACCGCTAGGCTCTGGTACGAAGTAGGAACATTGGATGAGGTTACGTCATCATAACTATATTCCATTCTTAATACATGATAACGATGCAATAGATAAGGGCTGATTTTGTATCCATTTCATCTCAAATCTCATAGGTAGGATTTACCTATTATTTGGAAATTTATTGCCGGTTGGTAGCTGTTATTGTCAGATTACCTGTTTTTTTTGTTTCAGTTTCTTCTATAGGTTTTTCGAACTTGACATTAATTTTGTAAGTTTCCCGGTCGATTGAGTTATCTTCCTTCGTTCCGACATAGAAAAATACTGTATTTTCATCAACGACGTGTGCTCTTCGATTATCAACTACTAATGGATCGTCATTAGAGCCAGCAAAATAAATATTCATTGCTGTTGCAGAATAATTGCCTGAGTAATCATTATATGGCAAAACATGGAGTAATGCTTTACGCCAGCCTTTCCGTTTATTGGTCACATATGAAGATCTTTCTTCAACGGTCAGAGGTAATACCTATTCTTTTGACAGGTTTAGTCCAGAAAACTTAAATTTGAATACTCCTTTCTTGCCTGCAGGCATATAGCAGGTGTGCTAAATTCATAGTTTTGCTCAGGTAATAATTCATACCATAAATCTTTTCTCTCAACTCATGGTAGTTGGCTAGATTTAGAGCAACCAGCGTGTCTGGGTCCACAGCAATACGAACATTCAAGTCTCTATCTAATGGGGTTGATCCGCTGACTAAGCACCGGGAGATCATATACAACTTCTCCGTTAGGGTTTGTATCGTACATAGATATCAGACACCTCTTCACTGCCTATAGGTGCTTTCAAAGGAGATCATATGTGAATAAAGTTCGTCTTTCCATTCGTCATTACATGCACTAAAAGAAAGATAGTGCAGCAAACATTGTAACTATATAAATTATTCTTCTTTCATTTTATCTTCTTTTTTATATTAATCGAAAGTTTCCCAGCCAGGAGCTTGTGTCATCCGTCTATTCCACTGTAGCCTCTTTCCAGAATAGGCCAGAAGTACATTTACGTGAGAAGTTGGCTTGTAGATTCTCGACTCTTACACGTTCATAGAATCTTTCTTTAGTAGCTTCTGTCATTAATACATTGCAACCGTAGATCTGCTCCGATTCCTCGATAGCTACATTTTCCAGCGTCTTAAATCGTGGTAGCGCTGGTTCTCTCCCATAAACTCAACTTGTCGTTCATGCATTAATTTTTTGCGGAATAATGTTTGGATCGTTATATACTTCCTGTTCATAATCTGGCATTCCGGCTTTGAATACGAACTCTTGAGACTGCTTTACTCATTTCTTCCGTATTGCGTGAAACTACCATCGTTTCTCCTTGCCAGTTTGTTACCTCATAACTATTACCTGGAGTAAGTTCATTTAAAGCTTCTGCATACATCAAAAGAATATCGGCATAGCGAATTGCGACATCTACTTTATCATAGATCTTTCCATTATTTGTATTACAATCATTTGGATTGATGAATTTCATCATTCCAATTCCAGTTGGTATCCATTTATCAGATCCGTTTTTGCGTCCTTCTTTGTTGCCTCTGTAATACCATATTTGTTGGTTACGATATTCTGCATCTTTGGCACTGGCAAATGGCCAAAAAAGCACCGCTAAATGCTACACTGGCATAAAAGCGCGGTTCTCGGTTGGCATATTCTTTCCATACATTCGGGCGAAGCTGCGGATATTTTCCTGCTTTGTATTCATCTTCGGTAACAAAACGTTTACTTGCGTCGCAAGTGTCCAAGAAATGTTGCAAATTAAAGGCGTCACCATTTGCCATATCGTAAGCATCACATTGTTTAGCGGTTAAACCATGACGATTCTCTCCTCCTGCAAAGGTCGGCATTTGATTTCTGACGAGATAATTCACTTGATCTGCTAAAGAGTTATTACCACGAGTAAAGATTAATTCTTCATTTTCATTTGCATATAAATCTCCGTTAAAAATCGAACGATATGATTCAAACGGATCGATATTTGCCCACCCATCAGGAAAGTTTTTGGTAGAATATTTTGCGTTGTATGGAGGCTTAACTGTAGCTGGATAAGTATTGTCTCCTTTATCTTGATAGTCTGCGATATGTAACTCATAACGACCTAAATTAATTACATCTTTGCTGCTGCAGCGGCTCTTGCCCATTTACTTTCATCATATGTTTGTGACATTAATATACGGCCTTGATCATCAACAAAGTCTGTAAACTTATCGGGATCATTTGGTAATGGATTATTGAGTGGACTAGCGGAGTATAATAAAACTTTTGCACGTACAGCTAGTGCTGCGCCCTTTGTTGCCCGCGCAATATTTTTGTCTGTCTCGTCTGTCAGGCAGATCGTTAGCTGCAAGTATCATCTCTTTATCAATATAGTCTACTACTTCATCATATGTAGCTCTTTGGACAGGACATGCCTATATATGTTTCATCAATACTGATTGTTTCATCAGGAATTAAGGGGTACTGGACCATATCTTCTAAGTAGTAACAATAGAAGTAAGCTCTTAAGAAACGGGCTTGTGCCTTTTGTCTAAGATCTCTTCTTTTTGTCAATTCTTCGTTAATATCTACATTATTGATCATGATGGAAGCTTGGCGTACACCTTCATAACAACGGATATAAGAGTCATTTACCCAACCGTTATCATATTGTCCAAATTTAAGAGCGTTGTAATTTACAGCACCATCGCTTTCATTAAAAATAATATCGTCCGAATAATTGAGAGTGTAAATTTGATAAGTCCGTATTCTATATTCGAACCATTTAAAAGCCCATAGCATTTAGCTAACCATTCTTTCAGTAAATTGTTTACTTTTGAAGATTTTTTCTTCACTTTGTCGGTCGTTGAAGAAACGTTCTACACTTAGATAGTCTGAACAGGAAGATAAACTAACTCCTAGTCCAATACTGAACGCAATGGCTAATAATATATGTTTTTTTTCATGTCTTTGATATTAGATATTGATAGTTAATCCTAAAGTATATGATTTAGACAGTGGATATTTTGTCCATTACTGCTACCTAATTCAGATCCCAAAGTTTGAAACTGGAGAAGGTAACTAAATTGGTACCCATAAAATAAATACGGATGTTATTTAAATGCATTTTATTAACAAGACTTTTTGGTATTGTATATCCTATCTCTAAATTTTTCAAACGTAGGTAACATCATAATCTTTAAAAAGACCTAATGCAATCAAACCTTTAGCTTGGTTTACACGGTAACCCGCTTCTGTCTGGTAAGGATAAACTGAATTTTCTTCATCCTTTTCCAATATCTCATTTTTACTGTAAGTAAAATTACCACGAACCGTGAGGTTCACTCTGTTTATTTTCTGTTTATAGGCAAAATGGCCATCAAAACCTTGCGAACGTACACTACCCACATTTGCTTTAGGATTACTTCTCACAATTCCTACTATACCAGGTAGATATTTACGTTCCATATAAATACCATCGCGTTGTTCATGGAAATAGTCTACTGTAGCCGTAAATTTATCATTGAACAAAGAAAGGTCTACACCTATATCGTGCTTTGTTGCAATTTCCCAAGTAACGTTTTCAGAAGCTAATTGAGTATATGCCATACCATCATAAGAATTGCCATAACCATAATCACCCCAATTCCAACCAGGAAAGGTTACGTCCTTATCATTTTCTTTATATGACTTAGCAATTGTATATAGATAAGGAAAACGTTCACCCAATTTATCATTACCTACTTTACCATAAGAGTAACGGAGCTTGAACATATTCATCCATTCCAGATGTTTCTTAATGAATTTCTCTTCTGCAATGTTCCAAGCCAGAGAAAAAGCAGGGAAGAATCCGAATCGATGTCCATCGGCAAAGTTTTCTGATCCGTTATAACCGAAGTTAAAATCTATGAAGTAACGATAATTCCAGTTATAACTAGCACGTCCTGCCAAGCCCATATGACGTTTAGCAATGCCATTCTTTATATTTGTTCTAAAGTAGCATTGGCTTGCAACTTATTGTTCCATGTTTCTTGATAACCGGTTTGTGTAGCGGCTACCCACGGATTGAGTTGATCATTCTCCGAACCGTAGGCAGGAACGTCCGTTGGAATACATCACAGGAACTGAGATAGGATTGTTGCGCATGGCTGATGCCCAAATGTTTCCTGCCATTCCTGGTTCTTTTTTTTATCTAGTGAACCTGCGACTCCTACTTTCAATAAGGTGGACTTTGTGATATCCATATCTACGTTGAGACGGTAATTCCAACGTCTGTAATTTGCATTGGTGTTATAGTCTTTAATCTTCGTCCACTTTATACATACCTCCTTCGTCTACGTAACTAACAGATACATAATAACGGGCAAGCGAGCCACCACCGTTCAGATTTAAAGTTGCTCGATAAGTTGGTGCCCCTTTTTAAGAGTACATCCATCCAATCTACATTGGGGTATAAGTCTTTGTCCAATCCGTTGCGGAGTATGTATATAGCTTTTCATCAGAGAAGAATGCTTCCTATTACGAGTAGTACGTGCTTCATTCATTGTTGGCATAGGTATAGCCATCAACAAGTTCGGGGTATATGTACGTGTGTTGTAAGTAGTTTCAACCTTTGCATCGATTTGAACCTTACCTGATTTACCACGTTTAGTAGTAATCAATACAACGCCATTTGCTCCACGTGAACCGTATATTGCTGTTGCAGAGGCATCTTTTAATACAGTAAATGATTCAATATCTTCAATATTGATCTCATTCATGTCTCTTTCGAATCCATCAATTAATACTAGTGCACCCGAACCTGCACCAAAAGTAGAAATTCCACGAATCCAAAATTCAGATATATTATTGCCTGGCTGTCCAGATGTTTGGCGTGCCATTATACCTGCTACATTACCAGCCAACGCATTTGTAATGCTTTGAAGTGGAAGTTCTCAGTGTATTTACATCTACTGTAGTAGCCGCTCCAGTCATTGTAATTTTTTCTGTGCGCCTGTTCCGTGATAACAACCTCGTCGATAGCAGTTGCTTTTTGCTTCTTGCATAATGACATTGATGCTCTTTTGTTCTTTAACAAGTATTTCTTGTTTATCAAATCCTATAAAAGTGAATACTAACCATTGATAAGTTCAACCTTTATTTTTAAACTTACCGTTTATATCTGTAATAGCACCTAGTCCGGTATGTCTTTTACGGAAACGTTTACTCCGACAAGTGGCTCTTTATTCTGATCCAGAACAATGCCGCTGATTTCTATTTTTCTTGTTGTTGTTTTTCTGTATGTGCGTATGTGTTAAGCACACAGCTAATTAGAAAAACAAACTTAAAATATATTTTTTCATTCGAAATGTGTTTTTATAGTTTATTCTACAGAAATTGTGCGAATTCGATGGTTTTCTCTATCTGCTATATAGAATGTTTGTGTTTCTTCATCATAAGCGATCCCACAAGGACTGTCGAAACGTGCTTCTGTGCGTAGCTCGCCGTCTATGTATCCGTTTACTCGTCCATCAGAAGATACACTACCTCTGCCGGCATAAGTCGAGATGATACCGTCAGGAGTTATTTTACGGATGCAATGTCCGTTTCTATCACAAAGATAAAAATCGTAAATATCTGATTTACCAGCTTCTATGTAATCCTTGTTTTTACAAATGTGCCTTGATAAGGCCATACGAAACGCCCTGATGTACCGGGAGAGTCTACCCAATCACTGGCTCCTTCAGAACCGGCAAACATTGTTGGCTTTTGGAATTCTTTTTGTTTCTGGATTGAACATGGATTTATAAAGGCAATTTGCTCCTGTAATATACATATATTTACCTTCAGGGTGTACTGTTAGGTAGGCATGTTCATTCCTGCTTTCATATGTTGGGAATACTTCTTTTGCTACCATTCCTTGTGTTGTCGGGTCAAAAACGGCTTTGTCAATAGTTCCCTGCCAATAAACGGTATAATATAGAGTTTTTGTCAAAGGTTGATAAGCGCAACTATATCCAGTACGGTCATAAACATAAGGTCTTGCTCTTCGGAAGTCTTCAGAGCGTAGCAGGTAGGCAATCTCTCTTCGGTCTTTGTTACTTTGTCCGTGGTCGTCTGATACAAATAAAAGTGTCTCCAGTCGCATCGAAACACATGTAGTACATACCTCCAAACAATCCTTGCCCTTCAGTCATAAGTGTGGATACTTCTTGAGTTTCCAGATTGATTCTCCGGATAGGTCCTTTAAAACCATTAACGATCAAGCATTTTTTGTATTCCGAATGTATCCATTAACAACCATTCTGCATTTCCGAACCTTGCGTTTTCAAAATCTCCATCTACATCAGAAGAATTGCCTTGTTCATCTTCGTTTCCTACTAATGTACCTACTGAAGTTTGAGATACATATTGGAAACGTCTCTCAAATTCATATTCTATGGGTGAAGACGTCCCATCAGCACTTTCGATAGATATTTTTATATTTCCATCAAAAGCTTTTGGGGGTATCATACAATAAATTTCATTATTGTTACAGCCAATTGTAGTGGTAGTTCGCCCTCCTACAGTAATATAAATTTTTGATGGGTCGTTTCCGAAGTTCTCACCGTAGATATGGAGCTGAGTACGGAGACTTCCCTGACTTTGGAGAGAAATCTGTTCAAAACAACAGGTTTAGACGGATCATATCCGCTAGAACTGATTTTGTCGTCTTGGCAACTACTAATACATGCCATCAGATACAGTAGCAATACCCCGCACCAATGGGGGATATTGCTTTTTCATGCTCTTTTTCATAAAACTTTTTTTTAGGGTTTCCAAACAAAAAGTATAGTGCTTTTTATAGTCTTATTTCAATGCCTTCCACTAGATTTCCACTGGCTTGACGTATGCCTTGATCTGTTATAATTTTAATCACTGCCATGTCTTTATTCTCAGTGTTGTATTTTCCGGTTTTCTTTGTTAGCTTTACAGTCACTTTATCACCATTTCGCTCTGCGACAAATTGTAGCAGGCTATAGTCCCCTTTTTTTGTAAGACCAACCATCTCCCGCATCCCAATACATATTTCCGGAAGCTTTTGCCCTGTTCGTCCAGACACACTAGTAATGTCAGAGGATCTAATGAATTTTCTGTAGTGTTCTGAATTATTTTTCCAGTCGGAATGATAGCTCCCCACGAATCTTCATTTTTGCCTGATATTTATCATTCTGATCTCCTTCTACAAGTGACAGTTCTTTCCAGATCCCTTTCGGAAGTGCCGGTTGATTAGCAAATGCTGGAATGATAAGTAAATTATCACCGACAAGGAAAGCTTCTTCCTCTGCTCTCAGTGACAAGTCTTTAGGGTCGGAGAAGAAGACAGGACGCATGATAGGCATGCCATTAGTTGAGGCTTCGTGTAAGAGTGTATAAAAGTAGGGTAGTAGTATATATCTACGTTCCAAAGCGATGCGTGAGGCATCTTCTACTTTTTGTCCAAATACCCATGGTTCCTTGTTGTTTGTTCCGGCGCAAGCATGACCACGTGCGAAAGGATAAAAGGCACCGAAACCAATCCAGTTGCCGAATAAGTCAGCATCAGCATTGAATAAGAAACCGCCTATATCTGCACCACTAAACGGTTGACCGGATAATCCCAATGTTAATGACATGGGAACTGACATTTTAGATGATCCCAGCAAGAACCGTTGTCGCCAGTCCATGTAGCGGCATAACGTTGTCCCCAAGGAAGTTGGAACGTGTCAGAATGAAAGGACGTTTTCTGGACGAGCATCCAGTATACCTTCCCTGGATGCTTTAACCATCAGGAAGCCATATACATTATGATACTGAAGATGTGTACCTGCCGGAAGCTTTCCTCCTCCACGATGCAGGTTGTCTTCCGGCATTGTTTTGTTGGGCGTATCATTGATCTGGGGTTCGTTAACATCATTCCATACGCCATCTACTTACTCCTTGTGCTAGAAAATCTTTATATAAGTTTCTCCACCATTTGTTTACTTTAGGAGAGAAGTAAAAATCAGGGAATGCTGCTGCTCGGCCATGCATCACCGTGGAAGTTCTTACCGTCTGCTGTTTTCACCCAAACGTCATTTTCTGTTCCCGATTTATATACGAAAAATAGTTAGGGTCAACTTTTGCTCCCGGGTCAATCATCCATGCAGAATGGAATCCACGTATGTGCAAATCACGGTTCACCGCTTTAGGATTCGGAAAAACTTTTCGGATTAAAGGTAAAGATGCGGTATCCGTCCATATAATCAATGTCCATCCAGATAACATCACATGGTATTCTTTTTAGTCTGAAAGTATCTGCTATTTCAATGACACGGCTGTCGGGAGAATATGAGAACCGGCATTGCTGATAACCTAGTGCCCAGCGAGGAATCATTGGCATTGTGCCGGTCAGTTCGGATAGTCCGCGAATGACTGCTTGTGGAGATTCCCTGTCAATGATGAATACCCGAAAGGGTATTCCTTCACTTTTTAATTCGATTTTTTCGTCTGTACTGCTTAGTTCTGCTTTCCAAGTAGTATCGAATAAAATTCCAAAAGCTGTTCCGTCCTTTCGCACTCCCATCATCCAAGGATGTGATTGATACAGACGAGTACCTTTGTCTACACCATAAGCTCCTGAGTCTGTATTCCATAATTTGATGGTCTTTCCATTTCTCAGAAGTGAACCGGTCACTTCACCACCGCCATAGATGCTTGTACCTTCCGGCACTGTTAATGATGCGTTTGCTTTACCATCCGTGGTGAGAACTCGGGAACAAGTACCCAGTCGGCAGGAAGTGCTCCTTGTTCGCGTGGTTCTTTTTTCTATTGCAAAAGAAGGTATCTTTTGAGCGTCGAAGCCTTCGGGATGAATTTTTGCGATTCCGTCCCCAACCATGACGCTATGTGTAATTTTTACCTTGTGTGTTGAGGCGTTCGCCAATAAAGGTAAGGTTGCGAGCAAGTAAATTGCTACAGTTTTGATACAAGTATATTTCATGTTACTTATTGATTATGCAATCTATAGTGTATATTGAATATTTTTTGTGCTTTAATATCTCTAGAGGAGAAGCCAAGCATTATATTGTAAATACCCGGATCAGTGACGAACTGAGTTCTGTTGACATCAAAATACATAAATGATTCTTTAGGTAATGTCATCTTGACAGTTGTGGATTCTCCGGCTTTCAGGAATATCTTTTTCAAATTTTCTCAGTTCTTTTTGGGGACGTTCTACTGGGCTGTTTTCTGCTTTGCCCACATAGGCTTGTATGACTTGTGCACCATCTCTTTTTCCTGTGTTGGCAAGACGGCAGGTTACTTCTACTGTTCCATCAGCATTTGGCTTTGAGACTACTATATTAGATAGCTTAAAGGTGGTATAAGACAATCCGTAGCCAAAAGGATATTGTACTTCACGTTTCAATTTGTCATAGCCGCGATAGCCGATGAATATTCCTTCCGTATATGCTACATGTTTGTCTTTATCCGGGTCATGATAGCTGTTGTAAGCGGGGCTGTCTTCCCATTTCTTTTCAAAAGTCATAGGTAATTTTCCTGATGGGTTAACTTTACCGAATAAAGACTTCGCCGATAGCTGTTCCCGCTTCCTGACCTCCATAAAATCCCCAAAAAGCCCCTTCAAAGACGGTTCCCATTTTTGCATTTCAATATTACCTCCGGCATTTACAATACCGATAACAGGCTTTTTACATCCGGATAAGCTGGCCAGCATTTTTTATCTACTTCGGGCAGTTCGAATGTGCGGTCGCTTGCTTCTCCTTCTGTATCGGAACTATGACCGAAGCAGGCAATCACTAAATCTGCTTTGTTCAGGTAATCGGCAAACTTATTCTGAGTCTCGTTCTTACGTTTCCATAAAAAAGCAGATACCTGCTCCACCACCCTGCTGATAGTATTCTACACGTACATGATATTTTTCACCGGCTTTTAGTGTCTTGGTAACATTGGTCGTTCTGAAACCTCCGGGCGTCCAGTCATCAATAATCGGTTGGTCGTTGATAAACAATTTATAACCATCGTCGCCTCCCTAATGTGAACTCATAGTCAGCGGTTTCGTCTACGCACATTGTACTGTACCATTTCACAGAGAAATAATCTTTGGGCATACCTTCCAATTCTGTGCCTGCAGCCCAAGAATAATTGATTTTTTCTCAGTCTGTTTTACCACAGGGGCTCCTTCGAAGTGAATATTTTGAAGTATTCGGCATGAAATCCCTTTTCGTTGAGATTGTCGTCTGTATACATGATGGACGGCATAAAGTCGAGTTCATCAATATATTCTACTTTTACATTATTCAGTTTACCTTCTTTTGGATTCCGTCGAATAAATTGGTATAATGGAAAGGAACTACAGCGCCACTACCACCACCATGTACATATCCATGTGCATTTTTGCCGGTAACGATAATATGTTTGTATTTTTGGGGATTGATAGGAAGAATGTTGTTTTTTCATTCTTCAAAAAGAACAAGTCCCTCTCTGGCAATATTTAATGCTGTTTCTACAGATTGAGGGTCATCCAGAGCGATACTTTTTGTCAGCTTCCGTACCATCCTTGAATCCGAAAGCAATGAGTATGCGTAAGATGTGGCGTACTTTTTTCGTCAACCATATCCATAGTCACATCTCCTGTTTTAAGATAGTAAGCCATATCTTTAGGATTCATCTTTTCTCCTCCTGCCATTTCCAGATCTAATCCGCTTCTTGCAGCTGGAACACAGTAATGAGTCGATCCCCAGTCAGACATCACTAATCCTTTGAAGCCCCATTGATTTCTGAGTACTTCTTTCAATAGCCACGGGTTTTCAGTGGTGTAGATGCCATTCATCAAGTTATAGCTTGTCATGATGGCTCCTACTTCTGCTTCCTGAATGGCAGCTTTATAAGCAGGGAAGTAAATCTCATTCAAGGTTCTTTTTCATCAATATCATTACTGATATTATTACGGTCATAGTCGGAGTTGTTGGCAACGAAGTGTTTGACTGTAGCCATGACACCTTGATCTTGTACACCTTTGATGTATCCTACACAGATACGGGATGTTAAATACGGATCTTCACCCATATATTCAAAGTTACGTCCACACATTGGGGCACGGTAGATATTGACCGCTGGACCTAATATGACATTGATGTTTCTTGCTCTGCAATCACGTCCCAAAGCTTTTCCGTATTGATAGGCAAGATTCTCGTTCCAAGTAGCTGCTAGTGTCACTGTAGCCGGGTATGCGGTAGACTTGCCTTTTGTGCCTATCCCTTGCGGTCCATCGGACATTCTCATGCGATGAATACCCAGGCGATCAATGCTTTTAGTGTACATCCAGTCAATGCCACCGATATATCCAAGTTTTTCTTCTACTGTCATTTGGCTCAGTAGCTCTTCAACTTTTAGATCAATCTCTGGTTTATACCATTTTTGAGCAGATGCACAAAAAAGGTTGAGATTAACAGGAGTAAAAACGTAAGTCTTTTTTTTGTTTCATATTAATTTTCTTTTGAGTATTGGTTTTTATATAGCTATTATTTTGTGCTGTGTTGTGACGGAAGACCTTTATATTATATAGCCTTAATTATTTATTGTTTTAAATTTGTACTTATTGTATAGTTGCTAGTCGGCTATACATTTCGACCATGGCAGCTTGCGTTAGCAGCCACTTCTTCCTCATTATTGTTATTGCCAGTTAGGTCTGTGCTGAATAAGCCGTTTCATCACGGGCATTATCCCAAGCATATGATAGGCATTGATTGAAAGCGTCGATAAAAGTTTTGTTTTGGTCCAATTGGTAAAGTTCAATGAATCCTCTTAACATGACAGCAGTAAACCAGATATTTCCTTGTTTCAACATTTTAAGGCTTTCTCCTGTGTCAGTTGTAAAGTCTGTGAAGAAGTTTATAGCATTCTTTGGCAATGCTCTGCGCATCTTTCAGGTAATCCGGATTTTTGGTCAGTTGATAGAGTAGGGCAGCCGATTGCATCATTTTGTCCGCTGTTGTAGGCAAATTTGGCTTTTCCTATCTTACCGTCAAGACGGATATTGTCAAAATAGAGGTAGTCTGTAGAATCTTGCAGATTCTTTTTGTGTCCATTTATATAATTCTTTTCCCCGTTTGAAATAGAGGCTGTCATTGGTTGCTTTTAAATAGTTTGAGGGCGAATACAGAACCGGGAGCATTTGAACAAGTGTTTTGGACTCTTTCTTTTGTTCACACCAATAGATGCCATCTCCTAGCAGACTATCAGTACCGCTTTCTATGAAATTCCATATGAGTTGAGCTTTATCCAAATATTTTTTTTCTTTGGTAATCTGATAGATATCGATGAAGTCAATGCCTACCCAGATATTATCGTCATAAAAGCGGTCGGAGGTCGGAGCAGTTCGGATATACGATGAGGTAAGCAATAGGAGTTCTTTCTGTATCGAAGTATTCTTCCAAGCCGGGTAATACCTGTTTTTCTAATAATTGCTGGTATTTCTTGTCATTGGTGGCTTCTAATAATGAGTTTACTGCGGAAAATGTACCTGAATATGGCCATAAATAGGAGAACTGATTAGGCATGTTTGTTTGGTTTCCGATGCCAGATAAAGTGACTTTATATTGTTCGTTGAAAGGATAGTTTTCACGAAGCAGATGGGAGTTGCTTACAGAATAATTTAGATAAAGTGAATCCAGTGTTTGCCGGGCTCTCTCCAGATTTGAATTAGAGTCTGCCTGTTTGGTGGAAACGCAACTTGCCAAAAAAGTAGGCACAAACTATGATTAGTAAAAACGCAGTGCTTTCATTTTATATAATATTCATTATTAACTAAAGATTTTCCTTCCAAAATACAGGTAGCTGAATATGCTACCTGTTTGTGGATTACCTATTTCAAACTACAATCCTTTTTTATTTTGCTTTTTACCTTATTCCGTTGTCTGATGCTGCAAAGTTATTGTGGTTAGTATAAGATGATGTACGGACCCATGACATAAATGTCTCTTCTCGATGAAATGTCGCAAAAATATATATGTGTCGTAAAAGCGTACTCCTGTTATGTTAATTTTCAGATGATCAGAATGTTTTTTGTGCAGTTCTTGGACGTTTTCCCGATTTTCCATATCTTTCCGTCGATTTTTGTGTCTTGATTTAAAACAAGAGAATGCTATATGAAAAAACACAATGAATGGACGAAGAGAACTACTCTTTTAAGAAGAGTTCTGCTGATACTGGTTTTCTTTTCTTTTGATAGGAGTAGACATAAATGCTTCGTATAGTCTCCGGCAATTTTCCAGTAAGAACGGATTATCCAATAGTGCTATTCTTTCGATGTGTCAGGATAGGCATGGCGTGATATGGATCGGTTCATGATGGGCTGAATATCTACGACGGCACTTATCTGGGATTGTACAAACCAACCAATGTGCACATAGTTTCTCCGGTAATCTCATCGAACGGATTATCGAGGCGGACAACGATGTGCTTTGGATACAGACTAATTATGGGCTCGACCGCTTTGATACACGCAGACAGACCATACAAAGCTTCAAAGACTTTAAATACATAAACCGTATGGCGATAAGTCCCGAAGATGATTTCTTTATTATTAAGGATGATGGCTACATTTATTATTATCAGCCGGAGCAGAAGGACTTCTGTAAACTTGATGTGAAAAAGATACATTTTGAGGAAGTACAACAAATGGCTATTGATAACTTTGGAGTACTTTGGATATTCTCTTCGGATAATGATAACCGGGTTATATAATAGAGAAAAACGGAAATCAAGTGAAGCTGGTTCCCAGTAATTGCCTGAATCATTCGGAAAAAGTTGTTGTGGACGTTTGTAGATAGCGATTTTCTCTATTTCATAGACAGTACTTATGCACTTTATGAATACGATCTGAATAATCATAAAGCGTATTTTATAGCAGATATGGAGGCAGAGATACTTCGTCGGGTGAGGTTTCTTCCATTATAAAACAGAAAACTGATTATTTTATCGGCTTTAAGAGTAGTGGATTAATCCAATTAAAAGTATATGTTGATTCAAAGGTAAAAATATAGCTCCAGTCCATAAAATGTTCAGTCCGGTATCTTTTGTCTTATGAAAGACCGGTTTCAGGACCATAATCTGGGTGGGCGCTGAATGGTCAAGGGCTTTATATGTATTTTTCAGATGAATTTTCTATTGACAACATCATGTGGATGTACCGAGTATCGGTAGATAACCGGTTGTGCTCTATATCAGGATCAGGATCAGACATTGTGGATAGGTACGAAGGGAGGGGAATATTAAAGATGTTTGATTTCCATCCTGATATGGAAACTTTGACCTCGGCAAAAGGATCCTGGCAAGTAATAGTCCGTTGATGGACAATTCGTGTATAGTTTGCTCCAGCCGGAGGAAACTCTTTATGGATTGGAACGGAGAGCGGACTTAATTACTACTCCTATTCACAAAGCGGATACAGGTGAAATTTCCGGTCATGGCAGATGGCAAGATGGTGAAGTATGTACATTCTGTCCGTGAGACAAATGATAGTACGTTCGTGGGTGGTTTCCTTGCCGGTGAAGGTATTGTGAAATCATTCTGGATGCTACTTCACTTTTACCTAAAGTGAAGTCTGCCCGTCGCTTTACACTGATGGCGGAAAGAAAACCCAATTATTTTGTCTCTTTTCAGGAGAATGATTCTGGTTCTTTGGTTTGGTAACCGTGGATATGGAGCGTATAAATGAATACGCATACCAATCAACTAACTCCCTGCCGCATTGACGATGTAGTGAAGAATCAGACTGTAATGATATTTTTGCCATTCATAAGAATGACGAAGGATACTGGTTTGGTACGAGTTTCGGATTAACCCGGCTTTATCAGGGCGAATATAGGGTATAACGAGACTGACGGCTTTCCCCAACAATACGATTCACGGCATATTGGAAGGAAGGGACAATAACTTTGGCTTAGCACCAATCAAGGGTTGGTGAGGTTTAATGTCCGCGAAAACACAGTTCAGACGTATCGGCAGCAGGGCGACCTGAAGTGATTGAGTTTAGTGACGGTGCTTTCTTCAAGGATCAGCAGACGGGGACATTTTTTTGGTGGTACGAACGGATTCATTACGATTAGCGAGAATGATCAACTTTCGGAAGAATACATGCCTCCTTTGCATTTCAACCGCCTCTCTATTTTTGGTAAAGATTGCAATATTTATGATTTTCTGCAAGGTGCTACGAAGCAAGAAACTTTGGTGCTGGACTATAGTCAGAACTTCTTTAACCTTTCATTTATTGCTGTCGATTACATTAACGGGAACAATTATACTTACTCTTATAAGATAGACGGTTTGAGCGATAGCTGGATTGAGAACGGATTGTCTACGGTGGCGGTTTTCTCTAATCTATCTCCTGGAGAATACACCTTGCTGGTGAAGTACCGAAGTAATATAACAGGGAAAGAGAGTGAACCTTATTCATTATTGATCCGTATCACTCCTCCCTGGTATATGACTACTTGTGCTTATATTGTCTATTTCTTATTATTAGCCGGGGTAATTGCAGGAGCTATCCGGATGGTGATAAAACGTTATCGCAGAAAGCGGAATGTTATGATCGAGGAAATGAACCGCCAGCAGCGCGAAGAACTGTATGAATCGAAATTGCGTTTCTTTACTAACATTACCCATGAATTTTGTACTCCGTTGCATTGATCAACGGTCCGTGTGAAAAAATCCTTTTCCTATAGCCGGGTAGACAGTTATGTCCGGAAGTATGCTTCCATGATTCAGCAGAATGCGTTGAAACTGAATGCGCTGATATTGAACTGATTGAGTTCCGCCGACTGAGACGGGGAACAAGATTTTGAAGATAAAACATGTTCCTGTCACAGAACAGATACGGACTATTGCCGAATCATTCGGAGAGCTGGCGGAAAGCCGGAAACTGAACTATCGATTGCAGATAGAAGATGGAGTTTTTTGGAATACGGATGTCAGCTGTCTGAGTAAAATTGTAAATAACCTGATTTCAACGCTTTCAAATATACCCGGAGAATGGTTCCATTACGGTAGAGCTGCGTATTGAAGGAGAACAACTTTGCATTCGGGTATCTAATACGGAAAAGGAATCGGGAAGGAGGCTGATCTCACGAAAATATTCGACCGTTATAAGATTCTGGATAATTTCGAAGTGCAGAACAAGAATGGGATTTCTCCGCGAAATGGATTGGGACTGGCCATTTGTCACAGTATGGTAAATTTGTTGAATGGACAGATTCAGGTATCCAGTATTCCTAATGAGGTGACTACTTTTGATGTATGGCTGCCTGTTATGGAGGTTACGGTGGATAATGAAGATGAAAAAAGTAGCTGAAGAATTGGTTTTGCCATCAGATGAGCAAGCAGTCGAACTCAAGAATTCGTCGGTTGAATTTGATAAGAACAAGCAGACGATTATGATCATTGACGATGACCCTTCTATGTTATGGTTTGTTACGGAGATATTTGTCGGGGCATACAATGTTGTCTCTTTAGGCAGCGCAGAGGAAGCCTTTGAAGCAGTTGGGCATCCAGTTACCGGATTTGATTATTTCGGATGTAATGATGCCCGGTATGGATGGAACGCCGTTTGCCAAAAGATAAAGTCGGATAAACTGTTGAGCCGTATCCCGTTAATACTGCTTTCGGCACTGAATAACATCGACGAGCAAACGAGAGAATTGAATCCGGTGCGGAAGCATATATCACGAAACCTTTCAATGTGGAATATCTGGAGAAAGTCGTTAGAAGGCTGTTACAGCGTGAAGAGGACCTGAAAGAGTATTATAGCTCTGTTCTAAGTGCTTTTGAACTGATGATGGTCATTTTTCTGCATAAAGAGGATAAATCCTTCTTCGAGAAGATGATGCAGATTATTGATAGTCATATACAGAATACGGATTTATCAGTGGAATTGTTGAGAAGTTCATTAGGATACAGTACCCGGCAGTTCTATCGAAGTTGAAAAATGTCACGGAGAAGACCCTGCCGAGTTGATGATGGCGATGGAAGTCCCGGTTTTGCCGGCACGTCCCGTACGGCCGCTGCGGTGGGTATAACTCTCGGTGTCATCGGGCAATCCGTAGTTGATGACGTGTGTCAGGTCGTCCACATCGAGGCCGCGTGCGGCAACGTCCGTGGCAACCAGCAGTTGTAGGTTGCGGATGCGGAACTTTTGCATCACGGTGTCACGCTGCGCCTGACTCAGTTCGCCGTGCAGCGAGTCGGCATTATAGCCTTCCTGCATCAACTTGTCAGCTATTTCCTGCGTTTCTTTGCGGGTACGGCAGAAGATGATGCCGTATATCTGCGGATAGTAGTCCACAATACGTTTCAGGGCAGCATACTTGTCTTTGGCATGTACACAGAAGGCTACGTGTTTCACGTTGCTGGTGCTTTCATTTTTGCGTCCGATGGTGATTTCCTTGGCATCGCGCAGGTACTTCTTGGAGATGCGTGCGATTTCCGGGCTCATGGTAGCGGAGAACAGCAAGGTGTTGCGCTCCTGCGGCACATCGGCGAGAATGGCGTTGATGCTGTCTGTGAATCCCATGTTCAGCATTTCGTCCGCTTCGTCCATAACCACGTTCTGTATGGTGGCGAGGGACACGGTTTTGCGTTCCATCAGGTCCAGCAGTCGTCCCGGTGTGGCTACGATGATGTGTACACCCCGTTTCAGGGCGCGTATCTGGCTTTCGATGGACGAGCCTCCATATACGGGCAACACTCGCAAGCCATCGGTATATTTAGAATAATCGTTCAAGTCGCCTGCTATCTGCAAACAAAGTTCGCGGGTGGGGCAGAGAATAAGTGATTGGGGAATTCGGTTGTTGACGTTAATCTTCTGTATGAGCGGCAGGCCGAACGCTGCGGTCTTTCCTGTTCCTGTTTGTGCCAGTGCTACTACATCATTGTTTTCTCCTAAAAGGTAGGGAATTACTTCCTCTTGTACCGGCATGGGCTGCTCGTAACCCATTTCTTCGATGGCGCGGCGTATCTCCGGCGACACACCGAGCTCTTCAAATGTCTTCATTAAATCTCTGTATATCTTTATCTTTATATTTCGGGCGCAAAGATAGTGCTTTTCAATGGATAATTGATAATTGATGGTTGATAATTATGCAATTACATGATAAAATCGTTTTTTATTGGCTACTCATTATCCATTATCCATTGTCAATTATCCGTTAAAAGAATGTCTTGCAGTCTCTTTCTTTCTTCTTTTGTCAGACCGATGCCTCTTTGCAGGTAGGTGTCGGTATCTCCATACCTTCGTTCCATTTCTTCGATGGCGGCATTCAGGAAATCCTCGCGTGCCGAGAAGAGGGTGGTGATGGCCTCTTGCGAGCGTGCCGGAAGCTGGTAGGCGTATCGGGAAGCCGCCGGGATGTTGAAGTAGTCGTTGCTGAGGCGGTAGTCTTCCATGATGATGTCTTCGTCCACTCCAAGGGAGGCAAGCACAAGTGCCGATACGATGCCTGTGCGCCCTTTGCCCGACGAGCAATGGATAACGACGGGATAATTGTTCTTGTCCAGCAGAATATCGAAAATCCGGCGGTATTCTTTGGTGTAGTTGCTGATGAGCTCGCGGTTCATCTGCTCCACGATTCGGTAGACAGTATCGCTCTTGATTTTCTGTTCCTGTACACCTTTCAGGATATACTCCATGTCGCCGGTAGGAATGGGGATATGGATCACTTTGAATGCCTGTTGCAAAGGGCTTTGTCTATTCGCTTCGACAGATGAACGCAGATATTCTTTTGCTGACCAGATTGGTACAAGTGATACTTTGTCCCCACCGGCCGTGCATATAAACCGCGGGCAGTAGAATTTAATCTTGTCTTTATATATCTTGTCCACGTCTTGCAAGCCATACATATAGAAGAAATCCTCCTGCGAGCCGCGTACAATGTTGGCGTATTCCAGATTCTCGATGATCGTAGGAGCTAGTTTCATTGCTTCGTTCTTATGTGAAGAGCGGCGGAAGTTCGGGTCGTAGTAGATGATTGCTTTCTTCTCGCGTGCCTGGTCAGCAGTTTCCAGAATCTTCTCCTGTTACCGGGTTCAGCGCATAGTAAGAGCCTACCATGACAATATCGTCTTCCTCTAACTTAGGATAAAGCACATCCAGACGTTGCTTGGGATAATCCTTATAGAAGATATATTCAGCATCGCTCTGTTCATTGAGGAATGCCAGTGATACAGGTGATTTACCATCTGGGAAGACATTTGTGATCCGTCGGAATATTA
>VOFB01003822.1_pt1 | contig 25534 bp, 27 predicted proteins | sample 5384141 | NCBI WGS metagenome assembly VOFB01 (sample SAMN12384721, study PRJNA508395) | human gut metagenome | isolation source: healthy gut A | host: Homo sapiens | reverse complement strand
GGTAAATGTAATTCCTGAGTTTATTAACAAACCCAAAGGTCTTGATTTAAACGATGATATGCTTACGGTTGAGCCTTCAAAGATTCTGCTTGCAGGTCCAAAAGAAGTGCTTGACAATACAGACAGCGTAAAGCTTGAGTCAATCGATTTTGCAACACTTTCAAACAAGCGTTATAAGTACGATACGCAGGGAATAAACATCCCGAGTGACTGCAAAAATATCAGTAACTCAACCTCCGCAAAGCTTGTACTTGACCTCAGCGGTTTGTCCAAGAAAACCTTTACCGTTGATTCATTTAAAGTAAGCGGTCTTTCTTCAAAATACAAAGCCGATGTAACACAGACAAGTATGAATGTTACCGTAATCGGCAGCGAAAAGGAACTTAAAAGCCTTAAAAGCTCAGATATTGAAGGTGTAATTGACACCTCGGATCAGAGCGGAACAGTAGGCTCGGTTCAGATGCCTGTTACTTTCAAACTCAGCGGTACTGACACCTGTTGGGTAAGCGGAAGCTACAAGGCAAATATCACAATCAGCGAAAAATAACCCATAAAAACCGCAGGCATTTTGATGTCTGCGGTTTAGTTTATTTGTATTAAATTACATTCTGATTCGATTTGAACTGCCTCGCCTTACAAAAGCTTTGTTCATATCGTCAGTATTGTGATATCTCACACTCTGTACAAGACCAAGACTAATGAGCGTACTCAAAGCCGAAGTGCCTCCCGAACTGAACAAGGGAAGGGTTATTCCGACTACGGGAAGAAATCCAAGTACCATTCCTATATTTACAATTGTTTGCGATGCTATCATTGAAAACACACCGTAGCAGATATACTTGCCTTCAAATTCACTTGAATTTTTTGCATTCAAAATCACTTTTAATATAATAAAAAACAAAATCAGCAAAAGCGCCATGCATCCGACAAATCCGAGTTCCTCTCCTGCAACGGTAAAGATAAAATCGTTTTCCTGTTCGGGGACGATTGAATGTTCAACACGCTGTCCGTTAAAAAGTCCGCTTCCGAAAGCTTCGCCGCTTGCAATTGAAACCTTACCCTGATACTGTTGCCAACCGTAATTTGTCAGTGCATTCCCGTCAAGGTCAAACAAGGCAAGAACCCTGTTACGATGTTCTTCATTCATAAACACATTCCATATAATCGGAATTGCACACACAAGCAATCCTCCGAAAATGACAAAATATCTCAGTTGAACTCCTGCCGCAAATGTCATAACCAAAAACATAAGCGCAAATATAAGAACCGTACCGTCATCACCCTGAATATGAATAATTGCCATTGGTATCATTGCATGAAGTGCAAGGAAAAGTACTCCCGAAAACTTTTCAATCATTTTCTTTTCTCTCAGCCACGACAAATGCTTTGAAAAAGTTATGATAAAACAGATTTTTATAAACTCAGACGGCTGAATTGAAAATCCGCCCGGAAGATTAATCCATGCCGTATCATCTGTTCCGCTAACCTGAACTCCGAACACAAACACAAGTCCGGCAAGAACAATTCCCACTATTGCGGCAATGTACCATTTTCGTATAAGAAATCTGTAATCGGCAATTGATATAAAGACCGATGCCGCAAGACCGACAGACACGGCGATAATCTGAGTTCTTAGATAACTGTATTCGCCCGACCGTTGCATACTCGCAATCAAAAGAAAACTGTACGCAACAGCGGTCAAGGTCAACAGCCACAACACTGCGTCACACTGTCTGAAATATTCATAAATATTTGTAATAACTTTTTCACCCAAAACAACCTTTGAAATTAATTTTACCCTATAATTATATTAAATTACGCTCTCAATATCAAGTATAATTTCAATACAGAATAATACAAGTTTCGCATTTTGTTATAATAATAAAAACATGAATTTGATTCGGAGGTATATTATGTTATCTGATATCGAAATTGCTCAGAGTGCAGAATTAAAGCCTATTGCAGAAATTGCAAATCAGCTTGGGATTTCTGCTGATGAGCTTGAGTTTTACGGAAAGTACAAAGCAAAACTTTCTGATGAACTTGCAGACCGTGTAAAGGACAATCCTGACGGAAAGCTCATCCTCGTAACAGCAATCAACCCAACACCGGCAGGCGAGGGCAAAACCACCACTTCTGCAGGTCTTGGTCAGGCAATGGCTAAAATCGGTAAAAAGGCAATCATCGCACTCCGTGAACCGTCGCTCGGTCCTGTATTCGGAATTAAAGGCGGTGCCGCAGGCGGCGGTTACGCACAGGTTCTTCCGATGGAGGACATCAACCTTCATTTCACAGGTGATATGCACGCAATTACAGCAGCCAACAACCTTTGTTGCGCAATGCTTGACAACCACATTCAGCAGGGCAACACACTCGGCATTGATCCGAGAAGAATTCTCTTCAAGCGTTGTCTTGATATGAATGACCGTGCATTAAGAAATATCACAATCGGTCTTGGCGGTAAGGTGAACGGTGTTCCGAGGGAAGATCACTTCATCATTACAGTTGCATCGGAAGTTATGGCAATTCTCTGTCTTGCAAATGATATCTCCGACCTTAAAGAAAGACTCGGCAACATTCTTGTTGCATACACATACAGCGGTGAACCGTTTATGCCAAAGATTTGAAAGCAGAGGGAGCAATGACTGCACTTCTCAAGGATGCAATCAAACCTAACCTTGTTCAGACGCTTGAGGGTACTCCTGCAATTATGCACGGCGGACCTTTTGCAAATATCGCTCACGGCTGTAACAGCATAAGAGCAACAAAGCTTGCATTAAAGCTTGCCGATTACTGCATTACAGAAGCTGGTTTCGGCTCGGATCTCGGTGCTGAGAAGTTTCTTGACATCAAGTGCAGATATGCCGGCATTGCTCCGTCGGCAATTGTAATCGTGGCAACATGCCGTGCATTAAAATACAACGGCGGCGTTCCAAAGTCAGAGGTTTCAAATGAAAACATTGAGGCTCTCAAAAAAGGCATTGTAAACCTCGGTGTTCACATTGACAATATGAGAAAGTACAATGTTCCTGTAGTTGTAGCGATTAATCAGTTCGGTACAGATACAGATGAAGAACTAAAATACATTGAAGAATATTGCATTTCAAAGGGTGCAGACTTTGCCCTTTCAAATGTATTCGGAAAAGGCGGAGAAGGCGGCGTAGAGCTTGCAAATAAGGTAGTTGAGGCTTGTGAAAAGCCGTCTGCATTTAAACCGCTCTATTCACTCGACCTCACACTCAAGGAAAAAGTTGAAAAGATTGCAAAGGAAATCTACGGTGCGTCAAAGGTAAACTACACAACAGCCGCAGAAAAAGCAATCAAGGAAGTTGCGGCACTCGGCGGAGACAAACTTCCCATATGTGTGGCAAAAACACAGTATTCGCTTTCAGATGATCCTACAAAGCTCGGTGCTCCAAAGGATTTTGAAATCACAGTAAGAGATGTAACAATTTCAAACGGTGCAGGTTTTGCAGTAATTTATACAGGCAATATTATGACAATGCCGGGACTCCCGAAAGTTCCTGCCGCAGAAAAAATTAATATTGACAAAAACGGCAAAATCAGCGGACTTTTCTGATATGGTTAAATTGATTTCTCACAGCGCCGATGAAACCGAGCAAATCGGCGAAAAAATTGCAAAAAAGCTCCACGGCACAGAGGTAATAGCCCTTTTCGGCGGACTCGGTATGGGCAAAACCGCCTTTACAAGAGGACTGGCAAGAGCCCTCGGTGTTGATGACGGTGTGTCAAGCCCTACTTTCGCCCTTGTAAACGAATACAGCGGAAAGTACAATATCTATCATTTTGATATGTACAGAGTTAATTCATGGGATGATTTGTACTCAACTGGATTTTTTGACTACATTGACAACGGCATTCTCGTAATTGAGTGGAGTGAAAATATAGAAGGTGCACTTCCCGAAAATGCAATCAGAATAACGATTGAAAAAGGGGAGAGCGATGACGAAAGAATCTTTGAAATTGAAGGTGTTGAAATTTGAAAATTCTGTCTGTTGACACATCTGCAACAGCTGCATCTGTTGCACTTTCAGAAGAGGGCAAGCTGATTGGTGAAACTTTCATAAACACAAGTCTTACCCACAGCCAGACGCTCATCCCTATGGTTGAACAGCTTTTGAACAATACAAAAACGGAAATATCCGATATTGATGCAATTGCAGTCAACGCAGGTCCGGGTTCATTCACGGGAGTAAGAATCGGTGTTGCGGCAGTAAAAGGTCTTGCTTTTGCAAATAATATACCGTGTGTTTCGGTTTCAACACTTGAGAGTATGGCTTATAATTTCCTTTCAACCGACTGTATTGTATGTGCCGTAATGGACGCACGCTGTTCACAGGTATACAATGCACTGTTTAAAATTAAAAACGGAGTTGTTACCCGACTTTGTGATGACAGAGCATTATCGCTTGATGACTTAAAAAACGAACTGCTGTCTGTTGACGGAAGAATCATCATAGCAGGTGACGGTACCGATATTACCTGTAAATACATCGGTAATGAAATTAAAAATGCAGAGTCTGCTCCCGTAAATCTTAAATATCAGAGAGCGTCTTCAACTGCACTTGTTGCATTTGAAATGATTAATAACGGACAAACCGTTTCGGCACAAGAGCTTATGCCGGTATATCTCCGCTTGCCTCAGGCACAGCGTGAGCTTAATAAAAAACTTGGAGGTAGAACAAAATGATAGCACTCGGATGCGACCACGGCGGATATAACCTTATCTGCGCAATCAAAAAATATCTGGATGAAAAAGGACTTGAATACAAAGAGTACGGCACTTTCAGCGAAGAAAGCGTTGATTATCCGGTTTACGCCTACAAGGTAGCAACTGCAATCACCTCGGGCGAATGCTCAACAGGCATTCTCTGTTGCGGTACAGGCATCGGTATCTCAATTGCCGCAAACAAGGTAAAGGGAATCAGAGCCGCAGTTGTTTCAAACGAATTTTGTGCTGAAATGACTCGCAGACACAATAACGCAAATATCCTTTGTATGGGCGGCAGAGTTACAAGCGAAGAAGATGCTGTTAAATTTGCTGACATCTTCCTTAACACACCTTATGAAGGCGGCAGACACGAAAACCGTGTGTCAATGATTACAGACATTGAAAACGGTACTTTTAAAGCATAAACAAATTAAAATGATTAAAACGCTCTTTTTATTAAGAGCGTTTTTCTTTTTGAAACTTAGATTTCTTATTTGTAATATTTTGTAATTGTTATTTCTGATATAGAACCATTTCATAAATATTAATTCTGTTCAGGAAATTAAGGAAAATTATTCTTTCTCAGTCAGAATTATGCGTTGTGCTAATTGTATAATATTATTAAAATCATACCTATTTATAAGTGCATTATAACTACTATGTTTCAATTTGTAACCAAATTTACGAAAAAATTTCAAATTTTTAAATTTATTTACAAAAAACCCTTGTTTTTTTTCCTTTTTAGTATTATAATAACATCACAATGTTTTTAAAGAATTTTAAAAAGAATTAAAACGATTTGGGAGAGAGTAAAAATGAGATTAAGAAAACAGGAACTTGGAGACAGAAACCTCGTAGGAAGCAGGGTTGAGGCTGTAAGAAAGCAGAAAGGTATGAAGCAAAAGGAGCTTCTTGCCCAATTACAGGTTAACGGTGTCGATATGAACGCATCAGGACTTTCAAAGCTTGAAGGTCAGATTCGTTTCGTGACAGATGTTGAGCTTGTTGCGCTTGCCGATATTCTTGAAGTGTCTGTTGACTACCTTCTCGGAAGAGAAAACTGATTTTTTAACCGAATCTTTAAATTGCACCGTAGATTTTTTCTGCGGTGCTTTTATTAGCAGACAAAACCGTTGATATAAAAAGAATAACCGCAACAGTAATAGGGGAGATGAATGTGATTGACCTCAACAACATTGAAAAATACAGAGAAAACAATCGAATAGAGGCCAAAAAGGCAACAGGCGGATTACCTAAAAGCTTGTGGGAAACATATTCATCCTTTGCAAATACACTCGGAGGAATTATACTTTTAGGTGTAGAAGAATACAGGGACAAATCGCTTCATCCCGTAAATCTTCCCGATCCGGATGAACTTATTGAGGAATTTTGGGAGATAGCAAACGATATTCAAAAAGTAAGCACAAACATTCTTTCATATGATGATGTTTATGTGCAAAAAATTGAAGAAAAGCATATTATCGTTATTACAGTGCCAAAAGCAAAAAGATTTGACCGTCCCGTGTATCTTGACGGCAGCATTCATAATTCATACAGAAGAAACGGCGAGGGTGACTACCGTTGCACACTCGACCAAATTAACGCTATGGTGCGTGATTCAAAAATTAAAACACAAGATATGAATATCATCGAAAGCATGACTGCTTCCGTATTTAATACCGATTCACTCCACAGCTACCGAATAAAAATGTCAACTGTTAAGCCAAATAATCGGCTTCAAAATTTGTCGGATAAAGATTTCTTGCAGGCAATAGGAGCAATCGAAGTAGGGGAAAACCTTTTGTTTCACCCCCACAGCCGCAGGACTTCTTATGTTCAGGTAAGTCAGAGTTCATCAAAAAAAGAATACCCGTACTATTGTCTTGAATATAAGGAAACAACACAAGATGATAAACACACAATTATTTCATCAAATTTAAATTCTGACTGTGAAAACCTTTATGATTTCTTTATAAAGGTCTTTGAAAAAATTTCATCCGATATAAAACTGACAGCAAACACAAAATCAGACATTACACCGATTACAACTGCCTTACAGGAAGCTCTTGCAAACTGCCTTATAAATGCCGACTATTATGGTTCAAACGGTGTTGTTGTTATGAAAGATGATGAAAGCATTACAATATCCAATCCAGGCGGATTTAGAGTTGAACTCGACGCCGCAAGAGCGGGCGGTATATCAGACCCCAGAAACACGGCAATTATGCGTATGTTTAATTTGATAGGAATCGGCAGTAACGACGGATTCGGTATTTCTAATATTTTCTCCGTTTGGAAAAGTCACAAACTTGTTCTGCCGGTCATTGAAGAAAGTTTCAACCCCGAAAGCATCACTTTAAAGCTTTCGTTTGTTCCTGAAAGCAAATCAACTAAAACTCAAATTTTACAAAATCGTCCCGATATTGAAACAGACAGGCAGGATGCCGTAATTTCATACATTACTGACAACATCACGGTAACTTCAAAAGAAATTTCCGAACTTCTCGGAATAAGTCATAAAAAATCGAAGCAACTTCTTCACAAACTTATGGCAAAGGATTTTGTTATAATCAAAACGGAAAATACACCCTAAAAGCATAGAAGGAACTTAATCAAATTTCGAACAGCAATCCGCATAAGCGTTGCTTATAATTGCTAGGTTGCTTATTTTTGCAAAAGGAAAACCATCTGCTGTAAAAAAATCCAAAAGATAAATTTGCCTATATCTGCCTTTCATGTGCCGCAACAGGGCTGTTCATGACTCTGCTGTTACAAAGTCTTGCAAGACAATCCCGCAGGTGCAGTTGTGCCGATTGATAATTTGAGTATGGTTGTTTCAATAATCTTTTTATACATAATTTTCAAGGAAAAACTGTCCGCAAAATCAGGCATAAGACTTCATATAATAATCGCAGACACTTATTTATGCTTTTACGGATTAAATTTAAAATTTACAAATTTGTGTAATTTTACTTGACAATCGCACAAAAACAAGTACAATAATCAAGGTAAATCACCAATATTCGGAGACGTATCGAAGTGGTCATAACGGACATGACTCGAAATCATGATGCCCCTTGAGGGACGAGGGTTCGAATCCCTCCGTCTCCGCCATAATGTGGAGACAAAAAAGATGTCTCCTGCGAAAAGCCCGAATATATCGGGCTTTTTTGCTACCCAAACGGCGATTTTTCTCTGTACCAAAACGCAGATGTAAAATCGCCGTTTTCCCTTTGCGGATAGACTTGAACTCCCGAAAAGTAAATATCAGATACACAGGCAGATAGAAAGCAAAAATCTATCTGCCTTTTTTATTACCCTGAAAAGGAGAAATCAAATATGCTACAGAAAAAATTAGCCAAACGCCTCAAAGCTCGGTACGACACCAAGATGGACGGCAACGAATGGATGAAAGTGTCCTCGGGCGGCATCCCCCTCTGCCGGATAAAATACAACGGTCAATTTCTAAGCAACGCCGACCAAAACATCTCGGATGAATACCGCAGTAAAATTGCAGATATTCAGGATGAGATCTCTACGGTGCGGAAATATGTCGGACTCTGCGAACACGCACCGCAGATGCAAGCTGCCGATGTCTCCGATTACAGACAGCTTGCCGCTTTCGGAGATACTGTGTTGGCGGCAACCTACAGCGAAAAGAACGGCTTTATGTTCTGTACCTGGAAACAGAACGCAGACGGCGACTCGGTGTTCCGGGGAGATTACTCGCCGAACTATGAATATGTCAAGGAACTGCAGAATAACTACAACAGAAAGGAAAGACAAATAACTCTATCAAGGCGGAGTATAAGATGGAATCGGTTCGACTTGTGCAGGTCAAAGACCGCCCTTTTTTCTCTGCTGTGGGGCAAAAAGTGTGGCTTTTGTGCAAAGCCTCGTAAGAAGCAGTTGAGAAATAGACAGGTTTATGCTATAATCTAATTTAAAAAGGTATACCAAAGGTAAAACAAAAACGAATGAAGGCGAAATGGGGTCTGTTTATGACCGAACAGAAAAAGAACACTATCATGATAAGCGGCATCGCTGTACTTGCCGTAATACTGGCATATTGCTTCCGAATTGTGGGCAGGGGCAGCTTCTATCCGATGCTGTTTTCCTATCTGCGCAGCTTTATCTATATAGGTCTGTTCGCCGCCTGGGGGCTCTCTGTCCGTCAGCGGATCGTGCAAAAGCAGGTGTGCAGGTTTATGACGGTCACTGCAGTACTGCTCATCATATGGATGGTAGTCCGTTCGGCAAGTATTTTATATTCTGGCAGCCGGATGCCGTCCGTTACTTGTGGTATCTGTTCTATCTGCCCATGCTGTTTGTGCCTATGCTGGCGCTGCTGATCGCCATGTCATTGGGAAGCCGGACGAATACAAATTCCCCAAGGGAATGTCGATTCTGTGGATCATCTCCGGCGTATTGCTTCTCCTCGTGCTCACAAATGACCTGCACCAATTCGTATTTACCTTTCCTAAGGACGCCGCCGTGTGGACAGACAAAAGCAACGGCTATTCGATAGGCTACTTCATTATTGTAGGCTGGCAGGTGCTGTGTGCCTTTGCCGCACTCGTAATTATGTTTTTCAAATGCCGTGTGCAAAAAGGAAGGCTCCACTTTCTGCCCATTGTTCCTATGCTGCTGACGATCGTTTACAGCGTGCTTTACTATGCAGGTGCGGATTGGCTGCTCCACTTGTTCGGCGATATTGCCGCATTCCAAAGTGTGATGTATATTCTGACCTTTGAGTTTTGCATCGCCTGCGGATATATACATTCAAACAGCCGTTATGTGGACTTGTTTGCCTCCTCTGTCGGCACATCGGCAGAGATCACCGACAAGGACTTTACCGTTCGGTATGCAGCTGTAAACACTGCGCCTATCTCAAAGGAAACGATGAAAAAAGCCGAGCAAAGCCCGGTCACAATGGGCGGCTTGACCGTTCACACCATGCCCATTGATGGCGGCTATGCCGTATGGACAGAGGATGTGTCGGCTTTGCGTGACATCAAGGAGGACTCCGAGCTTCTTGCAGACGAGCTTGCCGACAGGAACGAAATGCTCCGTTATGAATACAAGCGTGAAGCCAAGCGCCGCAAGGTGGAGGAGCAAAACCGTCTGTATGATCTCCTTCGTTCCGCTACGCAGACGCAGATCGACCGCATTGCGGAGCTCACTAAGGAATACCGTCGAATCTCAAGCACCGATCCCGACAGTGCCAAAACGCTCCTTGCCGAGATCGCCGTGCTGTGCAGCTATATTAAGCGCCGCAAGCATCTGACGCTCCTTACCGACCGGGATATTAAAATAGCGGAAACGGAACTCCACCGTGCCTTCAATGAGTCCCTCCAAACGCTGAAGCTGTTGGGCGTCCGCAGCTCGCTCTATGTGGACGAATCTCTTTCCATGCTCTCCGGCAAAACGGCGACTGCTGTATTTGATTTTTATGAATCGGTTATTGAAGCCGACATTTTGAATTTAACAGGCATACAGGTAAGCCTCATAAAGGCAAACGGCTTGCGCTTGTCGCTGAATGTGTGCTGCAAAGCCGACCTTTCCGCTTTGGTAAGCGGAGACAATATCCGCTGTGAAAAAGAGGATGACGAGGAATACCAGCGCCTTGTGTTGAAGCGAAAGAAGGTGACAGGAAATGAGTGCATTTTCTTCCCTTCCCGAATTTTGGCAGACTGTGCTGCCGTTTATTATGCTTGTGGAGATTGTTCTTGAAATCGGGCTGTTAATGTATCAGCTTCTTCGCAGCAATAAGCCGGTGCGCAGCCTGCTGAGTCTGGCGGTCATGGCGGTGATGATCCCGCTGCTATTCTCCGTTTCTCAGGCAGATCCCGATAATATCGGGGACGCATTTCTGCTGGACGCACCATGGCTGATATTTGCCGCTGCCATTTTCCTTGCGGCAGTTCACTTTGCCATTGCTCTGCCGCGGGAATACCGCCGTAAAAAAAACGAGCTCTCGCCGTTCTCCATTAAGGAAGCAACCGATAAGCTGCCTATGGGCATCTGCTTTGCCGACCCGAACGGCAGGATCATCCTGTGCAACAACCGTATGCGAAGGCTGTCCTTTGCCCTTTGCGGCCACGAGCTGCAAATCAAAAGCGATATGGAAAATGCCCTGAGCGCACCAGACAGATCAGTAACCGTCAAGGACGATTGTTACATCCTGCCCGACAAGACCGTCTGGCAGTTCCGCACACAGAATATCACCGTGGACGGCGATGACCGCTGGCAACAGATAACGGCGCACAATGTAACCGAGCTGTATAACGGCTACCAAAAGCAAGAGGAAATAAATGAAGAACTGGCAGAAGTCAATCGAAAGCTCAGGAAGAATGTACGCTCGCATGGAGGACGATGTCAAAGAGAAGGAAAGCCTTGACCTAAAGGTCTATATTCACGATACCATCGGGCGAAGCCTCCTGACCATCCGTGACATCATAGACAGTGGAGAGGATACTGAGCGAAAGCTTGAAGCGCTGCAAAATGCCATCGGTATGCTGGCAAGCAACCGTGTCACCTCTGTCAGCACAATGGACGAGGTAAAAAGAACCGCACAGCAGCTTGGCGTGGCTGTAAAAATCGACGGCTACCTGCCCCGTGATACCGCAGCCGAGGAACTGACCGTTGCTGCCGCCAAGGAGTGCGTGACCAACTGCATCAAGCACGCAGACGGGAATGAGGTATATATCCGCATTGCCCAGCGCGGCGAACGCTATGATGTTACCATAACCAACAACGGTAAAATACCCACAGAGCCGATAAAGGAAGGCAGCGGCCTGTCAACGCTTCGCCGCAGTATTGAAAGCTCCGGCGGTGAAATGCATATTTCGCACAATCCACGCTTTGCTCTTCTGATTACGATTCCCGCAAAGGAGATGAGCCTATGATAAACACCATACTTGTAGAAGATGATTTATACATCCAAAAGCACTTTGTCGATCGTCTTGCGGCAGACGGCGAGTTTCATCTTGTCGGCGTTTTCCGTGACGCCTTTGAAGCGGAAAAGCACTGCGACGCCACCGTAAAGCTCGTCCTTATGGATGTGCAGACGCAGCACAAGCATTCCGGTCTTGCCGCCGCAGAGCGCATCAAAAAGGCTTTTCCGCAAATCAAAATCGTTGTGGCTACCTCGCTTGTTGATCCGCAGGTATTGGAACGAGCCAAAATGGGCACCGCCGACAGCTTGTGGTATAAGGATCACGGCACGGAGGAACTGATGAGCGTGGTAAAGCGCACCCTTGCAGGCGAAAAGGTATTCCCCGATACCGCTCCGGCCATTGAAATGGAGGGTACGATGTCCGATGTCTTCTCGCCCCGGCAGTTAGACATCCTACGCCTTTATATAAAGGGCTTTACCTATCAGGAAATTGCCGATAAGCTGGGCATCTCCAAAAACGGCGTTCGCTGGAACCTGGACGATATGGTGGAAAAGAGCGGCTTTGAAAGCAGAGAAGCGCTGGTTGCAACCGCCATTGAAAACAAGCTCATGGTGATCACCTTAAAAGACGAATAAGCAAAACTGAACCCCTTGGCTGTACGGTCAAGGGGTTTTTCGCGCCCAAAAGGCAAAAATTTTTTGAAAAAATCGGGATTTTTCTTCTGTTATTGGCACAAGTGCCAGTGACAAACGCCAAAAAATCAGTATAATAGATAATGTAAGATTAGGATTGTGCTTTTAGAAGGTGGTGATGAATGATGAAAAAAATCGTTCTGGACATTCAAAGCGATATCCATGCGCACACCATGGAGCGAATGCTGATGCAAAAATTGGACGATTGCCAAGTTGTGATTTCCGAGTCGCCGGACGCAACCGCCGAGTGGTGCAAAACGCATCGACCGGATGTGCTTTTAATGGAGGTCAAGGCGTATTCGCCCTGGATGTTCAAAGAACGAATGGCAATCCGTGACAAGGTAAAAAGGAACACGGAAAACTGTCGTGTCATTCTCTTTGTGGATGACGATACAGACGGAGAGTTGACCGAAAAGGTACGGCAGGCAAAGCGCGAGGGTCTGATAGACGCTTTTCTCTTCGGCTCGGTGTCCGAAAACTACTTTGCTTCGGTGATCGACAGCGTTTAAATCACAAGGTGATGGACAACAGCACTGAGCGCAGTATACAAGACGGAGGTCTTGGTTTTGGTCCAAACCGGGAGTAGCACTCCTGCATGAGCGTGTCAATGCCCGTCAGGTTCTTCTCCCAAAAGCGCTCGGCAATGTCCAATAGCCTATCCGGCAATTCTGCCGGGTTGGCATAGTGGTTGCGCAACTGCTCAACCACAAAATTCTGGTAGGCCACATGGCCGCCAGGATAAATCGGTAACATCGAAGTCGCCCCCTGTTCGCAAAAGTCATTTCTGTAAACAAGGGCGCGAAGCGCCTCGTTTTTCGAGCCGTTTGTAAAGCTCTTTTTGCAAAAAAAGTGGGTGATTTCGATAAAAAAGGAACCTCCAAACCCAGTGTTTTCAATGGGCTGGAGATTCCGAGAGTCTATATACTTTTTAAGGAGGAAGGAATCATGAAAAAGCAATGGCTCAGCATTGTACTGGTGCTCTGTATGGTGCTGTGCATGGCGCCCGCAACGGCGCGAGCAGAGGAGGGTAAAACATGTGAATTAAAAATCACCGTGGAGGTGAACGGACTGATCGGAAGCGCGGAAGGCGCGGAGTTTACATTCCAAATCAAGAAAGCCATAAATGAAGTGACGGCGCAATACTATGAATACGGTACGACGACTGTCACCGTCGGAGCGGACGGAAAAACAGGAACAAGCACCGTACCGGTCGAGGAGGGCAAGTATATCGTACAGCAGGTCGGGCCCGGCGATCCAATCGGAGAGTATGTATGGTACAGCATTTCTTATACGGGCGGCAACAACGAAAGCGGCCCGCAGAGCGTGTATGGCGACGGTAACAGCATCACATTCAAGGTATACAACACCTATAAACCAGCGAACGTGACAAAGGTGACCACACTGCCGATCACGGTGACCGGATATAAAGCGGACGCAAAGATAGCAGATGCCGCGGTTACGACGACAGAGCCTGGTATTAAACTTAGCTACTTCCAATTTATGGAAAAGGACTCGGCGGGTGATTGGACTTCCGCACCTCTAACCGGAACCTTCAAGGCGGATACAGAATATAGGGTAGAGGTTTATTTTAATAAGCTCCTGGGGTGCGATTACACCGGGCTGAAAAAGGAGAACGTGACCGTAAACGGAGTTGAAGCGGATGCCTTTGAAACAACATGGAGTGGTTTTCCGTATAACAAGGATTATCAGGTGATCCGTGGCCTTGGCAAACCGGAGGTCGTCAAGACGGTGGAGAGCATCGAGATCACAAAACAGCCGGATAAGACCGAGTACATGGCCGGCGAGGATTTTGACCCGACGGGCATGGTGGTCACCGCGCATTATACCGACGGCACCACGGCTGACCTCCCTGAAACCGGCTATACGATCTTCCGGGGTACGGGGCTCATGCAGGGGCAGACGGATGTAACGATCCAGTATAACGATGGCAGCGGCAGCAGTAATATCAAGACCTACCAGAACATCACCGTGAAGCCGTATGTGGGTCCCCATACCCATACCTACGGCGGTCCGTGGTATGCGGACGCAAAGAGCCATTGGCATCAGTGCACCGACAGCGCCTGCCCGGATCCGAGTGGCAGCACAAAGGATCTGGCGTCCCACACCTTCGTGTGGAAGGTAGACCAGGCGGCCACCACGACCCAGACCGGCCTGAAGCATGAGGAGTGTACCGTCTGCAGCTATAAGCGCAGCGAGAATACGGTCATCGACAAGCTCCCCGCAACACATAGCCACAGCTACGGCACGGAGTGGAAGTATGACGACACCAATCACTGGCATGAGTGTGAGTGCGGCGACAAGGCTGATATAGCGGCTCACAGCGCCAGCGAGTGGATCGTTGACACGGCAGCTACCGAAACCGCCGACGGCGCAAAGCATAAGGAATGCACCGTTTGCAAGAAGGTGCTTGAAACCGCAACGATCCCCGCAACACATAGCCACAGCTACGGCACAGATTGGAAGTATGACGACACCAATCACTGGCATGAGTGCGAGTGCGGCGACAAGGCCGATATTGCGGCTCACAGCGCCAGCGAGTGGATCATTGACACGGCAGCTACCGAAACCGCCGACGGCACTAAGCATAAGGAATGCACCGTCTGCAAGAAGGTTCTTGAAACCGCAACGATCCCCGCAACAGGCAGCAGTCATACCCACAGCTACGGCACAGATTGGAAGTATGACGACACCAATCACTGGCATGAGTGCGAGTGCGGCGACAAGGCCGACACAGCAGCACACAGCTTCCAGTGGGTGATCGACAAGGCCGCTACCAAGGAGGCCACCGGCATCAAGCACGAGGAATGCACCGTTTGCGGCGCCAAGCGCAGCGAGAATACGGTCATCGACAAGCTCCCCGACGGCGGCAACACCAACAATACAGGCAGCAGTGATAATAACACCAATAAGCCCGGAAAGGACGACTCCACCAAGTGTCCTCAGACCGGTGACAGCAGCAACCTCATCGGTTGGCTGGCTGCTCTGTTCGTCAGCGGCGGCGTTCTGACCGTGCTGGGCGTAAGCGGCAAAAAGAGAAAGGAATCCGAGGTTAAATAAGCCGACGCTTCCGAAATCGAAATAGCCTAAACACAATAGGCGGTGACGGATCATTCCGCCACCGCCTATTTTCCTGAAAGCGGGATTGGCAGCAAGTCCCTTCCCGAAAGGCGGCAACCACGGCGTTGCCGCTTTTCGGAAGGACTACAGGACACTACGATAAGATAGATAAGATAAAGGAGATAAGCTGCCATGACTGTTTCAGAGAGAATTCCCTTCAGCGGCCTGCTACTGCCCCTGCAAGAAGGGTATACCTACAGCTGTGACCGCCGAACCACCACGGACAGATTTTTCCTTTTCCGTATGACCAAGCCCGGTGTCACGCTGACCGGCGAGATGAGCCTGTGGGAGGACGAAACCCAAATCGGCACCGGTCTGCCGATGCTTTTTGACTTCATGGATGAAGTCAGAATATTGAAGTAAAGTAAGGTGAAGCAATGCAAGATAACAGAATACCACCGCAGAAAAGACCCATGACCGAGGCGGAAATACTCCGCAGGCGTAAAGCTGCGCCGCGCGGCGATCAAAAAGCAAAAAGAGGAGAAGGACACTCTTTTCTTACCGCCTGCGGCCTTGCGGCGGTGCTGCTCATAGTGGGCATCGTGCTGCTGTGCCGGGGCTGCAGCCATACCGAGGGCAGCACTCATAACGAGAGCATCTACGGCAGCTTTGCAATATCCGACAGGAGCTGCGTCTATACCTTCCGTGAGGACGGCAGCGGGGAGCTACGGCTCTCCGGCGCACCGTATAGATTCCGCTTCGCGCTGTCCGGCAGGACGCTCTCTATCGACTTCGAAGCCGAGGCACTGACCGACTGCGAGTACGAGGTGGCGTATACCGATACGGGGCTTGAGCTGACCGCAGGCAAGGGTACGGCGACACAGGGTGAGAAATTCACGCTGAACAGAACAGAAAAATGATCGTTGTTTCCTATTTTATTCAGAGTTGCGAGGTGTTCGATGCAATTACCAAATAAATTATACTCATATAAAAACAGCACCGTGGCGTTAATACCCAAAGTGCTGAGTGAAATCAAGGATGGTCTTATTCATTTGTTTGAGTTATATGATAGACTGAAACCGGAACTCAATGATGCGACAGATTTTTTATCCGTCATGGATTGCCTATATGCTCTGCGGGCAGCAGATATTAATAATAAAGGTGAGGCGTTTATATGCTTTTAGAGATGTTCTCCCCAGTGTTTATGGAGCAGGGTGAATTTGTCCTCCGATTCGATTCAAAAAGGGGTTGAATGTCGTGCTTGGCAAAGAGGATGGCGCAAATTCTATCGGAAAATCCTCTGCCATGCTGGCAATAGATTTTGTCTTTGGAGGCGACACCTATCTGAAAAGTGACGGCGTAAAACACGTTAGACACCATACTATATTCTTCGCATTTCAGTTCTGTGGTCAAAAGTACTGTTTTGCCCGTGCTACAGAGGATGCCGATAATGCGTTTCTTTGCAAAGAAAACCATGATTTGATGGGTCCATACCGGATGAAAGATGGGTTTGTAAATTGGTTGAAAGTGCAGTATCATATGGACTTCGATGGCTTATCTTTCAGAATAGCATTGAGCAGTTTCTTCAGAATCTACGGCAAGGATAATACAGATGAACGGCGACCACTGAGAGGTATCCCGAGACAGGATATGGAAAAATCCATTGCCCTGTTGGTTGCTCTGTTTGACAGAAATAAAGACATCCAAGTATAACGTAAGAACCTTGCCGAGGAAAAGAAGAAACTCGATGTATTTAAAGAAACTCTAAAATACCACTTTGTGTCAAGCCTTGTCGGCGGCAAAGATAAATATGAGGCGGATGATATGATGAAACTAAATAAATATATTTTAACCTTACTTATAGTTCTGGCTGTGATTGCCGCGTTTTCGGGCTGTGAGGCGAAACCCTCCGATGATCCTGATTTGACCGAAAACAAAACAACCGATGTCTCCCACTTGACGACCGTGCAAAATGACACCGATCTTTCGAGGCTTCAAAAAACCATTCTCGATAACAACGAATCGGTTGGTATTGCCTATATCGGTTATGTCGGCTATGAGGCGAATGAGCAGGAGGTTTACAGTTTTTTAGATAACAGTCAGTATGCGGATAAATATGATTTCCTCTGCGGCTCTCCCCTTGTAAACGTCGGCGGTGCGGAGCTGTATGCGGTAGTTATTGCCGATACTGAATACATTGCTTCTGTTTATCGGGCGGAAATAACCGATAACGGCGAATACTCCGTAAAGACTGACGATGCAATTTATAAATACAGTGGCTACGGAATTGATTATTTTTTACTGCGCTGCAATGAAAGCGAAATACACTCAAACGTATCGCTGCTTTTTTGAAAAGGGAAACAGCTCTTTTTCGGTGTTTCCGATGCTCTCCGGGATGGACGGACATCTTGTCGCTGAGAATTTTTATGATTTTTCCATATACAGTGATTACGGCGACGACAGTGAAGCCGAGGATAAAAATGTTGCAATAGCCAGAGAAATTCTTTTGGAGTCTCAAGAGGTGCAGTACTACATAAATATCGGTATGAGTGTGCAATATACAGGGCAAATCCAGGAAATTTACGGTCGCCCGTGCTGGATTTTTGCGCTTGGCACAAACAGAGACGACCAATTCGTCAGAGAGCGCTATTACGGAGTGTGTGACAACCTTGTTTATTTTTACGATGCGTTGAATGACACATGGGAAGTTCTCGGGAACGGATAAAGGGCAAAAATTAATTACTTGAAGGAATTTTTATAATGTGACTTACCAAAGCGTGCGAGATTGCCCGCTTCAAGGGCGTTTTTAAGGTCAACACATACTACGGCAATTCAAAAACACAGCATTTATATTACCTTGTTGTTCCTTGCGCAGATGAAGCTTATATTGTTGACTTCAGACTGGAGAAATTATATGACGATGATATTTCCGATATGAAAGGCATTGAAGAGGCTTTCTTAAAAGGGCATTAAGGCGGAAAAGAATAATTAAAGTGCATTATAAAGGAGGAATCTTTTATGGGATTATTTGACAAAAGTTCTGTGACATATGCGGTGATAAAGTCAACCTGCTCACTCAGAAAAAGCTTTCGGACGGACAGCTTTGCTCAGACTGCAAGCAAAAGCTAGGCTCATTCACAAGCGGCTGGAAGCAGAGAACCGTTCAGGATGTTAAAGCTCACCTTGAACTGAGAGAGCAGAACAAGCAGAAATACCAGCAGTTTAACTGCACCGCAGCGGCGGGCGGAAGAAACAGTACGCTTCAAGCGGATTTTAATCACCGCTGGTTTATCTTTGCTGTTGATAACAGAGATTTCAGGAGCGGCAACCCTCAGTTGTTTGAGTTTTCTCAGCTTCAGGATTTCTGGATCGAGCCGGAATACAGAACACTTGACGATTCGGATAACGACGGTATCCCCGACAACCGGGATGATTTCGACAACAGACAGCTTAACAATCAGGGCGGCTTCGGCGGAAACATGAACCGAATGAACAATATGATGAATACATCCATGCTCAATATTCCGCTTGCCACTCAGCCGTTTGTGCGTAATTCAAGCTCATGTTCCTCGCCTAACGAAATCCGTGAGGTATCCAACATAAGAGTTTGCTTCCTTGTTACCGACCTATATATAACGAACCCGATAGGTTTTGATGTAACATCGGGCATTTCATCGGGCAATCAGATGGAGCTTATGAACGCTTATGAAACAGCCGTTCAGGTTATGCAGCTTTGCCGGCAGATAAAGCAGGACGGAGCTTCCGTAAACCAATGCTACAGCCAAATGAATCAGAGCTACGGTCAGCCGCAGCAGAATATGGGCGGATTTGCAGGCAACACGGTCCAAAATGTCGCCTACACCGCAGCAGCATCCGCTCAGGTTCAAAACAACGCCTATAATAATGCTGCACCCGTTACACCGCAAACAGTTGACGCTTCCTGGATTTGCTCATCCTGCGGCACACGTAACGAAGGCAAATTCTGTCAAGGCTGCGGCTGTGCAAAGCCTGCAGCAATGCCTTCACGCTGCCCGAGCTGCGGATGGACTCCGGCAAACGGTCAGCCTATGCCGAAATTCTGCCCAGAACGCTTGTAATTTGAAGCGAGCAGACTGCATTAAAAAAGTGAGCTTATTTTTGCTTATGTTGTTATTACCTATAGGTCTTTTCGGCTGCGGAGCAAAGAAAAAATACACTGTGGCAGATGTGAGTGTAATCAGTTTTTCCTGTTCGTCAATGAGCTACACGGATTCTTATGCTTATTCTCTCAAAAAAGAAAATGAGGAATGGCTTTTTGATGCAAACTATTCCTACGACTATGAAAACCAAGGGTAGAATTTGAGAATAAAAAAGTAAGCGCACAGGATGCCGCGGCAATACTTGACGTTGTGAAAGAGCAGGGCCTTATTTTACAGGCTCAGAAGTATAAACCTCCGCGAATTAAAGTCTTTGTTCTCGACGGCGGCGGATACTTTCTTTATTTTAAGATGAACGACGGCACAGAAATCAATGCGGAAATATATAACGAGGATTTGGTAAATGAATTACGCACTTTGACAGAAAAGTGCTGAAAATCATAACATACCGTGTTAACTAAAGCAGGGAATAATATATTGGAGGAAAAAACTATGGCGGACATTAAATCAATTGCAACGGCTACAGCCCCGAGAGAGTTTGAACTCTCTTATTCAACCACCGTTGAAGAGGTATACGAAAAGCTCAGCGCACGCGCTTCGGCTTTTAAAATGCCCTTCAAAATCAAAGAGGGAATCCCCGGAAAGCGCATTTCTTTTGAGAAAGAACCGAACCTCGATGTTACGATTTGGTTTTTTGTCAAGGACGACAATAAAATCAAGGTCATGGCAAACATTCAGGAGAACAAAACGACCGTCAACGGTATGCGCGTTGACAAAAACAGCGTAATGCAAAAGGCATAAAAGGTGTAGCTAATCTTCCTATTGAAAGAGGCGAGTATCTTGACGAAGTGACCGAAAAGGTTAAAAAGATACTCAACGGCGAGCAGGTTGAAGATTATGTAGCGCCCGTTGGTGCCAACGGCAGCGGACAGACCGAAAAAAATTGGCTTGTAGCCCTTCTTCTCTGCCTTTTCCTCGGCGGAATCGGTGCACACCGTTTCTATGCGGGTAAAGTAGGATCGGGTATTCTTTATATTCTCACCGTCGGCATTTTCGGCATCGGTGTTCTTGTTGACCTGATAAAGATCATTACCGGCAAATTCACCGATAAAGACGGCAATCCCATTCAAAAAAATAAAAATTAAAAAAAGAGAGGGTCGATTAACATGAAAAAAATCCTGGCACTACTCATGATTTTTGCTGTTTCACTCAGTCTTTTGCTTGCGGAAAGGCTGACGGCGACGGTAAGGAAAACACAACAGAAAATACTGCCGCAGTTGATAAGACAGAAGACACATCAGCCGAAGTAACAACGGCGGCAGAAATGAAGAATGGCGACGAAGGCAACGGACCTGCAGATATCGACGCAGAGTTTATCACTCTCAAGCTTCCGTCCGGCTACAAATATGAGGTTGATTCTTTTAGTAAAGATTCAAATAATCCGCTCTATGGCGATGTTACTCTGTATATCTATAAGGATGGCTCATACTCATCTATTGCGACTCTTACCGCTACAACCCGAAACATGGTTCGCAGTCAGGAAGAGGCTGTTGAAAACACGATAAAGCTTTGCAACCTTCAGACTTATAAAAACGGAGAATCTGAAATCGGCAAAGATGCTCAATACGGTGAAAACACCTATTCGACTGTTCATGTTACAACAGAATACTATGAGAAGGACTTCTTTGTTACATATGCAAACAGAGGTGCATCGGATACAAAGGGACTTCTTGTCAAGCTTGAAATCAATAATAAGAATATCAAAGCTGACGACCCGTTTGTCAAAGAACTTCTTGACAGCCTTAAGATAGTTATGGCTTAAAAATTCGGGGACTGTACCTGAGCATTTTCGGGTACAGTCCTGCTTGCAAAAGGAGATCTTGTTATGAGTAAATTAAAAGAAAAAAATATTAAAATGACTATATTTATTATAGTCGTCGGCGTCAGCTTGATAGTTATGGGCATTTACGGAGTTGTTTCGAGCAGAATTGAAAGCAGAGATTATAAAAACTCAACCGATATACAGAAAATTTCTTCCGTTATTATTGACTTCTTAACCAGCAACAGTAAGGATGATTCCGGTGATGTAAAGTATACAACATATAAATTTAAGGTTTCATATGTTATTGACGGAAAAAAACCTATAAGGGAAAATGTGAAGAGCGTGTCTGGTCAAGCGACTACTCAAAAAATATGCCTATGATAAATTGAGAAAAGGCGACACAATAGATGTCGAAATTTATAAAACCTCAAAAGGCGAGTACAAGATTTCTCCCGAGGGAAGTCCCGTCGATTTTCTTCTCTATTGTGCGGCAATTCCCGGCGGTATATTTTGGTTGTTATAATGATATGCGACGTTGCAAAAAGACAAACGGAGAAAGAAAAGTGAAAACAGAAATGATCGACAAGCAATAAATCAGAGGTATTTTTATGGATTTATCAATATCACTATTAATTGCGGCTTCATTTGCCATATTATGTATATACTATATCGGCAAAAAAAATTCTTGTTATAGATTTTTCGGCATACCGTCCGCAGAATTTAAAAAAGGGCAAGCTTGAAAGATTGCTTGCAAAAAAGGACACTCCCCTTCGGAATTCAAAAATCCGAAAAGGTATAAGAAATGCCTTTGAAAGAATTCTGATACCGCTCGGAAAAGCGGATAAAGACCTTCTTCCGGCAAGAATGGATATGGCATTCCGAAAAAAATCGTCAGTCAAATCAACAGACTTAACAGAAATAAGCTTTGCCGAAAAATTTACGTTACGGATGTTGTTCCCATCCCTAAAAATGACTTTGAAACATGGAGCGATGACGGCAGAGAATGGCGTGAATCGGTTTTAAAGTGCAGCACACTGGAGCGTTTCGAGTCAACCAAAGACGACACGGTTCAGCATGAGATATACCGTAAAAATTCATATCTCAGAATACTCCAGTCAAGACACGTTCGCCTCGCCGATCAAAAAGAAAAAAAGAAAAGCTATTATAACGATATGTTAAGAATAACCTGCCCGTCCTGCGGTGCAGGAGTCAAGCTTGACAGTCAGCAGGTGACCTGCGAATACTGCGGCGCCGTTATTAAAAACGAGTTTTACGATTGGCAGACCGAGTCGTTCGAGATTTATGAATCTATCAGTACAAACCTGAAAAGATTTTTACAGCTTATCGTGTCCGGCTCCATACTTTTCGTATGTGTCTTTCTGTGCTTATATTTAATCGAGGACACCGAGATTTCCCTTGCGGCCGGCGTCGGTGCAGCGATTCTTGCTTTGGGAGTGATTGTCTCGCCTATTATCTACGGAAAAGTTAAGCAATACAACCTTGCGAAGAAAATCGTAGGATACTCAGAGAATTACCTTAGAGCCTGCTTAAACGAATACTTCTTGAAAAATGAAAGCGACAAGGATATGCTTGATTTCAGCGTTGATACAATCAAGCTTTTAAAGGTTGCAAATACAGACGAGATAACAAAGGTTACGGCTGAAATTTACGGAACCAAAACATTCCTTCCCGAAAATCAAAAGCCGTTTACAAAAATAATTAAAAAGAAATTGACACTGCAAAGAGCAAGAAATCCGGAAAAAAGAAAGACTGACGGTGATTTCTTTACTGAAAAAGAATGTCCGAGTTGCGGAGTAAACTTCCTGCCCAATGAAAACGGATGCTGTTCTTATTGCGGTTATACCCTTTACGAAGATAGCATAAAGTGGAAAATAAAAACTGAATCTTGTTAAAATCCTTCAATGCCAATTAAGGTAATGAAGGAAAACAGATTGAGGATACAATGGGAATTTTTGATAAATTAAAAACACAGCACAACAGGCAGTTGTTTCTGCCGTACAATCTGCGGGTAACAAAAGGGAAACATTTACATTTTCCGCATTGCCCGAAAGCCTTGCCGAAATGCAGGCGCTCCCCGAGGCAAGCCTTGATACTCCGTTCCAAGCCGCCGCTCTCACCGTGCTGGCACTGTGTGCATACGCTGCCGACAAAACATCGGAACAGAAATGCTTAATTGGCTCAGAGGTCCGCGTCCGCTGAACGGAATGGAAATTTCCTTTTTTGAACGACCGTTTCCGTGACGGAAAAACCTATCTTCCGTTTACTTATTTTGCGGGTTCGACACCCGAGAATAACTACACTCCTTCCGAGCCATATACAATAGTCGTCGAAAGCAATCATGTTTCGGCGGAGGAGCACGGATATATGAAGCTCTTTATACCGTGCGGCGGTGCAGATGACCCGCGTCCGATAAAACTTCGTCAACGCGGAAGCGACGGAAAATGGTTCTTATGGGAGCAGTACCTGCTGACCGGCGTACGTACCCAAAACGGCATATCCTTGGGCATAAAATATTAAAATTGGCTCCGCGGCTTTAAGGACTCTGTTTTTGCAGCAGAGCGTGCTTTTACTCGCCCACGGGAACCAAGCGGCACCAAAAAAAGCCCTGACAGAGCTTTTTAAAACCCCAGCAAATTGAATATTGACAGCAAGAATGGCTTGAATCTGTGTTGGGCAGGTATCAGGCCATTCAATTTATACCTGATCCGCGGTTGTTATAATAATCCAGATAATATCCGATTCCGAATCGGACGAGCACATCCGGGTTCTTGCGGGTATGCAACAATCACCCGATGGAATATGACGATACGCTCGTCCGACAGATTTGAATGCGTAGTGGTGGAATCAAAGAAAAAATCAAGGTGGTCTTTATCGGCAGCACGGAATTGAAATGGTTCTGTAAGCAGCTTGAAAACAGAAACGGAGGTGATGTAGAATGATTGTGACGAGTGTTCAAATCAAGACAGCAAAAACGGTAAAACATCTCTATTGTCCTGTCTTCACATAAAAAAACACCGTAGTTCTGTTAAATTACGGTGTTTTTTTTTGCTCAATATCAATAGTCGGGGGAATCAGAAAAATTCAGTATGATATTTATAAGTGGATAATTATTTTCACGCCCTGTATTTATTGATAAGTATAATCTAAAAATCCTGTTATGATTGCAGTATCATTTTTTTGATATTCATTGCATTCTAACTTGGTAATATTCTGATTTGTAATAAATTCTAAACACGGTGGAAAGTTCTCTGAAGCCTTAACGGCAGATTTGCTTCTATAAAACAGAATTTTCGGTCTGCGTAAATAACACATTTATCGCAAGCTTTTCTTTGTAACAACAAGTTAATTTATGCATAAAATATCATTGAATAAAATAACGGTTGGTGAAAAAAAGGTGGCATTGTACAAGAGAATTGCTTGCAAGGCTTTTAAAATGTGAGGCAGGTGGGGAAGGTGAAAACGGAATGCGTGCCGTTGCGTCGGTAATTGTAAACCGAACCCGTGTTCCAAACGGGGAATTTGCAAGAGTCAGCAAGGGCGGAGATTTCCGTGCCATAATGGAACAACCAAATCAATTTACCTGTCTTAAAACAACTGTCGGAGGACAATATAATCCTCAGAATGTTTACAATATACGCCCTGACGAAATTCACTATAACATTGCCGATTGGGCATTGGCGGGCAATACCGATTCATCTGTCGGAAATTCAATTTTCTATTTTAATCCATTTTCAGATACCTGTCCAACATTTTTTCCGTCAAACAACGGAGTAATTTACAACAGGGTGGGGATCATTGCTTTTTATTCGCCTACCGAGGCTTGAAAAACATAAAAAGCATAGCTTAATGGATAATTCTTCAAATATGACAGTTAACACAACTCCGATGACAAATTTAATCGAACATCATTACGGACTTTACAAAAACAAAAGCCTGCCTCAACACTTCATGTCCGTCAAACACAGCGGATATCGGATGTTATATTCCAGCGATTGACGAAATATGCGACACAATCCAGGGTGCACCGTCTGTTGCACACCCCAATATGACAGAAGAAGTTAAAAATCAAATGACAATCCCTCGCTTGAACAGGCAGAAATAGCATATGAAGAGGGCGGAGAGTACATCAGAAGAAAACAACCTGAAAATATAAA
>VOFB01004659.1_pt1 | contig 25626 bp, 43 predicted proteins | sample 5384141 | NCBI WGS metagenome assembly VOFB01 (sample SAMN12384721, study PRJNA508395) | human gut metagenome | isolation source: healthy gut A | host: Homo sapiens | reverse complement strand
CATGATAATCACATGCTCGCGGCTCTCAATCACCTCCCGCAGCGCATGTGCCTTTGACTCTCGCCTTCACGCGGTTGTTGCGCTCCACCTGCTTGTTGGTCTTGCCGCCGTAATAAGTCACATCCTCGTTGTCGCGGACAACCACCTGGTCGCCGCCGCGTCCGAGTGCAAGATCAATCGCCATTCTGGCGTACTCGTAATTCTTGGTGTAGGAATCGCCGCCGACGCCGATACCGATGCTGAGCGTCACTGCCATCTCATTGCCGACTTTTACCGTCTTGACGTCCTCAATGATGCTGAAACGATCCTCCCGGAGCTTTCCGAGATATTGATTCTTAAAGACAACAAAATACTTGTCATTCTCGATCTTTCTGACGAGTGCATCAATCTCTGTAAAGTATTTGTTCACCTTCCGGTCAATTAACGCTACGAGCAGTGACCGCTTGACGTCCTCGATACTGTCGAGCGCCTCGTCATAATTGTCGATGTATACAAGCCCCGCCACCAGACGCTGTTCCTCGTTCTCGCGGATATAACGGTTCAACTCTGTCTCGTCAAACAGGTACATCGCCGTCAGATATTCATTGCTCTCATCGAGCGATACAATCGTACTGTCGTGTGTCATGGCATCGAAATAAATCCGCTTTAACGCCACACGGTAATACCGGTCATTGTATGTCAGATTGATCGACTCCACCGGCTCGCTCCGCTGCAACAGCTCCTTGGTCAGCGTCGGGAATACCGTCATGACCGACTTATGATACTTCTTGTCTTTTCCTGTGACCTCCGTAAACTGCTCATTCACCCACAGAAACTTTGCATTATAATCAACCAGTGCATACGGGATTTCAAACTCATTTAAGAGCTGTTTCTGCACGAGACCGTACTGCGTCGCAAAATTGATCAACTCATCGATCAGATGCGGCTTATTGCGCAGATAAGCGATCAGCATAATCACAAAATAGAGCAGTACAAATCCAGAAAAAAGCACTCCTGAAGAAGTGTCTTCCATATACAAAACACATTGATGATAATCAGAAGCATTGTAAGCAGCAGCGGCAGATAGCTTTGCACAAGTACCGGTAATACGACGAGGAAGGATCTTGCCTCTCTCAGATACATACTTCTTCAGCTTAGCTGTATCCTTGTAATCGATTACGTTATCTTTACCACAGAATACGCAAACTTTCTTTCTTCTGCGCATACCGCCTTTTTTTCTCATCGGAGAATCGGTCTTCTCAGTCTTATTAAAAGCCATTATTATTACCTCCTATCGGAATCTGTCAGGGCAGAGGCGGGTGTCAGCTCCGCTTGTCACTGAAACTTAGTTAAAGGGTAATTCTTCATCGATGCCGTCAGGGATGTTCATAAAGCCATCACCTGCTCCGGAAGGAGCAGGGGCATTATTACCACCACCAAAGCCAGCGTTCTGGTATCCGCCGTCATTATTGCCGGCTGATGCGTTCTTACTCTCTGCGAACTCTACGTTCTCAACCACTACATCGGTAGTGTACACACGCTGTCCATCCTTATTGGTATAGCTGCCGGTCTGGATACGTCCTTCCACAACGAACTTTGTTCCCTTGTGGCCATATCTCTCAATAAACTCACCGGTTCTGCCAAACGCTACACAGTTAATAAAATCAGCATCCGGCTCACCGTCACGCTTAAATCTTCTATCTACTGCTATGGAAAAACGAGCAATCGCTGTTGCGGTAGCTCCCTGAGAATATCTTACCTCAGGATCCCTTGTTAAACGTCCCATAAGAATTACTTTATTCATATTTCGCTTCTCGCTTTCTGTTTATGCCTCGTCCTGTCTAACGCATAAGTATCTGATCACGTTGTCCATGATACGAACACGGCTCTCAATCTCTGCAGGAACAGTGCTCTCAGCTTCAAATCTGATGAAGTAGTAGAAAGCTTCTTTCATCTTCTGAACTTCGTAAGCAAGCTTCTTCTTGCCCCACTCGTCCACTTCTGTGATGTTGCCGCCGAATCTCTCAACCAGTGCTTTGCACTTGTCAACAACGGCTGCTCTCTCATCATCCTCGATCTTAGCGCTAACAACAACGGCTAATTCGTACTTGTTCATGTTAGTTACCTCCTTTTGGTCTCTTGCGCAGCCCTTTGGTATTTTTCTCCACAAGCTTTCTTGCAATCATGATCTGATGCCCGCAGCCCACACACTTCAGGGGAAATCCGCGCCGACGCGCAGGATCTCCACTCACTGCTGCCGCAGGGATGCTGTTTTTTCAGCTTTACGATGTCTCCCACTTCATAATGGTACTGGTTCATGGTCTTCCTCACTTTCCCGATGTAGTGATAGTGTAGCATGTTTCGCTCCGCTGCGGTAGGAAAAATTTTCATTCACTTAGCGCCGTCTACACCTCAATCTGCCCGAACACATCGCCGAGTCCCGCCTGGATCAGCAGATCTGCCCTCGCGTCCATCGGCGTCGTCGATTTGTTGATTAACACCAGTTTGTTTCCCGGTAATAATCGATCACCGGCTGCCGGGTATACCGCCAGCGATGTTCCCCGATAATCAGCAGATCCGCGTGGCTGATATAAAATACGGCATCCTCCAGCGTCTGCTGGTCCAGTCCTTCCTCATAGAGTACCACATCCGGCTTGATCGTACCGCCGCAGGCATCGCACAGAGGTACTTTTCCCGGATAATCCCTCACATACCCGCATCAAATCCCTTGCCACACTTCCTGCAGTAATTACGGTGCACGCTGCCGTGCAGTTCAAGCACGCGCTTACTTCCCGCCAGCTGATGCAGACCGTCAATATTCTGCGTCACGACGGCTTTTACTTTTCCGGCCGCCTCAAGCTCCGCCAGCTTTTTATGCGTGATGTTCGGTTCCGCGTCAAGGCAGAGCATTTTGTCCCGGTAAAACGGTAAAACTCCTCCGGGTATTTTATATAAAAGGAATGGCTTAAAATCGTCTCGGGCGGATAGTCATATTTCTGATTATAAAGACCATCCACACTGCCAAAATCAGGAATTCCGCTCTCCGTAGATACACCGGCTCCCCCTGAAGAATACAATATTGTCCGACTCCTTCACCATCTGCAAAATTGTTCGATATTCGTCATTGACTGGCGCCTCCCATTCCACTGCGATTTTCTCTATCATACACCAACCGCACGCCAAAATCTATTGGTATTCCGTCCGCCAGAGTCCCAAACCGTTTTCTAAAAACGCAGACAGCAGATACAGCAGAACCCAGGTCTTTTGATAAAGCAAAAAACAGCAGTCATGGGACTGCTGCCTAAAGAGTTGCGGGAATAGGATTTGAACCTATGACCTTCGGGTTATGAGCCCGACGAGCTTCCAGACTGCTCCATCCCGCGCTATATGCAACCACCATTGCTTCCTGTATCACAATGTCCGTTGCTTGTTAACATAATGTATTATAACTCTTTCGTACCCACTTGTCAAATCCGCTTCCGCACCCTGCTTTTTCCTGCCTTACTCTATCATTATATGCAGAGCTGACATCCTATAGAACCGATTTTTTCATTTTTCTGTTTTTCACAGACATTTTTGCAGAAAAATCCTTCCCGGGCGCAGCCACAGCCGCCGGCTGCTCACATATATCCCGCCAGAATAATGCTTGCGACGGTTCCCGCAGTGGTTGCGATCAGCGCGCCCACCAGCGTGTAACGGCTTTTTTGATCCCCGCCGCCATAAAATAGACCGACATCGTATAAAAGATCGTCTCCGTGCTGCTCATCATGATGGATGCCATCTTTCCCAGCATGGAATCCGCGCCGTACTCTTTGTAAATATCTAAAAGAAGTCCGGTCGCCGCAGAGGACGAGAACATTTTGACCACCGTGACCGGTATCAGTTCCGGCGGAAAACCCAGCCAGCCGATCCCCCGTCCCAGCAGCCCGGAAAAACACTCCAGAAAACCGGAAGCCCGCAGAATCCCGACCGCCACCATAAGCCCGATCAGTGTGGGCATGATTCCGATGACCGTCTGAAAGCCGTCCTTTGCCCCGTCTATGAACTCCTCATAGATATTCTGTCTGTTCAGAATTCCATAACCGACAATACCGAAAATGAGAAGCGGTATCATTATGTTCGATAGAAAAAAATCATTACGCCCATGATACATCCAGAATCTTCCGTTATTCTACTATATGGAATCCGAACGGTAAATATTCATACTCACGAACTTTCGGGCTGCGGCATGTCATGCTGCTCTTCCTCATCGTGATTCGTCAGCTTCTCATACTGATCCTGCGACATGGGGCGGCCAAAATAATAACCCTGAATATAGTCGCATCCGAGGTCATTTAAAAATCCACCTGATGCTTTTCCTCCACACCTTCCGCAATCACCATCATGTCCAGAGATTCCGCCATCCGGATGACCGCCTCGATGATCTTTTGCACCCTTTTCCGCGGTATTCCCCTTAGAGAAGAACTTCATGTCGATCTTTAACACATCAAGATCCACGTCCTTTAAAATGTTTAAGGAGGAGTAACCGCTCCCAAAGTCATCCATCAGAATCGTAAATCCGGCGTCATGCAGATAATTCACCGCTCTCTGGATCAGTTCCGCATCCTCGGAAAAGACGCTCTCCGTCAGTTCCAGGTTCAGATAATGCGGAGGAATATGATAGCGGTGGATGAGGTCAATCAGGGAATCCATAAAATCCGGGTTATAGAGGTTGACTCTGGATACGTTGACCGAAATTGGCGCCGGATTCCTTCCTGGGAAAGCTCACTGTCTATGAACTGGCAGACTTTCTCCCACACGTAATAGTCCAACTTCGTGATAAAGCCGTTGCGCTCAAAGATCGGTATAAATTCGTTCGGAAGCACGATCTCACCGCTCGGCTTCTTCCAGCGCACCAGTGCCTCCGCTCCGTACGGAGCCATCTTTTTCAGCTGGTACTTCGGCTGGAAATAGACGATAAACTGCTGCTCTGCCAGCGCGGCATCCATCTCGTCAATGATATGCTGTTCGCGGAGCACTTTCTGTCCGATCTCCTCCGTATATAAAACATCGTGAACCATGTACTGACCCTTGCACTGTGCCGCCGCAATCTCAGCGTTGTCGTGCATCGCCGCCACTTCCATATCCGGATCGTCCACCAGATAAATGCCCGCGCAGGTCTCCAGATAATAATGTACGGAATGTTTCCGGATCTCTGCCCGGATTCCTTCCAGTATGTGATAGATCGCCGCACCATCTTCGTAGGGGACACACATTCCGAACACATCGCCGCCAAGGCGTCCGTATGTGCCTCTGCCGTAGGCTGTCATGACCTTGCGGATGGCTCCCGCCACAAAATGGATCAGCCGGTCTCCCTCTTTGGAGCCGTAGAGGGTATTGATAATCCGGAAACGGTCAATGTCAAAATGGATAAAAAGCAAAATTCGCTCCCGCGCGCTGGTCTAAAAAGTTCGCGGGTCGCCTGGTAGAACTTCTGCTGTCCGTAAATACCGGTAAGAAAATCATATTCCAGAAACCGCACCTTGCTTTTCTCGATGGCGTTTCCTGCGCGCAGTCTCATGATCCCGGGGCTGGAATTCTTCAGAACAAAATCCCATGCACCGAGCTCCAGACTCTTCTGCTCTCTCTCAGGGTCGTCTTCTGTCGTACACACCACAACCGGAAGATAGCTGTACTCCTTCCGCTTCCGATACATCTCAAAAATTCATAACCGTCCATCACAGGCATCATCAGATCCAGCATAATCAGCGAAATCTGCGCTCTTTTTCTGGAAAGAATCTCCAACGCCTGCTTTCCGTTACATGCCTCGAGGATGTCGTAATCCGATCTCAAAACATCCGCCACTGCCATCCGGTCCTGCTGACAGTCATCTACGATCAGTACATATTTTCTTCTACCCATACAAGCCCCGTACCTTGAAACACGATCTGCGTTTCTCCTATGTACTATTATAGTTTTTTCGTTTCCTTTCAGCAACGTTTTTTAACTTACAAAAGATAATTGCCGCCGCGGTACTACATATAGTCGCAATAAGTCCCGGGCCCACTACTGCTGCGGGATTGACGCTCCCGTACTGGCTCCGGTACGCGATGATATTGACCGGAATCAGCTGCAGGGACGAGATGTTGACGATCAGAAACGTGCACATCTCATCCGTGGCAATATCCGGTCCGCGTTTCCGCGAGGTTCCTTTTGTCCGCAGAGTTCCAGGTTACGCTCCTGCAATGCCTCCATCGCTTTTAATCCCGCCGGCGTTGCCGCCCAGCCAAGTCAGAAGACATTTGCAATCATATTCGTCGCAATGTATTCGTTCGCGGGGTGCTCCTGCGGGAGATCCGGAAACAGGAAATGCAGCACCGGGCGCATTCTCCGTGAAAGTCCCTCAATGATCCCCGCCTTTTCCCGCAATCCGCATCAGTCCCACCCAGAAAGACATCACTCCCATCATGGTAATACAAAGCGTAACCGCCTCTTTTGCCGAATCGAGCGCCGCCGTCGTAATCTGCGGCAGGGTTCCGTGGAACGCCCCGTAGATGATGCCCGTCAGAATCATAAATGCCCAAAGATAATTCATATCCCCTCACCCGTTTTTATCGTTTCTCCATATATATGCATCCCGGAATAAATCTTGACAGCACCCCCTTGATGCGCAAAAATAGCGCAGAACTTTTGAATAATTGCACATTTTCCCACATAGAATATGTTAATTTTTCCGACACAGGAGTTTTCTCCTCTGCCGCGTTTCCGAGGTGTTTGTTTGCATTCTTCGTTTATCCACACATTTTCCAGGCAATTCGTCCTTTTTCCACTGATGACGTCCGTTTTTGCTGCTCAACGGATGCTCCCGCTTCTCCATGCAGACGGATTTCGTCGCCGGTTCCACGTCCTCCTTCGATGCGTTTCTTGATGATTTTTTCCGGGCGGAGGTCTCCTCCAACACGATCAATCTTCATTTTCACTGTCCCATCCGGAAAACTACGGCATTACAGAGACTCCGATCACGCTCGGCAGTCTCTCGGAAGAAGCACTTGCCGCATCCCATGCATCTCTGGAGAACACGCTCGCGGCTCTGGCAAAATACGACCGCGATGCCCTTCCGCCCTCCGGTCAGCTCACCTATGACGTCTTGCAGGATTATCTTAAGACGGAGCTCTCCGCATCCGATCTGACTCTCTACGACGAGCCGCTGCGCCCTACGACCGGCATTCAGTCGCAGCTTCCCGTACTATATGAGGAATACCGTTTCCGGCAGCCAGCCGACGTGGAGGACTATCTCGCGCTCCTCGCCCTGACCGGCGATTATTTCGACCAGATCATCCGCTTCGAGCAGCAGAAAGCACAGGCCGGGCTTTTTATGTCCGACTATGCCTGCAACACACTGATTTCACAGTGTAACGCCTTCACAGCTGACCCGGATCAACACTATCTCATCCAGACCTTCGATCACAAAATCGATGCCATGTCAGAATTGACGGAAAACCAAAAGACACTCTACAAGGAAAAATGCCGCTCTGGTGCGGGAACATGTGCTTCCCGCCTACACCATCTTGCCGCGGCGCTCACAGAGCTTCTCGGCAGCGGCAAAACGATATGGGGCTCTGTTACTTTGCAGACGGAAAGATTACTACCGCTACCTGGTCTGCCACAACACCGGGAGCGCTTCCGATCTTCCGGCGCTGCAGGACCGGATCTTAGAAAACGGCAAAGCGACCTGCAGCAGGCGGCAGCACTCCTCTCCGAAAACCCGCAGTTAAAAGCATCCCAGACGACCGTCCGGCTTCCTGCCGCCGATCCCATTGCAACGCTAAACGGGCTGCAGGAGGCGATGCGCGCAAATTTTCCTGCACCACCCGAGACCACATTTACTGTAAGTTCTATTGACGAGTGCATGGAAGACTATATGGCGCCTGCGTTTTACATCACCTCGCCCATTGACGATTATGCGCAGAACTTCATTTTATCAATGCCTCCACCGACACCTCCTCCCTGCGGTATTTCACAACGCTGGCGCACGAGGGCTTCCCCGGCCACCTTTATCAGACGGCGATGTCCTATGAAGCCGGACTGCATCCCGTGCGGTTTCTGCTGAATTATCCGGGCTATGTCGAGGGCTGGGCGACCTATGTGGAGATGATCTCGTACCATTATGCCGGGCTGGATGATGACCTCGCCTCGCTGCTCTCCCCGAATCAGTCCGCCCTCCTAAGTCTCTATGCCTCAACGGATCTGGGAATCCCACTACGACGGCTGGAGCTTTTCCGACACAACCGCTTTCTGGAAAGACTTCGGCATCACGGATCAGACCGCACTGCGCGAAATCTATGAGCTGATCGTGGAAGAACCCGCCCATTATCTGAAATACTATGTGGGATATATGGAATTTGTGGATTTAAAAGAAAAGGCACAGGAAACCTACGGAAGCGCCTACAGCGATATCGCTTTTCATAAGGCTCTGCTCTCCATCGGTCCTGCACCTTTTTCGATCATTGAAACGTATCTGGATAATTATTATCTGCCGGATGCGGCTCCCAATAGCCCCGGCGCAGCTTATGCGTCACATGTATCGTTTCCAATATAAACCAAAATGTTTTTGCGAATTGTAATATGATATTGGTAAAAACGCTGCAACACGGTCATCCCCGTTTGTAGCGTTTTCTAATATAACACAGTATTTTCATTTATGTAAGTATTTTTTTAAGACAACAGCGCCTGGTAGACATCGCGCTTGCTGATGCCGCGGTCCTTTGCCACCAGCTTCATCGCTTCCTTCCGGCCGATCCCCTGCTTCTCATAGACTTCCATATGACCTCGAGAGACAGGTTCTCCCAGTTCTTCTGCTCTTCCTGCTTCAATTCCTCAAATGTCTTTCCGGCGATTACCAGGACATACTCTCCGCGGGTTCATTGTCTTTATAATATTTAAGTATCTCCGAGAATGTCGTTAATGTCTTTTCCTCGTACCGCTTTTGTCAGTTCCCTGCACACGGTTAATTTGCGGTCTCCGAGCGTCTCATACAGCTCTTCCAGCGTGCGGATCAGATGATGCGGCGCCTGTAGATGATGATCGTGCGCGTCTCATTGACCAGCTGCGAGAGCACTGCTGCCCGCTCTTTTTCTCTCGGCAGAAACGCCTCAAACGCAAACCGTCTGGTCGGCTGCCCCGACATCGTGAGTGCGGTATACATGCCGCCGGTCCCGGCAGAGATGTCACCTCAATCCCTTCCTCATAGCAGATGCGCACGAGGTCTTCCCCGGATCCGAGATCCCCGGCGTCCCCCGCATCCGTAATCAGTGCGATGTTGAGTCCTTCGCGCATCTTATCCACCAGCTGATACGCTTTCTCGATCTTATTGTACTCGTGATAGCTCGTCATCGGCGTCCGGATCTCAAATGATTCAACAGCTTGATGGAATTTCTGGTATCCTCCGCCGCAATCAGATCGACTTCCTTTAAGGTTCTCACCACCCGGTAGGTGATGTCCTCCCAGATTTCCGATCGAGTGGCACACAAATATAACTTTCCCGCCATAACTTTTCCTTTCGTCGTGCATAAAGCGCGCACATCCTGTATACTTCCCGCGTGCATTCCTGCCTGCTATCCGACAGACTTCTCCTCTGCCACATTCCCCCACTCCCTGCAAGCTTCGGTGCAGCGAAATACAGTACGATTCCTCCGATCACCGCGCCGATGGAGATCAACTGCGACGTGGACAGCACACCCACACTGCCTCTGTAATCGTTGCGCAAAACTCCACGGCGAATCTTCCGATTCCGTACAGCACAAGATAAGCCGCCGCAACGCGTCCGGTCTTCGGTCTCTTCGATGCAAACCATAACAGCAGCGCGCAGATGATAAAATCTCCCGCCGCTGAGATCAGCTGCGTCGGTATCAGCTTCACACCGTTCGGTGCGAACGAGGAGTTATGAAACGTGATTCCGTACCACGCATCCGTCTCCCTGCCGTAGCAGCAGCCCGCAAAAAAGCAGCCAAAGCGACCGAAGCCTTGTGCAAACGAAACCGCCGGCATCACCAGATCAAAATACGGCATAAACGCCTGCTTTTTCGTGCGGCAGTAGATATAACTTGCCAGAATTCCTCCGATGATTCCTCCATATACCACATAGCCGTTCTTGAAATCCCAGAGGATAGACGGATCCTTCATGATCTCCGGAATCTCTACAATATAATATAAAATCCTGGTTCCGAGCATTCCGCCGATGATGGCGCAGAAGAAAATGCCCCAGATGATATCCTCATCATAGCCTCTTTTTTGCCCCGGCGCAGCGTCATCAGCAATGCCGCCAGAAAACCCGCTGCAATCATCACTCCATACATATGAATGGTAATCGGTCCTATCACAATATCATTAAACATATTCTTTTCCTTTCTGCCACAGCGTCCTGTCCGCTGCTTTCTGTGCTGTCACACCGGTCGTTCGTTAATATCCGTAGATATCATAGATTTCATCCGTATATACACCCTGTTCCTTATAAACGATCAGCGGCTTTTCCACCGTCAGTCTCGATCTGCCGCCGCGGCTTCCCTCCAGCAGAACCATGTTCGGCTCCTTGTCCACATATGGATAGACCAGCTGCATCCGCTTGGGTTCGATGCCGCAGGCAACCATCTTGCTCATAATCTCCGCAAGCCGGAACGGACGGTGTACCATGTAAAATCTCCGCCCGGCACAAGCAGCTTCGCCGACTCCCCGCAGAATGTCGTCCAGGGTACAGAACCTCATGGCGTGCAATCGCTTTTGCCTCCGAACCGGAACTGATTCCGTGCTGTCCGATCATATACGGCGGATTGGTGGTGACAATATCAAAAGAAGATGCCCCGAATATTCCCGAGGCATCTTTGATATCGCCTGTCACAACCCGGATCTTTTCTTCCAGGTGATCATATAATACGCTTCTTCTCGCCATATCCGCGCTCTCTTCCTGAATCTCCAGCGCGGTAAAATCTTCTGCCTCCGTCTTTGCCTCCATTAAGATCGGGATAATCCCGGTGCCCGTCCCCAGATCAAGCACACGCTCTCCCGTCTGGCACGCGCGAATCCCGACAACAGCACGGCATCCATACCGAAACAGAATCTCGCCGGATCCTGAATGATATAGTAACCGTTCCGGTGCAGTTCATCCAGACGCTCGTTTTCATGGACAAGATTATTTGGTGTCATCAATCTTGGATTTTCCTCCCTTATCCTCAAGCGCGGACAATTCCTTCAGCTCCTTTGCAGAAAGCTTTATATTTTCCTTTCTGCGGCGCGGACGGAACTTCAGCTCGTCCACCGGATAGTCCCGGAGTTCTTTTTCATCGTCCACCTCTACCAGTACCTTCACCATCTGGCGGAGCACATTGACCGAAGACACTTCTCCTTTCAGTCCGTCCACCGTCGTCACGCGGTCGCCGATACCCGGAAGTCTGCTGTTGAGATACTCGTAGGTTTCTTCTTCATTTTTCAGACAGCACATCAGTCGTCCGCAGACACCCGAAATCTTGGTCGGATTCAACGAAAGATTCTGCTCTTTCGCCATTTTGATCGAAACCGGTGCAAACTCGGACAGATACGTATGGCAGCAAAGCGGTCTGCCGCAGATACCGATTCCGCCGAGGATCTTTGTCTCATCGCGGACACCGATCTGGCGAAGCTCGATTCTGGTGCGGAATACCGCTGCGAGGTCTTTTACCAGCTCACGGAAATCGATTCTTCCGTCCGCCGTGAAGTAAAACAACAGCTTATTATTGTCAAACGTGTATTCCGCCTCGACAAGCTTCATATCGAGCTTGTTAGCGGCAATCTTCTCAAGACAGATGCGGAAAGCATCCTTCTTTTTCTCGGTTCTTCGCAACCGTCTTCTCGTCCGCCTCCGTCGCAATGCGGATGACCGGTTTTAACGGCTGGATGACATCCTCCTCCGAAACCCCTTTCGGCTCCGTCATGACCGTTCCCATCTCGACACCGCGGGCGGTCTCCACGATTACGTGCATTCCCGCATGGATGTCCAGCTTGCCCGGTCCAAAATAATATATCTTGCCCGCATTCCGAAAGCGGACTCCTACTACTTTTACCATATTTCTAGTTCTCCTTTATTGTCAGCAACAGCAGTTCCATTGTAAGGTCAAAGTTGACGTTGGCATTCAGCCGGATCTGTGCTGTGCGCAGCGCCTCCAAGATCGTCTCGATGCCGCTGTAGGAACTCTTCTCTGCCTGCCGCTTGATGTCGTACACTTCATCCTTGAAGATCAGACCGTTCACGTCGCCGGTTGCTTTAAACAGCAGCACGTCCCGATACCATACCATCATCAGATCAAAGTAATCATTGATCGAAAGCTTGTATGTAGCGATCTGTTTTACCGCCTCTGTCATCTCATACAGATCGATGTCCCGAAGCCTCTTGATCAGCTGGAGCACCGCGTCCTTTAACTCGTTGAACTCCTCCGAGGACGCAAGCTGAATGGCTTTTCCGACGTTGCCCTGAGCGAATGCCACACATACGTCCGCCTGGTAGTCCGGAATCTGATACTTGCGCATCAGATAGCCGCGGATCTTCTCATCCGGCACTGCCTTGATGTTCAATGTGACACAGCGGGATAAGATCGTCGGCAGAAAAGCGGCAGCGTTTGTGGTAAGAAGAATCAGAATCGCGTAGGCAGGCGGCTCCTCAATCGTCTTAAGCAGCGCATTCTGTGCCTGCTCGTTCATCTTCTCGGCTTCATCGATCATATAGATCTTATATCTGCTGCTGTAAGGTTTGATTACTATATCGTTGTTGACCTGGGTACGGATATCATCGACCGAGATCGTATTCGGCTTCTCATGCCGCACATAGATGATGTCCGGCTGGTTCTTCGTCATCGCCTGCTTACAGGAATGACATTCCATACACGGCTCCACATCGGACGGCTGCGCGGCATTTTCCACCACATCCTCCAGCTTCTCACACTCGAGTGTCTGGGCAAACGCCTCCGCGAGCATCATTTTGCCGGACTTATCCGGTCCGTTTATGATGTATGCATGTGATACCTTATCCATTGTGACTGCATTCTGCAGATGCTCTATGATCTGCTCATGCCCTAAAATAGCTTTTAAATCCTGCCATAGCTTCCCTCGTTTTATGTTAAGTCAGAATATCCAACAGAAGTCCCTGGATCTCCCCGATCTTGCTCAAGATCGTGATGTGATCCTTCTCATCCTTGACCAGTTCTGTGCAAGTTCGTCCAGGTTTGCATCAATCAGCCGGATCAGTCCGTAGACTCTGTGGCGTCCCTTGCGGTCCAGGAAATTCTCTTTGAAAACTTATGAGAGCGGTAGACCACTTCATTCATAAAATCACGGATCAGTCCGCGGTACTTTTTCATATCGCGGATGTCCATATGTTCCGCAATCCGGTTCCCCCGAAACGTAATGTCAGATAACAGACTGTCCACCTTCGCCTCAAGCTCTGCATCCGTGATCGCGCTCGCCAGCGTAAACTTGAACGTTCCGTCGCCGGTCTCCGTCGTCACCGTGTCCGGCACCTGCGTTACCATCTGTGCCTGATTCACCTTAATATCCAATCTGCCACCCTCTTTCCCTGATCCGTCAATCGTTCTGAGACAATATATAATCGCGGATATTTTCTTCCGTCTGCTTTAAATCATCATTTGCAAACCGCACCGTAATCTGTGCGTCCAAAAGCTTTTCTTCGGAAAAATCTGCCGCGTCCGCCAGAAATCTCCGGCACATCTCTTCATAGTGCGGTTCCCGCTGCTGCCGCTCTTCTTCCGATCGCATCGCTCCAGCCGGATTCCGTCCTCCACTTCAATATATATCGGAACAACACGTTCCTTTCCGAAGTAGTCCCGAGCTTCCCGTATGCTTCCAGCGTACCGATCAACAGATAATTCTGCCGAAGATCCTGTATCTGATGGTCATCCACCGTAAAATACTTCCATACTCCCTGCACCGTATCGTATGCCCGAAGTTCAATGACTTTGCCACGCTTTAGAAGATCGGCCAGTTCCTTCTCCGCAGAAATAATATTCCACGCCGTCCGTTTCTCCCCGGCGCATCGGCCGCGTCGTAGGGAATGATCTTCTTCAGCGAAAGCGCCCCGTCTTCCAGAAGCATCTTATATAATGTATCTTTTTCCTGTTGAGCTCTTGCCCATCATGCAATAGATTTTTCCCATTCGCTGCACCTTCTAGTATAATATAGTCTTTAAAAATATACAATCTTTATCCGACCGGGGGCAAGATTTCCCTGCCCTTCCACGTTCAGTTTTCTCCGGCACTCTCTGATGTGCCGGATAAACTCTTTCCGTGATAACTTCTCCCGGCACGATGAGCGGGATTCCGGGCGGATACAGGTAGACGTAATCCGCCGCCATTTTTTCCCGACTGCCTCATCAAGCGGCACCTCCCGGTACGGCAGATCCAGCGCTTGATAAATCTGCATCCGGCGCGGATTCTTCCGGTACATGCGCGCCGTAAATCCGGCTTCCGGCACTTCTCCGTCTAATTCCGTCTTCCGGTTCTCTTCAGCGGTCTCATGGGGCTCCGCCATACGCCGGTTCTTTTCATCAATCTCATGGAGCGTCGTCACAAGCCGCCGCATGCCCTCGTCCGTATCCATAAGGCTTGTCATGCCGAGCACATAGTCCGCCGACACCATTTCCATCTGGAGATGATAGTGCCCGAGCAGTTCCTGATGCAGCGCCTCGCCGCCCATGGCGCCCGCATAGATAATCAGCTTGGAATCGTCCCAGTCATACGCTTCTTCCTTGCAGAGGTCTTCCCGCCGCATGACATGCAGCTGCGCAAGATCCGCCGTATCACGGTAAAATGCATCCAGACGTCTCCGGTATTCCGCAAAAGTTCTGCCCCCTGCTCACGGATCGGGTCGATGCATGCATCCATTCCCGCCATAAACAGATACGACGGCGAACTCGTCTCATAGACGCCCAGATACCGTGCCACGCGCCCGGGATCAATCCGCGTGCCGTTACAATGCAAAAGCGCCGTCTGTGTAAACGACGGCAGCGTCTTGTGCAGACTCATAATCACGGCGTCCGCCCCAAGGCGCACCGCATTTTCCGGGAATCCGGCCCGAATCCGGTGGGCCCCGTGCGCTTCATCGACAATCAGCGCCGCCCCGTGTGCATGACAGCATGCCGCAATCGCCGCGACGTCCGACACGATCCCCTCGTAGGTCGGGGATGTGAGGATCACGACCGCAATATCCGGATGCTTTGTCAGCGCCTCCCTCCACCTGCGCCGCGGTAATCTGTCCCTGCAGATCTCCCCGCGTGATTGCCGGATAGGAACTCCGCCGCGAGTCCCTGCATGGAAATCGCGTGATAGACCGCTTTGTGGCAGTTTCTTGCCGCCAGTACCTTATCTCCCCGCCGTGCGGCAGCGCAGATGGCGGCAAGCAGTCCGCAGGTGCTCCCGTTTACCAGGTATACGACCGGTCCGCACCGTAGAGCTTCGCCGCGCGCCTCCTCGGCCTCCCTCGATAAGCCCTTCGGCATGATGCAGGTTGTCAAATCCGTCAATCTCCGTAATATCGATGGTGTACGGATTTGAAACGGAAGTGCCCGGCGCTTGTGCCCCGGCATATGAAAAGGGTAGACATCCGATTCCCCGTATGAAATTAGCTGTTGATACAAATGCTCTCTCTCCATTGTTCCTGTCACTTTCCCCTGTCAATCCGTCTTGTTTTGTCCCGTCGATCCGCGCAGCAGAATTTTTTGTCACTTGAACATTCCACCGTTTTCCATTATGATATGGGATATATTTATTTAATAGAAATGGCGGAAATTTTTATGAACCACGCACTCATTATCCTGTGCGGCGGCGGAAGCACGCGCATGGGAAACCGATAAAGCCCTGCTGCCTTTTGGCGAAGTAAGTCTGCTGGAATACCTTGTGAACAAGTACAAAACCGCATTTTCGCATATTTACTTATCCGTGAAAAAAAGCCGGGCGAATATACACACCTGTCACTCCCTCGTCACAGAAATTGCCGATCTGTACATGAACGCCGGTCCGATGTCCGGCGTATTTTCCGGTCTCCCATGATGGATGAAGACCAGGCGTTTATTCTGCCGATCGACACCCCTTTTCTGGAACCAGAAGTCGGACTGCAGCTGCTGGAGCATCTGGACGGTTTTGACATCGCCGCGGTATCCGGCACCGAAACGGATCAAAAAAGGTACCGGCGTCCGCCTACTCCAAAAGCTGCCTGCCATCCATCGGAAAGTGTCTGCTTTGCACCAGTTCATTTTCGATACGCTGCGCGAGAAATGCAGCGTGTCCTATCTGAAGCGCGAAGAAGCGACCAAAGACTCCGATATTCCGGCAGATCTTCAGTTTTCCCATCTGGATACCAGGGACGACTACTATCTGGCGCCCCGGCACCTTCACTGCATTTTAACTAATCTAAGAACCGCTGCAGATCCGGCATCCAGTCTCCGAAAAAAATTCGTCCCGGCACAGGGTGCTCCACATCTGCGGAAGGAATTGTTCCCAGAACCTGCATGACCTCTGTCCATGCGGGTTCTTTTCTTTCCGGTGTCTTAAATATTTCTCCCAACGCTTTCTCATGTAGCTGTAATCGCGGTAGGAAAGAATCTCTTTCATCCGCGACTCCTCGGGAAGTAACTGCTGCTTTTTGCAATGTTCGCCGAGCAGTTCCTCGAATATGCCTGCCGTCCACCGGCTCCGTCTTTAATATCCCGTAAACCTTATCGTAGACGCTCATATCCGGAAGCAGTTCCATATCCCGGATCAGATAAAAAAGATTCTCCGCGAGAATACTCTCCACCGGATATTCCAGATACGGAATCTGCTTTCCGCCTTCCATAAACGGCATAAAAGTCCGCTTGACCGGAACCAGGCCTTCCTCGGTCAGTTCCGTGACGCGGATATGGATCGGGACCGTCATCTCCTCGAACTCCCCGCAATTTCCAGATCCACACGGTGATCTCCCGCGCTCGCTCTTCCTTTCCAGGAAATGTCCGGCACCTTTTCCACTTTTAGGATGTACGCGAGCATGACATATCCCATCTTAAGAGACAGTTCCTGCCCCGAACGATCCTCCCGCTTCATCGCGCGGGGGATCTGTCACATAGGCAAAATCCAGCGTCAACAGATTTTTCTTCCGGTACTGTTCCACCCTCGAGCGCACCGCTGTTTTTCAGCCACAGAAACAGGGAAAACGGCGAATCCTCGATCAGATACATCAGCTCTTCCAGTACATAGCCTGCCAGCAGATTGGAAAACGGAATACCGGTCTCTTCACTTTTTGCTTTCAGTGCAGCTTTTTCTATGATCGTATGTTTCATCTACAGCCATACTCCTATCATCGTCTGTACTTTCTTTACCACTCTGCGTTCCCTTGCGTATTTCATCAACTTTGCAACATCCTTCTTCGGATCGCGGATGTACGCTAAAAGCCCTTTCTTTGAAAAGCTCGCGCTCCATCTTATCTTCATATTTCAGACACTCGCACATCAGGCGCTCCCGGTCAAAAATTTTCATCTTCGCGCCACCGTAGTCAATCTCCGTCACACCGAGTGTCAGTGTCTCCGGCTCCGCATACAGCGGCACCACCGGCGGAAAATCCAGCTTAAACCGCGACTTGGACGTGTTCTTGTCCACCGACAATTTGTATCCGTAGGGCTTGCGGTTCAGATAGCCGTAGGCATACAGCGCGGTCTCCAGATATAAGACGCAGTCGGAAACAGCCGCGCAATCAACTCCTCCTCCGAGAAATCACTCAGCCGCACCGCATAGTACCCGTTCTTGATCCGGATCAGATCTCCCTTTTCCACAAAATCCAGAACCGCCGGTAATCGATCCCCAGTTCATTCAGCTGGCTCTTTTTCACCACACCGCCATTCTGATAGATGAACTCTTTGACACGATCCAGAATAAGTTCCCTCTTTTCGTTAATCACATAAGATTCTGACATATTGTTCCTCGTACCTTTCCTTTTGAGCCTTCCCCTCCTGCCACGCATTTTGGGGAAAGTTCTGTATAACTTCTCCGCTCAATGTATATGTTTGTGGTATTTATTGCTTATTTTTACTATAAAGGATACTCTGCTGTTTGTCAATTTATCGTTTCTGTCGTTTTTCCGGCTGTTCACAGCTCTTGATTTGTCTTATAATGTCATAAAAGACAATTTTTTTGTCGTTTGCAGAAAGGAGTTCTCTATGGAAGCAAAATCACCCTCCCTGCGCAAGAATCCGTCCCGGGAAACCTGCGAGGGAATCATCCGCCGGATCCCGATGACCGAGGTCTTAGAAAAGGGAAAAACGAGCATTTCCGCACGGCTGCCGATTTCATGAAATATTTTGAGTCTCTTTACCCGGCGTCCGACGCTCTGACCAAACAGGTGCAGCGCGCCATCCGCTCTCTGAATATGCCGAAGGATGAACTCGGCTACTTCATTCCGAACAAGACTGCCGAACAGTTAGCGCACGAACAGGAGCTTACCTATATTCTAAAAGGCAAATGCCGACGTCTGCCGGATGGATGATTACCAGCCTCTGTTTTTAAAAGCGGACGATGCGGTCTCCTCCTACATGCTTTCCCGCATCACGGACTCCCCTCTGTTTCGGGGAAAATATCTGACCGCGCACACTGTGTCGCGGCATTCTTTTTTACACAAAGAACCCGAATCAACTTGAAATCCTGCTGAAAAGCTTAATTGTCAGATAATTTATTATCATTTTTTTCGTGTCCATAACGCAAAAAACGACAATATTCAACATGGAATATTGTCGTTTTTTGTTTCTCTATACTATCTTCTATGTCTTCTACGGCGTCTTGACTTGCTTTTTATCTGTCGGAACTGCTCTTTGCGGTTCCTGCGCACTTCCCGGTTGTGCCGGATAATATAATAGTTATCGTAGAACTTCTTTCCGGCAAAGATCAACCCTACTGCAAGCAGGATTCCGGCTACGATAAGCAAAATTGTGCGCGGTCTGATCCGCACCGTGGAGACCGTCTTCTCCTCGGTGTCTGTCTCCTGCTCTACCTCGCTCTGGTTGTCAAAAATATATCCGTCCACAACCGCACCGGTTGTCACTATGTCTGCTTTTCCTACCTGACGTCCCGCATAGGTGTAGGCAAGCGTTCCCACCACGTTCTCGCTGACGACGTCATACGTGATCTCCGATGCCGCATCGTTAAAGTCGGTCGTCTTCGGAAGAACGATATTGGCATTCGCGTCGATGTCCACAAACGCCTTGTTGTTATTTAAGGCTCCAACTTCCACCGCCTCGGAATCCATGTATCTGGTCTCATTGTCCGCAATATTGAACAACTGGAAATTATCAAATGCATAGTCGAAAAGGTTCCGGCTGTCGGTCCACTGATTCGGCGATTCCGTATGCATCACGACGCATACCAGACTCATGCCGTCCTTCTCGGCGTAAGTGACCAGCGTGCTGCGCGCGATATCCGTATATCCCGTCTTTCCTCCGGTACAATACTCATACCGGTACTTGAGCGTCTTGAACGGGTAGAGCATCTCATTGTGATTCTGCAGATCCGTCGGCTCATCATGCTTGTTCGTCGGCGGAATAGTGTAGCGTGCCGTCCCGGTAATAATCCGGAAGGTCTCGTTCTGGTATGCCGCTTTGGCAATCAGCGCCATATCGTGCGCCGTCGTGTAATGGTTCTCGTCAAACAGACCGTGCGGATTGGCAAAATGCGTGTTGGTACATCCCAGCTCCGCCGCTTTTTCGTTCATCATGTCCACAAAATGCTCCACCGTACCGCCGACATGCTCCGCCACTGCGTAGGCACATTCATTTGCCGAATTCAGCATAACCGCGTACAGGCATTGCTCCATCGTCATCTGCTCCCCGTAATCACGGTAGATTCCGGAACCCTCAGTATTGTTGATCGCATCATCAGAAAATGTGACGACCTCATTCAGATCGGAATTCTCCAGCGCGAGAAGCGTCGTCATGATTTTCGTGATACTTGCCGGATAATTCCGCTCATCGCTGTTTTTTCGTACAGAACCGTCCCCGTCGACATCTCCATCAGTATCACGGACGGTGACTGTACTTCCGGTCCTTCCGGCCAGTAATCTGCCGCCTGCACCACCTGCGGCTTTATCTGTAAAAAGTATAGTAAACTTAAGGCGACACATGCCGCCTTTTTCCACACATTCGCTCTTCGCATTGCTTATAACTCCATTCTATCCAGAAATCCTGTTCATTTCTTCCATATATATCCGGAACATAACTAGTATCAGTATAATCGCAGAAAAAAATACATGCAACAATTTTTCTGGCAAAAGCTCTTTTTTTATCCACAGATTTATTGTAGAATATCTTGTATGTCCACAATTATAGGACTTCCCGACATTTATTAAGATTTTCTTATGAGAGGCAGGAACAATATGAGACTTAGAAATATACCGGGTGCAGACGCCGCCATCACAGAGAGCGTCTACTGCATCAAAAGCCCCGAGACGCACAAAGGCCATTGGCAGGAGATTTTTCCGTCACAGCAGCCGCTTCACATTGAGATCGGTATGGGAAAGGGCCGCTTCATGATGGATCTTGCCGCAGTGCATCCCGACATCAATATCTGGGAATCGAGCGCTACTCCAGCGTCCTGCTGCGCGCCCTGCAGAAAATGGAAGAGAATCCGCTCCCGAACCTGTTTTTCATCCGCATGGACGCCGCCGATGTCGCTGAGGTATTCGATCACGGAGAGGTAGACCGGATCTACTTAAACTTCTCCGATCCGTGGCCGAAGGACAGACACGCCAAGCGCCGTCTCACCTCCCGTTCTTCTTCGCGCGCTACGATGAGGTTCTCGCACCGGAGGGACGTCTGGAGTTCAAGACCGACAATCGGGATCTTTTTACCTTTTCCCTGGAGGAGATCCCGGAAGCCGGCTGGCATCTGGACGCCTCACCAGAGATCTGCATCACGATCCGGTGCTCAATGAAGGCAATATCATGACGGAGTACGAGGAGAAGTTCTCCTCCCTCGGCAATCCGATCTGCAAGCTGATCGCTTCCAGATAAAAAACACCCGCAGTCCGGATTTTTCTCGATCCGCCTGCGGGTGTTTTTTGTGTTCTGTTTTCTTTTATTCTTTGATCCGGAACTGGTTGACATTGTCGCTTAAATTTTCTGCAATATCCACGAGGTTTTTCGTCTGCGCATTGCAGTCCGTGACGATGCCGCTTAACTCTGTCATGGAAGCCGAAGTCTCCTCGGTACTTGCCGCATTCTCCTGTGCAATCGCTGCCAGACTCTCCATGCTGCTCATAACATCATTCTTCGCCGTGTTGACTGTCTCGATCTCACGCCGGATATTGTCAATCGCAACTACCACATTGCCGACCTCCGTATTCAGTCCGTCGAATGCCTCTCTGGTGGTCGAAAGCTTCTCGTTCTGCTCATTGATCTCATCCAGCACACCGTTCATCGTCTCGACGCTCCTGTTGGAGTTCTTAATCAGTTCTTCCACAATATCACCGATCTTCTTCGCGGAGTCGCTGGACTGATCCGCAAGCTGACGGATCTCATCCGCCACCACCGCAAATCCTTTTCCATGCTCTCCCGCGCGCGCAGCCTTCGATGCTCGCATTTAAGGACAACAGATTGGTCTGGCTTGCAATATCCGTGATCATCTGGATCGCACTGCCGATCTCCATGACAGACTGGTTCGTCCTGTCTGTCTGACGGTTGACCTCATCCACCGATTCTCTGGTGCGGTCGCTGATCTCCACCAGGTCTTTGATCGTGCCGTCGAGCTTATGATTCTGCTCTTTCATCTCCTTCGTGCTGCCCATGAGATTTTCCACGTTCTTTGTCGTCTCGGCAATGGCTTCGTTCATGTCGCTGATCTGCTCATTGACCTTCTGCATCTCACCCGCCTGATTCGTCGCTCCGTTCGCAATGTCCTCCATCGCTGTATTCACATTATGAATGGACTCATTGATCGTCGTAAAGCTGTTCTGGAACCTGGCGCTGAAAATCATCCAGCGACTTTGCGGATGTCCGGATGTTTTTTACAATCATGGCCAGTCCGCCAATGAGTGAATACAGCGCACGCGCAATATTTCCGATCTCGTCCGAGCGGCTCGTCATGCGGTCGCTGATCCTGCTTTCCAGATTTCCCTCCGCAACAGCATCCAGATGATCGATCATCGACATCATTGCCTTCACAATCTTTATCATCACAATTGCCAGAAAGATACATGCAAAGATTGCAAGCACTACCATAAATATTATATTTTTTTCAATCGGTCATTGTAGATTTCGTGAACGGAAGCAGACGTCATACCGGTAAACACCAGACCTGCCATGGAACCGTCACTGTTGTACAATCCCTCATAATATCCGTAATATTTCTGACCGTCAATCACAGTATCGGACACAAAATAACTACCCTTTTTTTTCACAGTCTGATACATCTGCTGCTATCTCCGTCCCGATCTCGCGGCTGCCGTCCTGTCTCACAAGGCTGGTCGCCATCCGGGTCGTATTCCAGCTGAGCGTAACATCGAGTCCGGTATTCTCCTTAAAAGCATCCAGCACATCCTGATGTTCCGAGATATTGTAATCTCCCTTGTACAGCTGGTCTCCGTCCATATTCCAGTCGCCGCTGCTTATAACGGACAAGGTCTGATTGACTGCATAGACCGATGTCTTCAATTCATGCTGCATCAGTTTATCAGACACAGTAACGCCAACCGCCCGGATTGCCAGCCCTGCAAAAGCCACAAGAATGATCAGCGGTATGATCGCGGTGATCAGAATCTTCATCATCAGATTCAGACCTTTTTTCCTTTGCACCTCAATATTCTTTTGTTCCATCTGCCTCTCTCCCTTCATATAGTATCTGTTTTTTATATCGTCAGGTTTTTCCTTCTGTTAAATAGGATACACTCTTTTTTTAAATTTTAATGATATGTATTATAAATACAAAAAAGCACCAACCCCACAGTCAATGCTGTAAAAATCGGTACCTTTCAATGCGCCACCAGGGGTTCGAACCCTGACACCCCGATTAAGAGTCGTGCTCTGCCAGCTGAGCTAGTGGCGCTTATTTTGTATCTCGTGTTCTGTATCACCCGAGCACGAAAAATTATTATATAACAGAAATTTTAGAAATGCAACATTTTTTTTTAAAAACTTCAATTTTTTTTTCAATTGTGTTATTTTATAGATAGAATGGCATAGATCAAGGAGGTTTATTATGCAAGTTGAACAGCGATTATTGAAATATGTGTCCTATTGACGACATCGGATGAGAATAACATGGCAGACGGAAAGATACAGATTCCGTCTACCGGGCGTCAGTTTGATCTCGGAAAGGTACTGGAGCAGGAATTACGGGATCTCGGTCTTAAAAATGTGGTTCTGACCGACCACTGCTATGTGTATGGTCTGCTTCCGGCAACTGCCGGCTGTGAGGGACACAAGGCCGTTGGTTTTATCTCACATATGGATACCGCACCGGACTACTCCGGCAAAGACATCAAACCGCAGATCATTCCGGATTATGACGGCGGGGACGTCCGTTTAAACGGTACCGGGGCAATGTTAAAGGTTTCCGATTTTCCAACGCTGAAGGATTTGAAGGAAGAACCCTGATTACCACCGACGGCACGACACTGCTCGGCGCGGATGACAAGGCCGGTGTGGCAGAAATCGTCACAGCGCTCGAAGAGATCATTTCTTCCGGAATGCCTCACGGAGATATCTGGGTGGGATTTACCCCGGACGAAGGGAAATCGGCTGCGGTGCAGATTTATTTGACCTGGATTATTTTAAGGCTGCTTTTGCCTCACACGGTGGACGGCGATTACGAAGGCGAGGTCGCCTATGAGAATTTCAACGCCGCGAGCGCAAAATTTTCCATCAAAGGCGTCAATGTGCATCCGGGCGAGGCGAAGGATATTATGGTAAATGCCGCTCTTGTGGCGTGTGACATCCAGTCGCAGCTTCCGCCGGAGGAGACACCGGCGCACACCGAGGGCAGACAGGGCTTCTATCATCTGACCGACATGAAGGGTGATGTCGCTTTTGCAGAACTTTCCTATATCGTGCGTGACCACGACAGGGCTTCTTTTGAATCACGCCTGAACAGACTCCGCACACTGGAAGTGGAGATCAACCAGAAATACGGCACCGGAACCGTCTCTCTTACCATCACGGATTCCTACTCCAATATGCTTGAGATCATCGAACAGCATCCTTATGTTGTGGATATTGCAAAAAAGGCAATCTCGATGACCGGTCTCACACCGCTCTCACGTCCGGTCCGCGGCGGTACAGACGGCGCCAGATTAAGTTTTATGGGTCTTCCGTGCCCGAATCTTGGCACCGGCGGCTACGGCTTCCACGGTCCGTATGAACATATCAGCGTGGAGGGCATGCAGACAGCAGTCTCCGTCATCAAGAATATCGTGACGATCGTCGCGGAGTCTGATCTGTAAGATTACGGAAAAGAATTGCCGCATAGATTCCCGTAATAGGAAATTCCGGGATATATAAATAAGTATTATCGTTTCAGATAGAAAAATGAGCGTGGAAGAAATTCTCACATTTTACTTCAGAGAATCTTCCACGCTCATTTTTTATTCTGAAACTGCTAATAACTTCATTTTCTTATCCTGAACCTGCTCTTACATTTTTGCAATCAATGCGGCAATTTCTTCCGGAGTCATAAGCTTTGTGTGGATCGGAAAAATCCATCGGTGCAGCTTCCTCTGCCTTTGTCTCAGGCTCTTTCTGCGGCTTGGCCACCTTCGGCTCGTCCGGTATTTCGTTCTCCGGCGCGGCTACTGGCTCTGGCTCGTCCGATGCTTCATTCTCCGGTGCGGCTTCCTCAGATCTGCAAGATCTGCTCCAAGATCGAGAGCCATCTGCTTAAATCTAAGCTATCCACCGAGATCAAGGTTCTCCGTTCAAGGTCAAGGTTCTCTGCTCCAAGATCGAGACTATCTGCTCCTAAATCTAAGCTATCCACCTGAGATCAAGGTTCTCCGTTCCAAGGTCAAGGTTCTCTGCTCCAAGATCGAGACTATCTGCTCCTAAATCAAGGCTGTCTCCTCCGAGGTCTAAGCTGTCTGCCCCAAGATCAAGTCCTTCTGATCCAAGATCAAGTCCGCCTGCTCCGGCATCTAAGTTATCTGCTCCTAGGTCAAGGTTCTCTGTCCCGAGATCAAGACCGTCCACTCCAAGGTCTAAGCTGTCTCCTCCGAAATCAAGACCGCCTGCTCCTAAATCGAAACTGTCTATCTCCCCGCTCTCTGCCTCAGCCTCATTCTGATCGTCTGTGGCAGCTGCCGCATCTTCCTCTTCCACAATCGCGTCGGAATCTACGATCGGTTCCTCATACTCTTCCATCACCGGGGTGTCATCCGTCACCGTCTCTGCATCTACAACCGGCAGTTCCTCCTCCGGTGTATCCGGCATGCTAAAATCCGCTTCCGGCTCCATGACCTCTTCCGGCTGTGGTTCCATGCCCAGTTCCGGCTCCGCTTCCATGACCGGCTCTGATTCTGCCAGCTCCGGCTCCATGTCAGGCTCTGCTTCTGCACGCTGCTGCAGCTGCCGTGCTTTCTGCAATTTTGCTCCCAACGCCGCATTCTGGCTTACCAGTTCGTCCATCCG
>VOFB01001763.1_pt1 | contig 25628 bp, 32 predicted proteins | sample 5384141 | NCBI WGS metagenome assembly VOFB01 (sample SAMN12384721, study PRJNA508395) | human gut metagenome | isolation source: healthy gut A | host: Homo sapiens | reverse complement strand
GCGACACTCAGCGACGATTCAAACGGATCGCTGAATGTGTATGTCTGGCCGCCGCCCAACATGAAATCCTTGGAGGGTATAATGCCCTTAGTCACCACATATTCGTATGCGGACGATTCAATGCCGATCTGCGGGCCGATCACATCCAAATAGCCGGTTTTTCGGGGTCATGGCAAACATGACTCCTCCCGCCTTTTTTGGCCCATTGCATGATTTGCAGCATGCTCGCCCAGACGGTCGAGATTAGGCATGGCCACCACTATGGTGCTGTAGTGAGTCAACGCTGGAAATTCAGCGTTTTCGTCAGCCACGTCAACCGTAGTGGTGGGGACTTTCATATCAAGCAGAATCTGGTCGAGCATGGCTTCGGCATCGCTGACACCCTCCTGCGAACTGTCGACCACCAACAGATTCGTAGCTTTTTCGCCAGCGATGGCATTGGCTGCAGGAATGGCTTTGTTTCGATCCAAATACGTAATGTCGAACCGCGTGGCACCGTAATGCACACCCAAGCTGTCCACCAGCAACACCAATGCGATGGCCATGAACACGGCCCACACTTTGACCAAACCTTGCCACCGGAATCGTTTCCACTTGGCCAACGCGTCTGACAGGAATCCTCTGATCATGCGTTCAGCCTCCTGGTTCCGGTCCAGAACCGCAGCACACGTCTTCCCTTGGCCACCGAGATAAATATGCTTGCTTTCAATCTTCTGAACGGTTTGACGCAACGCATCGCCATCATTGCGTGCGGCATCGAGTCGTAGACGCATCAGCCATACATCGCCTTGATCCGACCACTGTTCCATAGCGCCGTCAATGGTGTGCGCGGCATCATCAAAAGAGTCCAAGATCGATTTGCATTTGCGCAAGACGGCACGCAACGTAATAATCGTCATGTTGGCGAAGTCGTTCCTGCAGTACTTCGGCATATCGCTGCTTCTGCAACTGCAATGCGTATCCTTGCGTAATACCGGAATTGATATATCGTTCCAGCGCATCGCAATAGCGTTCCAACATCGTTTCGGAATTTCGATGCTGCAGATAATCGTTGCGGCAGCGCTGCAATGTAAGATCTTCTTTGGCGCTGATCTGCGCCATGGCGGTAGCCGCGTAATGCACGACTTCCACATCCTCATTCAGTCGGGCCTGCGACAGCACATCGATATAACGGCTGGGATTGTCGTTGAGAATGGACATCACCAGACTGCGCCGCTGACTCGAATCGTTGACGATCAGTGCCTCTTCCAACGGCACTGTATTGGCGAAATCAGCTCGTTCCTCAACCAGAATGCTTCGACGTTCCTCATCATCCACACGCATTTGTTCAAGCCCCGGAGCCGTGTGCGCGCCAGCGCGAATCAGCATGCGCGTATGCAGCATCAGCACACATAACGGCCCCCACAATGGCACCAGCAGCATGAAAGGAAGCAGCCGCCCCTCCACGCGAAGCACGCCAACGCGAGACAATACGCACAGCAGCACGCATATCATTACATGCATGGCGATAAGCAGCATCGCCATCACCGTCGCGTTCACACTGTGCCGCCTTCATGCGATGCAGAATCATTCGGCGCAACGTTCCTGCGCAGCGTTTCATCCGCTTGCGATTCAGCAGCCACTTGTTTCGAAGCCTCAGCCAGCAACGAATCTTCCTCGTGGTCTGAAACCAGCGTCACATGCAATCCAGCCTGGGTCAAACGCTTGTTGATGATCGGCAGCTCATGCTCGCTGGCCTGGTTCATGAGCACATACACATTGCCGTCCTGCAGCACACCGGCCTCATCCGTTTGGCGAATGGCTCCCATCAGGCGGCTGCCATCGTCTTGCCAAGCGTCTGCCACACGCAGCAGCAGATGATCGCCCATATGATCGTGCTTGAGCTCGTTTGCAGCCAACACTTTAGGCAGAAACTTCCTGGGCGTTCAAGAATTCAGTGCCGGGCACCAGCATCGTCTGCCGTGCAACATTCTCATAATCGAAGGCACGCACTATAGCGGATTCCACCAAGCCGCACATGATGGTGAACAGATTCTGGAAGTACAGGTTCATTTGGTCGGGATGGGCTTTGGCAAGCATAATCACCACGGCCAGCTTGCCATTGGCATGCACGCCCGCCGCATACATTGGAAGGTTTTGTTCGAGATTGCGGTTTACCCACAATCCGCCATGATCCAAAAGCAATGACAACGTTGGCATAATTCTCAAGCAACGCCGATTTGCTGAACAAAGATTCAGTCTGCGGGCTTGCGGCCACCAAACGCGCGAAACGACCACCATTATCGATTCGGTAAATACCGAAACTATCGCCGCCCAACGTATCTTGCATAATGCGAATGGCCGCACGATACAGCTTTTGAGGCTGCACTTCGTCCAATTCACGGGTCATCGCATATATTTTGCCGAAACTGTCACGTCTGCCGATAATCTGCCCGCGCAGCATACGACGATCATCAAGCACATCGTGGTACAGGTCACGCAGGAACGCAAGTCGTTCACGCAGCAAACTGTTTTCGTCACGCATGAATCGCAGGTTTTCGCGATTGCGCATCTGTACATACCCACATACTGCGCCCGCAACGAAATACACCACAAACGTAATCCAGTTCGACGTATCGTAAAACAGTGGCGCGAATGACGCACCGTTCGACACGTACGACAACGCCATGCCGGCACATGCGAGCGCGGCCGCGAACACGCCTGCGTTCAGTCCGTACATCGTGCCGACGATCACCACGAAAAACAGGCGCAAATCCACGGTTCCCAGCTGACTGTTGCCTTGTACCGCGGTGCGAAGCAGTTCCTCCAGTATGAACGTGACGCAGATTTCGAATGCGATCCATGGTTTCGAATGGTTGCGCAGAAAATCCCAGATCAGGTGCTTTTCGGACTGTTCCTGCGCACGCGCCTCTTTCCAGCGTTGCAGCACCGGGGAAGATCCTGTTTGAGCGAATATCGCGGCGACCAGCCATAGCGTAGTCGCAGCACATGATCGTCTGCTGGGTAATGTTGGGGTCTGTCTTCGCCAAAAGTCACCGATAATCCGGGAAGTGCCGCGCTGATCGCATCAGCCAAATCACCGTATGTGAAGTCAAACGCGTTGGGCACGTGGAATACTTCGCTTTCAGCGGTCCAATCGTCGAACATGCGGTAGATCAGTTCGGCAAGATCGTCGGCGCAGAGAAAGCATGTCTGCTGCTGTTCGCGTTCGCAGAATGAGATCGACCCTGCTGACGCCTGTTCGAACAGTCTGCCGAAATATGCGGTTGCCCCGTTGCGTTCGGGTGCATACAAGTATGGGCAACGAATGATTTTCGCTTCCAGACGGTAGGTGCGCGCGTAATACAGGCAGAGTTCTTCCGATGCTCGAGACATTAGGCCTTTTTGCTGGTATCGCTTACGTCGTCGTTTTCCGGATAAGTGAATTCGGATTCGGGGCCGCTGACCATCAGCATTTGCGTTTGCCTGTTGCGAATGGCATGCAGAAGTCTTCGCAATGCTCCCAGATCGCCGTCTCTGTCGCTGCGTGGGGTCAGATTTTCGGAAAAGAATACGATGCGATCGAATTCGTATGTGGTAAGGGCTTCGGCAAGGGCGTTGGCGTCAGACATGTTGACGATTCTGAGACGGTCATTGCCGTCTACGGTGCCTTCGCGTTCCGCTATCACCACATGGTCTCGGGGAAAGGCATGCTGAATCCACTGTTTGGTAATGAAATCGGTATTACCGACCAAAAGCACTTCCATGCTACCGCCCCAGTGAATATTCCCTTAACGGGGTTATGGCATAGCTCTGCCCACAAACCCTCCATTGTTCCTGTCTTATGGTATTCCAGTGTAATCCGCCAACAGACAAATTCACCCTTCAACGGGGGTTTCTTAGTCATTTCTAAGTAAAGCATAAGATGACACACCCGTACGGGGCATTGACACGCCCACATCACGAATTCAGCAAGACTTGAGATTGAGAGAGCCCTGACCGAAGAGTCTGCCCCTTCAAAAAGTCATGGCCTCTCTGCAGTCAGTCCGCCGTAATTTTGGTTCCTATATGACTAAAAGTGACGAAAAACAAAAAACCTCGGAGATTTCCGAGGTTTAAAGCCATGGTGGCTCCGAGCGGCATCGATCCGCTGACCTAACGATTTTCAGTCGTTCGCTCTACCAACTGAGCTACAGAGCCATGAACAGGAACCTGTTCGAGCGACCCCGGCCGGACTTGAACCGGTGACCTCCGCCGTGACAGGGCGGCGCTCTAACCAACTGAGCTACGGGGCCATTGCCACCTTGTTACCAAGGTAAGTACCCCCTGAGAGAGTCGAACTCTCGTTGTCAGATTGAAAGTCTGGTGTCCTAACCGTTAGACGAAGGGGGCGCTTTCAGCGTTTCCGCTTGACGACTCGCTTAACTCTACGCGAATCATCGAAACATGCAAGTCTCGGCGTGTCGCAACGTTGCGGAATTGCGGAAACCATGCTGTCCACATGTTGAAAATCGTTGGAATAAAGCCATTTCAGCACATGAACAGCACAACATGAAGCCTCATACGCGGCGATAGGTGAAGTCATGAATCACACGACCGGCAGCAAGTCCTTTTTTCTCGAAATTCGTCAAAACTCGACCAGAAAAACGTTCGGATTCACTGAAATCGGCGTGTCGCAGACTTGCGGCTTCGTCGGCATTTCCCTTGCCGACATGCTCAACCGGCAGACTCACCGTCAACGTGCCGTCATTATGGAATCCTTCAATACCATCCATGACCTCATGCACATGCAATGCATAGTCTTCAATATCGGTAGCGATACGCCACACTCCTCCAGCCTGCAGCGTGCGATGAATCTCACCGGCAAGCTCCGGTTGTACGATGCGGCGCTTGTGATGACGCATCTTGGGCCATGGATCAGGGAAGAAAGTCCACACTTCGGCGATCGAGCCATCTGCGGCGGCCTTGAAGAGTTCGGGAGCGTTGACCTGCGCGATGCGCAGATTGGTCAGGCCCTGCTTGCCTGCGAGCAGCATGGTATGCGCCACGCCCGGATCATAGACCTCAAGCGCCAGGAAGTTCATATCGGGGTGTTCAGCAGCGGCCGCAACAACGTTTTCCCCCTGGCCGGTACCGATTTCCACAATCAGAGGATTGACATTGCCCCATACATCCGCGATATACGCCCGATCGAACACCAGATCGCCTCGCACATCAAGCGACCCCTCGCCCGCGTTGATTTTCAGCAGATACGTATCTGCATAGGCATCCATGCACGCTGCAAACGTGCGTCGAGCCTGGCGGAACGACGCACGAAAGGACAACACCTTGCGCCCATACAAGGCAGGACGCTGGCCAGCATCAGCCCGTTGTTCATCTTGCGTTTTTGACATGTCTTGTTCGTTTCGCCGTTAACTTGATTTTCAGTCGGCGTGTTCACATCTTCTTGCATACCCTAATTTATAGAGGAAACGCAGGAAAGGGTCGATTATGTGCGTTCCTGTTCATGTGTTATACTCAAATTGTTCAAAAGGTAACAAACTAGAGCAAAAGTGAACAACGTTCGTTGGACGTTTGTTTTTCGAACCAAAGCGCTTTAACGCTCATTTTGGAGGAAAGGACAGAACATGACAGTTCTCGTCACTGGTGGGTGCGGATACATCGGCGCTCGTCGTCCACGCTCTTCCAGGCCGGCGAACAGGTCGTCGTCGTTGACGATCTGAGCTATGGCAAGCCAACCCGCATCGAGGCTCCCGCCTGTACGGCATGGATATCGCCGCACCGGGTGCCGGCGAACGTCTCGCCGAAATCATGAAGGCCGAAGGCGTCGATTCAGTTATCCACTTCGCAGCCCGCAAGCAGGTCGGCGAATCCGTTGAAAAAGCCGCTGTGGTACTACCAGCAGAACATCAACGGCATGCTCAACGTGCTCATCGGCATGCGCGACTCCGGCGCCAAGAAGCTCGTCTTCTCCTCTTCCGCAGCCACCTACGGCGTTCCGCCGGTCGACGTGGTTCCGGAAGACGTCGTTCCGATGCTGCCGATCAACCCGTACGGCCAGACCAAGCTGTTCGGCGAGTGGATGGCACGCGCCTGCGAAGAGCCGTACGGCATTCGCTTCTGCGGCCTACGCTATTTCAACGTGGCCGGCTGCGGCCCGGTCGAGCTTGAGGATCCGGCAATCCTGAACCTCATCCCGATGCTGTTCGACCGCCTGAAGAAGGGCAAGGCCCCTGCGATCTTCGGCGACGACTACCCAACTCCGGATGGCACCTGCGTGCGCGACTACATCCACGTCTCCGATCTGGCCGACGCCCACATCGCTGCCCTGAAGTATCTGGACCGCGATGAACGCAAGATACGACGCCTTCAACGTCGGCACCGGCGAAGGCACCTCCGTGCGTCAGATCGTCGATGAGGTCAAGAAGGTCACCGGCCTGCCGTTCGAAGAGACCGTCATGGCCCGTCGCGCAGGCGATCCGCCGCACCTGATCGGCTCCCCGAAGCGCATCAACGAAGAGATGGGCTGGCACGCACAGTACAACGTCGAAGACATCGTGAAGTCCGCTTGGGATGCATGGCAGGCCAATCCGGAACACCACATCGACGTCGAGACCTGGAAACAGACCGACTGATTCCACCAGCAATTCGTAGTGTCGTGAGCGACAACACGGCACCGCAACGGTAACGGCCGGTCGCATATGAGAAGTTTTCCCCTCATATGCGACCGGCCGTTGCTTTTTCTTCCCTACTACTGCCGCAGTTTAAGCAAATACTTTCTTTCAGCAATTCATACGAATATTCATCGATGACACGCCGAAATTTGCACAATAGCGACTTTGCCGTAATATATCTATCTGTTGCCAGTCGCAAGGCTGAAACAACGCCCCGTAGCTCAGTTGGTTAGAGCGCCGCCCTGTCACGGCGGAGGTCACCGGTTCAAGTCCGGCCGGGGTCGCTTTTTATTTCTTTTTTCTCTGATTTACATCAATTGCGCAATATTACTTTTGCAATCTCTTGCGATTTCTTAAGATCTTTCGAAATCACTGAAATCATACGGATACAAGAAAACCCGGCTCTTGCGAACCGGGCTTTTCGACGGAAAAATCGTATGCAATCGTCAGAGCTGCTGCTCAACCCAATCAACGATGAACGGGGCCACTTCCTCAATCTGGTCAATCGCCACTTCGAATTCGCGGGCGCCGCCATACCAAGGATCGACCAAATCAATCTCACTTTCGTAGCCTGCGACAGGCTTGGCAAGATTCGGATCGAAACTACGGTACATATGCACGTTCTCACGCTTGGCCTGGGCAGCTGACGCAGTAGCGCACGCATATGCGAAGCGGTCATCGGCAGAAACAGGTCGGTACGCTCGATCTCATCGCGGGTGATGCGATGGGCGAAATGATGTGCCGGCAGCTCATATCCACGCTCACGGAGCACCTTGACGGCACGACGATCGATCGGATTGCCATACTCTTCGTCGCTCACGCCACTGGACTCGACGTTGACCTTGTCGGCAAGGCCACGACGCTCGAATTCAGTGCGCAGAATGATTTCGGCCATGGGAGAACGGCAGATATTGCCGGTGCACACGGTCATCACGGTATACATACGGTTACTCCTCGCGATTCTTCGCATACGTCATGAAACGAAAATCCGGCGATATCTCCGGAACCCTTCTGCGTGTTCTGCCACACGCCCTCTTCAAGCACCTTCCAAGCGCCGGATTCCACCAGCGACTTCACGTCGGGCGCGTAGGTATCGGCATCGGCATGCATGCTGATCTGCGTCACATACGCCTTGTCCGCAAACGGCATGGCCTCGCGGAACAGCTGGCCGCCACCGATAATCCAGATTTCGCTGCGGTCAAGACCGTCATCCGGAATGGCTTCCTGTCGTGCCAGATCAAGCGCATCATCCAGACTGTCGACCACGGTCGCTCCCGGCGCAGTGTAAGCCGGATCACGCGAAACCACGATATTGTCGCGATTCGGCAGCGGACGATACTTCGGGCTCAGGGACTCCCACGTCTTACGCCCCATAATGACCGGATGCGACGGTAAGCTCCTTGAAACGCCTCATATCCTCGGGCAGATGCCATGGCATGCCACCCTCGAATCCGATGGCGCCGTCATGACCTTCCTTGTCACAGGCCTGCGCCCAAATCAGATTCACCGAGAACGTCTTGGGGAAATCATCGCCCCAATCCTCCTCGTCCTCAAGCCCGGCAAGTCCGGGCTCGGGTTCGTGATAGCCACTGCGGCTACTGTCATGCTCCATTTCACTCACTCCTTGAAGTCGAACTAGGGTCAGTAGTCTAACGTCTGGCGACGACTCTCAGACCGCCACCGGCGCCTTGATGGTTGGATGGTGCTGGTAGCCGACGATTTCAAAATCACTGTAATCGTAATCGAACAGCGAATCGGCTTTGTTAATACGGATCTGCGGATACGGGTATGGATCGCGGCTCAACTGCTCCAACACCTGGTCGATGTGATTGTCGTACACGTGGCAGTCGCCACCCGTCCACACGAACTCCCCGGCTGCAGTCCCGCCTGCTGGGCGATCATCAACGTCAACAGCGAATAGGATGCGATATTGAACGGTACGCCGAGGAACATATCGCAGGAACGCTGATATAGCTGGCAGGAAAGCCTGCCGTCGGCCACGTAGAACTGGAAGAGCGCGTGGCATGGCGGCAACGCCATATTCTCCACTTCGGCAGGATTCCAAGCGGACACGACCATACGACGAGAATCCGGGTGATTCTCGACAAGATCAAGCACATTGCTGATCTGATCGATGGTACGGTTCGGATCATCGGGCGTGGGCGCCGGCCAGCTACGCCACTGCGCGCCGTATACGGGACCCAAATCGCCGTTCTCATCGGCCCATTCGTCCCAAATATGCACATTGCGCTCCTGCAGCCAACGCACGTTCGTGGAACCTTTCAGGAACCACAGCAACTCATAGGCAAGTCCCTTGAAAAACACCGTCTTCGTCGTGAGCAGCGGAAAATACTCGCTCAGGTCGAATCGCATCTGCTGGCCGAACAGGCTGACGGTACCAGTGCCCGTGCGATCGGACTTCAACGTGCCTTCCGTCAGGATCTTGCGCACAAGGTCTTCATATGGCATGGGAATGTCGGTTTCCGGGCGTGCCGGAATACGGGTACGGATATCTGCAAGTTGTTCAGGTGTCAAAGCCATGGTTGCAAGCTTAACAGTACAGAACGGCAGGTCAAGCATATGCCACCCGCGCGTTGATTGTTTACGCTTTCCGGAATGCCTCCAGCGAACAGGCATCAATGGATTACATTAGGTATGTAGGCGAGGAGCGAACGGCGCTCCCGGCAAGACGATGAGGAGTTCACCATGGGCAAAAGACTGTGGGTCGAGCGTAACAAAGACGGTTCTTGGGATGCTTTCGGCGAGGATGGCGCGCATATCAAGTTCGGCAAGGGTCGTGGACAGCTCACGCCGGGCGACCTGATGAAGATCGCGCTGGCCGGTTGCGCCGCGCTGTCAAGCCAGTTCGCCGTCGAGCATACGCTGGGCGAGGGCAAGGGCGCGAAAATCGTTGTGGACGGCACCTATGACGCCGACAATGACGCATACATCGGTTTCGACGAACAGGTGGTCATCGACGCCACCGACGCCGGTCTGAGTGATGAGGATGCGGCAAAGCTTAAGGAACGCGTCACCCGACATATCGACAAGGGCTGCACGGTGAAGCATACGTATGTGGAGAAGACTCCGGTTCGTATGAACGTCACCATCAAGCACTGACGTTTTCTTTTTTTAAAAAAAATGGCGATTGCAACGCTTTTCATAGCATTGCAATCGCCATTTTCTATTTATTAGATTTACTGACGTTCCGGATCGATCTTGGTTTCGATGGCTTCGACCACATCCGGCTCGGCCTTGAGACCGGCACTTCCTCGACGCCCTTGATATCGTCAAGAGCCTTTGGCTTGACTTCGGCTGGCGAGCTTGGAACCGTATCAAGACGGGTTTCCGCCGCCTCGACATACTTGCGGGGCACCACATATACCGGGCCGACCGCATGCTGCAGCAGACCTTGGCTGGTGGACCCCAGCAGCAGGCCCGTGAAGCCGCCACGGCCACGAGAACCAACCACAACGACGTCATGGTCATAGCTGGCCTTGGTCAGCGCGCCGACAGCCGGACCAGGCACGATCTGCTTGTTGATCTTCAAGTCCGGATGGGCTTCCTCCAGCGGCTTGATGCGCACTTCAAGATCATCTTTGAACGAGGCCATCACGCCTTCGTCATCGGAACCCTTCATGTTCGGCACCGCGGAAATGACGTCAAGTTCGGCACCCCACGCGGCAGCGAAATCGGCTGCGATCTCAAGAGCCTTCAAACCCCACTTGGATTCGTCGGAACCGACGGCCACCTTGGTGATGGTGTTGTTCAAATGCATCAGATTGCCATCATCGTCGGTGTACGGCACAACCACGATCGGGGCAGTACGCATATGCCGGCAAGCTGGAGCTGGTGGTGCCCAGCAGGCGTTCCGCCAAGCCTCCCTTGCCTCGATTGCCGATGACGATGAGATTGTAGTTGCGAGACAGTTCCACGAACACGGAAGCCGGATCGCCGGTGACGATGAGGTCGTCGCCTCCACCCTGCTCATCGGCGATGGCCTTGGCCTTCGATAGGATCTCCTGAGCGTCGCTATGGGCCGCATTGTCATCGCCCATGGCGGTGTATGTCGCGTCGAAGGAAACAGCGGCATAGCTCGGCAACGAGTATGCGCATACGATCTGCAGCGTCAGTCCCGCATGCTTCGCATAGTTCGCAGCCCACCATGTTGCCTTGTAGCTGGCATGGGATCCATCAACACCAACGAGGATTGCCTTGTCGTTAATCATGGGACGACCTCCTTGAATCACCTCGGCAACGCCACCATGCATTGCCTCTAGGCTCCACCATACCGCGCGACATGCGGTTTTGTCAGCAACGACTCGATCTTTTCCATACAAAAAGGCGTATCCCGAAAGGACACGCCTTAAAAAAACAAACCGTATGTTCACTCAGAGCACACGACGAATAGCATAGCCACCCGAGAACACGGCCAGCGACGTAACCTGCGTTCCCTGAGCTGGGTTCAGCGCATTGATCACCATGCCGTTGCCAATATAGATCGCAGCGTGCTGTGCATTAACAATAATGTCTCCAGGAGCCGCTTCGGCAATGCTTCCAACAGCCGTTCCAACGCTCATCTGAGCACCGGAATAATGCGGGAGACTCACGCCGAACTGGGCGAACACCCACTGCACGAAACCAGAGCAATCCCAACCGGACGGAGTATTGCCCCAGCCACATACGGATAGCCCTGGAACTGCAGAGCATAGTTGGCTAACGCCTGACCAGTAGCACTCGCAGGGGCGGTAGGAACGCTGATTGCAGCGCGTTCGGAGGAACGGCTGGCAGTCTGGGCTTCAGACTGCGCCTGCGCCTGAGCCGCCTGCTCCTGGGCTTCAGCCTCAGCTTGCGCCTGAGCCTTCTGGTCTTTTTCCGCTTGAGACTCAGTCTGCGGAACATCCAAGTTTTCAATGCCACCCCAATCGGCGTTGGACTCAACATCCGTGGATGTGTGCTCGGCAAGGAAATTACGCTTGGCCGCGGTGGTCTTCGGGAAAGAACGCGTAGCGGTTACCGTGGTACCAGCCATAGCATTGCCTGCGCTTGCGATCGGAACCGCCGCACCCAACACGGCAGAGACGGCAACAACGGCGAAGATACTCGTGAAACGTTTAGCAATATTCATCGTATCTAAAGCTACCATGAACGTTCCCCGACAACAGAACAACAAGGCAACAGGAACAGTGCCATATAATGCGACACGCCGATAAAATCGCGCTATCCCAAAGGAGAAGGCAAACTCAAATAGACTGAAGAACAGTGAAATCAGTAATGAATATATGTCAGCTGCGAAGCTTCCTGCGCAGTGAACGTACGATCGGAAATCACGCCAAGACCCCTTGACATTGGATTCCGAAATCTTAATTGAACCGTCAGCATGCACTTCTTCGACAATTGCAACATGCCCGTAAAAGCTGTCCGCATTCAGCTGGCCCGGAGCGAACACCACGATATCGCCAACATGACGCGCCGTATTATCAACCCAATAGCCGAGAGCGCGAGCGGAATCACCCCAACTCCGCGCATCTCCAAAATGGCTTCCGACAGGCAGACCAAGCTGTGCACGACGAGTATACGCCCACCATGTGCACTGACCGTATGGGTAGTCATTGCCGGTGTCCCCGGTGTCGTGGTTCGGGTTGAAATCCGAGGGAAGCTGACCGGCATCCTGATCCATGAGAACGGCGACATTGGGATTGTCAGCAATGGACTTCGACAGAAGATTGGCATCCATGGAGGAGTTGGTCTCGCCGAGCTGCCAATCACCATTGTTGCTGGTGGAGGCCAGGGAGTCGAGACTACTGCGGGACTCGGAACGGGATGCCGCATCGTCGGAGATACGCTTCATCTGCGTGGTAGTGGTGGCATTGTCAGCGAAAGTCATTTCAGACGCATTCTGCTGGCTGACCGCCATGGCAGTGGCCGCGGTGCCAACCAACGCAGCCAGCGATGCGGAAGTCACGAATGCGGAGCGACGGCCGGCTGCACGAGCGGCCTCACGCATGGCGCGGCGGCTCATCGGAGCCACTTCATTCAGCTTCTTGGCAACCGCAGGCTCCAAGACCTACAACGGCACCCTCACCATTTGCCAGCTGGACCATACGAACGGCCTTGGCGGTGTGGGAACCGCGGCTCGAGGTGAACAGCGCCTTGGCAACGCTGAAACGCTCATTCGAAACCTTGGCAGCTTTATGCGCCGCATGCCTCATATATCAACACTCCTTGCGGATTACTTCAACCACAGCAAACTTATGACCGCGTGGTTACAGAACCGTCACGGAAGTTTACGCTACACCGACACCGGGATATCGCAGTCATCATCGTCACGTCATGGTTCCGAAAAGCGGTCATCACCACGCACAATCCGACCATCTGACTACCCTAGGTGTCATGACGAACACTGTGACCATTCCTTCCAACATGCTCCCGGAAGACGGACGTTTCGGCTCTGGACCGACCAAAATTCGCCCGGAGCAAATCCAAGCGCTCGATAAGGGAGCCCGTAATCTTCTGGGAACCTCCCATCGACAGACCCCCATCAAGCAGGTGGTCGGCTCAATCCGCGAAGGACTGTCCGAATTCTTCCAGATTCGCGACGGCTACGAAGTGGTGCTGGGCAACGGCGGAGCCAGCGCGTTCTGGGATATCGCCTGCGCCTCGCTGATCACACGCAAGGCCGCATTCGGCACGTATGGCTCGTTCAGCTCGAAGTTCGCGAAGTCCGCACAATCGGCACCATTCCTCGAAGAGCCGGAAATTTTCGCCGGAGATCCGGGAACATATCGCCTGCCGGAGCTCACGGAATACGTGGACACCTACTGCTGGGCCCATAATGAGACTTCCACCGGCGTTGCCGCACCGATCAAACGCATCGCAGGCACCAAGGAACAGGGCGCGCTCACGCTGATCGACGCCACCAGCGGCGCCGGGCGCTGCCGGTCGACATCAGCCAGACCGATGCCTATTATTTCTCTCCACAAAAAGCCTTCGGATCCGACGGCGGCTTGTGGATCGCCGTGCTCTCCCCCGCCGCAATCGAACGCGCATACGGCATCGCCAAAAGCGTGGACCTTCCGGGCGCACGCCGCTGGATTCCTCCGTTCCTGTCCTTGACCTCAGCCATCGAGAATTCCCGCAAGGACCAGACGCTCAACACTCCGGCCGTGGCAACGCTGATCATGCTGGAAAACCAGGTACGCTGGCTCAACGACAATGGTGGCCTCGCCTGGGCTTCGGCACGTTGCGCAAGGTCGGCATCGCTGCTGTACCAGTGGGCGGAGAAGTCCGATTACGCCTCCCCGTTCGTCACCGACACGAACGCGCGCTCCAACGCCGTGGTCACCATCGATATCAACGATGGCATCAATGCATCCCAAGTGGTGGCGGCATTGCGCGAAAACGGCATCGTAGACACCAACGGATACCGCAAGCTGGGCCGCAACCAGCTGCGCATCGGCGTATTCCGTCGGTGGAGCCGAGCGACGTCGACGCCCTCACCCGCTGCATCGACTACGTCGTGGAACATCTGTGATGCAAGGTAAGGTGTGACGCTATGAAGATCGCTCCGATTATCGACCCCAGTGTGAGGAAACCTTCCCCAAGCCGGTGCGTGTGGATTTGCGTAAGGTATTCACATTCGGAACCGCGCTCTGGGCCATCGCTTTGATTGTCTGCATCGTGCTACTTGCCTTCGGTATCGACGCCGAACGCGCGCAGACCGTATGCGAAGCAGGTACGATCATCGGCGTGCTTATGCTGGTTTGGGAACATTTCGATCGCTGGGATTACCGACGTCTCGGCGAATAATCAACGACACGCCCCCGAAAAATCCTTGACAATATGATGTCCGCCTTGCCTTGATTGAAAGCAAGACGGACATCATGCTATTCCCCAGCCAACGGCAGTACCAGCGCGAATGTGCTTCCCTGCCCCGGACTGCTCCACACCGAAGCGGAACCATGGTGCGTCAACGCAACATGCTTGACAATCGCAAGACCCAAACCAATGCCATCGCCGGAATGTTCATTCTGATTGTCGCCACGGTAGAATCGTTCGAAAATACGGCTTTGCTCGCCAATGGCGATGCCGTCGCCACGGTCAAGCACGCTGACCGCCGCCTCCGTGCCCTCCTCATTGGCTTTGGCCACGATATTGACCGTCGACCCGTCCCTTGAATAGGTGATGGCGTTTTCGACCAGCTTGGCGAGCGCAGCTTGAATCTGATCGGCTTCGCCATTGATGAACAGGCTTTCATCACATTTCATATCGATGGTGATATTGCGTTGCGCCGCCGTTTCACGATGGGACTCGACCACGGCTCGAACCTGTTCCATTACGTTGATGCGATTATCCGAGGTCGGCAGAATCGGCTCCTGCGCCTTGATAAGCAGCAGCAGGTCGGAAATCATATGCTCAAGTCGCGTGCAGGATTGACGCAACTGCATGGCATTGCGTTCGACATCCTGCTGGCTTGTTCCGCCTTGTTCCACGATATCGGCCAATTGTTCCAGCGATTGCGTGGGTTTGAGCAGTTGTTCGGACACATTGGTGATGAAGGAGTCGCGTATTTGCGAGAATCTCACGCTTTCGCTGACATCGCTGATCAGCACCACCACCAGTTTGTCGCTGAGTTTGCCAACGATGACTTTCAACCAATTGGGCCTTGACACCCTGACTGCAGGTTCATCGACCTGCTTCTGCCCGATCAGCGCCTGTTTCGCCGCTTCTCTGGTGGAAAGCTTGCCCGCTTTTGGCACACGTTGAGTAGCGTACGCAGTGGTGGTGGTCAGGTCGAATTGCTTTTTTGCCGCCGCAGGAACGCACCTCATGCACCGCCTGAAGCACGCTATCTTCAATGATGACATCGTCCCGCACCACGCCAAGCGAATATGCGGAAGGATGTGCACGAATCACTTCATCGTGCTCATCGACCACGACAGAAGCCAACGGAAGCATGGAAAGCAACGCATTGGTGGCATCATCCAACGTGTCGTCATCGGCATTGTTCTCGTCATCATCGTTGCGGTGCGTCAGCGAACGCCACCACGAGCCCAAAAGATTCAACCATGATTTCATTCTTGCACACTCTTGAGGCTCCCCCGACCCGCGACACCGTAGCTTGCTCATGAACGCAAGGTAAACGCGTTGGTGAACTTTGACGGAACAACACGAGCAGTGGTTACGAAATATGGTATTTGTCTAATAGACTTATGAGAGGTTATATCGAACCCAGACATATGTGAAGCATTGAAAGGCAAGTCACATGCGCGTTATTTTCAACGAAGAGCTCAAGGCTGTTGCCGATGACCTCGACCACATGGTCAAAGGCGTGCGCAAGGCGATCAACGGTGCCGGCGACGCGCTGCTGAACCAGAATCTTGAAGCCGCCCAGGCCGTTATCGATGGCGACATCGAAATCGACGCCCTCGAAGCGAGCGTCATCGACCAGTGCGTGAAGCTGCTGGCCAAGCAGAACCCGGTCGCCACCGATCTGCGCGTGGTGGTTTCCACCATGCGTCTGGCAACCACTTTCGAGCGCATGGGCGATCTGGCTCGTCACATCGCCGAAGCCACCCGACGCACCTACCCGGCCTCCCCGCTGCCGGCCGAATCCCAGCCGCTGTTCACCGAAATGCAGGAGTTCCTGAACAGGGTCGCCGACCAGACCGTGGCCATGCTGTCTGACCGTGACACGAAGACTGCCGAACAGATCATCATCAACGACGACAAGCTTGACGAACTGCACAAGAAGACCTTCGAACTGGCTCAGTCCGAAAATTGGTCCGGCACCAACCAGCAGCTCATCGACGTGGTGCTGATCGGCCGCTTCATGGAGCGTCTTGGCGATCACGCTGTGTCCGCAGCTCGCCGTGTGGTGTACATCGTCTCCGGTTTCGACCCGACCAAGGAGCCGACCCGCGACGAAGGCACCGACATCGCCTGATTTTTCTTGCGATCTTCTTTTCCATCTTCCTTTTGAGAAGGCGGCTTCCGTTCCCCCATGGAAGCCGCCTTCTTGTTTTGTTTTTGCAATCGTTCAGCACGAATCGTCAAGCGCTATCTACCGCATTATCTCACTTCCATCAAGCCGTAAGAAAAATTAAGCAATATGTCTATTTTTTGCCCATATACTTTTGCGCAATGTCGCGGCACAATATGTGCAGTGACATCCAAAGCGAGGCAGTCATGTATTATTCCAACGGCAATTACGAAGCGTTCGCCCGCCCGAAGAAGCCGGAAGGCGTGGACGGTAAGAACGCGTACATCATCGGCACCGGCCTGGCCGCGCTCACCGCGGCATGCTACCTGGTACGAGACGCGCAAATGCCAGGCAACCACATTCACGTATTCGAAAAGGACGCGGTTCCGGGAGGCGCCTGCGATGGCGCAAATATTCCCGGCGTTGGCTATGTGATGCGCGGCGGCCGTGAAATGGACAACCATTTCGAAGTGATGTGGGACATGTTCCGTTCCATTCCATCCATCGAAACGGAAGGCGTTTCCGTACTTGACGAGTATTACTGGCTGAACAAGGAAGATCCCAACTTCTCACTCTGCCGCTCCACGAAAGCGCGCGGCGTTGACGCAGGCACGAACGGCAAATTCAATCTGTCAGACAAAGCCTCGATGGAGATCATGCAATTGTTCTTCACGCCGAATGAGGAACTGTACGGCAAGAAAATCTCTGATTATTTCGACGATGAAGTCTTCAATTCGAATTTCTGGATGTACTGGCGCACCATGTTCGCTTTTGAAAATTGGCATAGTGCGTTGGAAATGAAACTGTATATTCGTCGATATATTCATCATATTGGCGGATTGCCGGACTTCAGTGCGTTGCGTTTCACCCGCTACAACCAGTATGAGTCGATGATTCTTCCGATGCTCACATATTTGGAAGGATTCGGCGTGCAGTTCCACTACAACGTGAAAGTGGAGAATGTCGATTTCAAGATTGGCAGAGGCATGGGACCGGTACGTTCGCATACCGGCACCGGTCAAGACACGATTTTGAAGAAGCAGGCTGAATCCGGCGTGTTCGTACGCAATCCGTACAGTTCGCCAACCAAGAAAATGGCTACGCGCATCGACCTGACCGAAGCGGACGGCACCACGCGAAGCATTGACTTGGGTGAGAACGATCTGGTGTTCATCACCAACGGTGGCTGCGTGGAAAACTCGACCATGGGCTCGCAAAGCGAACCAGCCGCATGGGCTCCGGAGATCAAGCCCGGCGGAGGCTGGGACATGTGGCGTCGCATCGCCAAGCAAGACCCGAGCTTCGGCCACCCCGACGTGTTCTGCGGCGATCCGGAACATTCGAAGTGGATGAGCGCCACCGTGACCACGCTTGACATGGAGATTCCGCCGTATATTCAGAAAATCTGCAAGCGCGACCCGTTCACCGGCCATGTGGTGACCGGCGGCATTGTGACCGTTGAGGATTCCAATTGGCTTATGAGCTGGACGCTGAACCGTCAGCAGCAGTTCCGCGACCAACCGAAGGACCAGCTGAGCGTATGGGTGTACGGCCTGTTCCCCGACAAGCCAGGCAATTACGTGAAGAAGCCGATGCAGGAATGCACCGGCGAGGAGATATGCGAGGAATGGCTCTACCATATGGGCGTGCCGACCGACAAGATCAAGGATCTCGCCAAGCACCACGCCAACACCGTGCCGGTCATGATGCCGTACATCACCGCGTTCTTCATGCCGCGCTGCGGCCGGCGACCGCCCGGACGTGGTGCCCGATGGTGCCGTGAACTTCGCATTCCTTGGCCAGTTCGCCGAGACCCCGCGCGACACGATTTTCACCACCGAATACTCGATGCGCACCGGTATGGAAGCTGTCTACACCTTATGTGATGTGGACCGTGGCGTGCCCGAAGTGTGGGGTTCCACCTACGACGTGCGCAATCTGCTCAACGCCACGGTAATGCTGCGCGACGGCAAGCCGATTACCGACATGAAACTCAACCCCATTGAAAAGACCGTGTTGAAACAGATTCTGAAGAAGCTCGATTCCACCGATATTCCGATGTTACTTAAGGAATACGGCGTGATCTGAGACGATTGCGATTGACGTCCATCTGCCGCACATCCCATGTTCCGCATTTCATCCAGCAGACGGACGCAAAACCCAACAAAGGCACCGGACGCAAAAGGTGGAAACCCACGTACTGTGGATTTCCACCTTTTCATATATGTTCCGTACGATTGAACGCGATTACCTGCGTATCAATCGCAACAAACTCACTTCTGGCCCTGGGCGGCGACGGCAGCGGCACCGGCAGCGGCGGCTTCCGGATCCAGGTACTCGCCACGCGGCTTGATCGGCTTGAAGTTCTCGTCCAGCTCGTACAGCAGCGGCATTGCGGTCGGGATGTTGACCTTGGCGATCTCTTCTTCGGAGAGGTTGTCAAGCATCTTCACGATGGCGCGCAGAGAGTTGCCGTGAGCTGCGATCAGAACGGTCTTGCCAGCCTTCAGCTCCGGCTCGATGTCGGACTTGAAGTACGGCTCAACGCGCTTGACCACGTCGGCAAGGCATTCGGCTTCCGGAACCGGATCGCCGGTGTAGCGCGGATCGTTGTTCTGCGCGTACTCGTCGTTCGGATCGATCTCCGGCGGCGGGGTGGCGTAGGAACGGCGCCACAGCATGAACTTCTCGTCGCCGTATTCCTGACGGATCTCGGTCTTATTCTTGCCCTGCAGGGCACCGTAGTGACGCTCGTTCAGACGCCAGCTGCGCTGGACCGGAATCCACAGACGATCTGCCTCATCCAGAGCCACGTTAGCGGTGTTGATGGCGCGACGCAGCATCGAGGTGAAGACGATATCCGGAAGGACGTTCTTCTCCTTGAGCAGACGACCGCCGTTCTTGGCTTCCTCGACACCCTGCTCGGTCAGCGGGACGTCGACCCAGCCGGTGAACTGATTGGTTTTTATTCCATGCGCTCTGTACATGACGGAGCAGTACTAGTTTGTAAGTCATGTTTGCCAGTCTACCGCCTCGCACACCCAAAAACGAGTGTTTTCTCGTTTATTCGAGTTATGTTTATGCAACATTTTTCATTCCGTTGCAATCTACTGTCAGTCAAACGTTATGCAAGCATCGTCGATAGCACGAAAATCGCTGCGACAATCAACGAATCGAGCGAACATAGCGGCAATGCTCTGCGGTAGGTTTTTCTTGCGATTGCGTATGATGCGGCGATTTGCGCCGCACACAGTATTGCAATAATTGCGATTAGTGGAATGCCGTTTGCCGCATATATCGACGATTGCAACAGATGGCGCAACGCGATCAATGCTGAAATAATCAGGATTGCAATAGTGAAGATAGTGCCGTTTCGCAGCCCCATTGCAGTCATCCACGTATGTTTGCCGTGATTGCGGTCAGATTCGATATCGCGCAGATTGTTGACGCACAGCACAGCAACCGCGACCAATCCCGCAGCTGAACCGCCAAGCAATCCACTCGCCGAAATCGTGCCGGACAAGGCGAACATGGTGCCGCAGGTAGCCACCAATCCGAAGAAAACGAATACGAAGACCTCACCCAAGTAGTGGTAACCGTAAGGATGTTTGCCGCCGACATAGAACCAGCCGGCCACCAGACATGCGATGCCGACCAGAATGAACCACCAATATCCGGTTAGTGCAATAACAGCCAACCCACATAGACAGGCAGTCAACGCGCTTATTCCCGCCGCAGCCAGTACTTTCTTGGGATTCACACCGGAAGCCACGAGACGGGCAGGACCGCGTGACGGCGTTGCTTTTGCCGGAGACCGCAGAATCGTCTGCATCTTTCACCGGAACCGAGCGCCCTGCATCCGTACCGCGAATGCCATCGGAATAATCATTGGCGAAATTAGCTGCAATCTGCAACAGCAATGCTGCAAAACCGCATAACACCGCCACTACAACACGATGCCCGGCCGCATCATGCCAAGCCAGCGACGCACCGATCAGCACCGGCGCAACCGCCAACGGCAACGTTTTCAGCCGCGCCCCACGGATCCAAGTCGAAATTCCCATGAACGCCATTCTAGAATCACGCCCATTGCATGCCTTCATTCATTCCCAGAAATAGGAGATATGATACTGGAGAACGCCCCGGAACGTCACTCATGCGAAATATCATAAGACCCCGGGGATTTTCATCTAAAAACGCAAAGGCCGTCTGACGTTGGGAGTCAGACGGCCTTTCATGAATTTACGCGTGAAGCCGATATTGAATTAAGGCTTTGCCTTAATTCAGCGGAATTTTTTTTATAAGGATGGCTCCGGCTGGAGAACAGTCCACTGGACTGTTCTCTTTTCAGCCTCGCGTGAAGCCGATATTGAATTAAGGCTTTGCCTTAATTCAATATCGGCTTCACCAATGGGAAGGTGATGGTCTCGCGAATCGTGGCACCGGTCAAGGCGATAAGCAGTCGATCAATGCCCATACCCATACCGCCGGCCGGAGGCATGCCCACGCCGAGAGCCTCGAGGAAGTCCTCATCGATGTCGCAAGCCTCTTCGTCGCCGGCGAGCGCGTCTTTGGCCTGGGCCACGAAACGTTCACGCTGCACGATCGGGTCGTTGAGCTCGGAGTAGCCGGTAGCCAGCTCGAAGCCGCGCACGTAGAGATCCCACTTCTCCACCACGCCGGGCTTGGTGCGGTGGCCCTTGACCAGCGGGGAGGTTTCGACCGGGAAGTCACGCACGAAGGTGGGCTCAAACAGCTTGTCTTCGTAGAAGTGCTCCCACAGGTGCTCGACGAGCTTGCCGTGGTTCTCCACATCGTCGCGCTCCACGCCCAGCTTGTCGGCAATGGCACCGAGATGTTCCACGGAAGTGCCCGGATTGTCAGGGCCGCCGTTCGGCACGATTTCCTCGCCAAGAGCTTCGGACAGGGAATCATACATGCTGATGGTCTTCCATTCGCCGCCGAAGTCGTATTCGGAACCGTCAAGCAACGTCACCTTGTGGGTGCCGAACACGTCCATAGCGGTGTCTTGCACAAGCTGCTTGACGAGCGCACCGATGGTGTCGTAGTTGCCGTAAGCCTGATAGGCCTCAACCATGGTGAATTCGGGGGCGTGCGTGGCGTCGACGCCCTCATTGCGGAAGTCACGGTTGATTTCGAACACGCGATCGATGCCGCCGACCAGGCAGCGCTTGAGGAACAGTTCCGGGGCGATGCGAAGGTACAGGTCAAGGTCGAAGGCGTTCATGTGCGTGGTGAACGGGCGGGCGGCCGCGCCACCGTGCAGGGTCTGCAGCATCGGGGTTTCGACCTCGAGGAAGTCGTGATCGTCAAAGGTGCGGCGCAGGGAGGCCACGGCCTTGGAACGGTTGCGCACCATGTTGCGCATCTTCTCGTCCGCAATCATGCCGATGTACGGCTTGCGGGTGCGAGTCTCTTCGTTTAGATCCTTGTGCAGGGCCGGCAGCGGCTGCAGTGCCTTGGCTGCAATGGCCCATTCGGTGGCGAACACGGACAGTTCGCCGGTCTTGGAGGCAATCACACGACCCTTGATGAACAGGTGATCACCCAAGTCAACCAGCTGCTTGAACTGCTTGAGCGAGTCGGCGCCAATCTCCTTCTTGGAGATCATGCCCTGAATCTTGGTGCCGTCACCGGCGGACAGCTGCACGAAGCACAGGCCGCCCGCGTTGCGCAGGAACAGCACGCGGCCAGCAATGCCGACCATGTCTTCGGTTTCATCTCCGGCTTCGAGCTTGCCGTCATACTTGGCGCGGACCGCCTCGATGGTGGCGGTGACGTCCAAGGTCACCGGGTACGGCTGAATGCCGTCCTCAAGCATCATCGCGCGCTTGGCCACGCGCATCTGCACCTGTTCCGGATGCGCCAGCGGGCCGAATTCCTTATTGCCCGGATCGACGGCCTCATCCAGGGTGGCGCCGTCATTGATCTTGGCGTAGATAGCCGCATCCTGCTGCAGCAGCATTTCGGCGCGTTCCACTGTGGTCATAGCGGGAACGGCAGCCTCTTCATTCTGATTTTCTTGCGATTCGATGGTCTCACTCATAAGCCCACAGTATACCGAGAAGCCACTACACCACACGCGACACGCCGTATTTGCGTTACTCAAGCAATCGTGTAATATATCCAACTGTTGCCAAACGGGCTGTAGCGCAGCTTGGTAGCGCGCTTCGTTCGGGACGAAGAGGCCGCGGGTTCAAATCCCGCCAGCCCGACAACTCAAGGCGGAACTTCGGTTCCGCTTTTTTTTTTCCCAGCGCATCAGCGGTACAAAACAGCATATGCGAGACGCAACCACCTGAGAAATCAAAAAACACGTAACACACAAGCGCTCAAACAAGCGCGCACACCAACACGCTTCACATTCATGAAGGAGAGACTGTGAAAAGAAGCATTCTGGCTTTGGCTGCCGGTGCCTTTATTCTCGGTGCCGCCGAGTTCGTGATGATGGGCATTCTGCCCCAGACAGCCGCCGCCATGCAGGTCAGCATTCCTGCGGCAGGCCATTATATTTCCGCATATGCGATCGGCGTGTGCGTGGGCACGCTGATTCTGGTGTTCGGCCGTAAGGTACCGCCGAAGAATCTCATTATTCTGTTCATGATCATCGCGCTGGTCGGCAATACGTTGAGCGCGGTTTCGTTCAATTCCCCCATGTTGTTGGCTGCTCGTTTCATTTCGGGCTTGCCGCATGGCGCGTTTTTCGGTACGGCCACGCTGGTTGCCAAGACTTTGGCCGATAAAGGGCAAGGAAGCGCAGTCCGTGTCGATGATGGTGACGGGTCAGACGGTTGCCAATATGTTGGGTGTGCCTGCGGGCACATTGCTTTCGGAAATGCTGTCGTGGCGTTTGGCGTTCGCGATTCTTGCCGTTTGGGCGTTGATGACGATGGTGCTGGTGATTGCGTGGGTGCCGTTCGTCGCGCCGATTAAGGACGCTGGCATTAAGGGGCAGTTCCGTTTCCTCACTCACGCCGGTCCGTGGTTTATTCTCATGGCGGTGTTCTGCGGTAATTCCGGTATTTTCTGCTGGTGGAGCTACGTTTCACCGTGGCTGCAGAAGGTCGGTGGATGGGATTCTTCGCTGGTTCCCCTGTTAATGGTGCTTGCCGGTTTCGGCATGGTGATCGGTGGTATTGCGGGCGGTCGTTTGACTGATTTGTGGAAGCCTGGTGCCACCGCCGGGCTTTCGCAGGCCATTGCCACGCTTGGCTTGTTGCTGGTGTTCTTTGTTCCTGGCAATCATGTGACCACCGCTCTGCTGACATTCCTGATTGGTTTCGCACTGTTCTTCAACTCGTCTCCACAGCAGCTGCTGATGGTGCAGGCCGGTGAGGGCGGCGGCGAGCTGATTGCGGGCGCGGCCGTGCAGATCGCGTTCAATTTTGGCAATGCGGTTGGTTCGATCGTTGGTGGTGCCGCATTGACGGCAAACACCATGAACTACCATTACACCGGTTTGGCCGGTGCTCCGATCGCTTTGATCGCGGTGATTATGCTGGTCACCTATTCGCGTCGTTACGAAACGCATACGGGTGCTACGGAGCGTATGCGCGAAGTGCATGTCTGACTGCCCGTCGCAACCACTATTTGAGATTTCAAGGTCTTTTTTTCGGCAAAGTATTGACATCTGTCGCATCACTTGCCAACATGTTTTTCGTCACGTTTCGTGACGAAATTTCAGGCAGCCTTCCTAGGGCGAAGCATGCCTGAAATTCGTTCTCCGAAGGCCGCCTGACCTGTATTTTCAACATCTTCGATGCATGAAATCCAAGCAGCCTAAGAGAGGACCACCCATGCCACCGCACAGCGGGAAACCTCCGCAAGCGTCAGCGCCAAGCGCAAGCTCACCGCACGAGACTTTGTCAATGTCGGTATTTTCACTGTTCTGTACTTTTTCGTAACCTTCCTAGGGGGTTGCGTGGGCATGATCAGCCCTGCGATGATGCTGGTCGGCTTCGCCGTGGCCATCGTCGTCGACGGTACCATCGTCATGCTGTATCTTGCGAAAACCCGATTTTCGGCGCAATGACCGTTCTTGGCCTTATTTTGGGCATTCTGATGGTGTTGACCGGCCATTTCTGGGGCACTGTGGTGCTGACCACGCTGCTTGGCCGCGCAGTTGCGGATGCGATTTGCGTGAGCGCCAACTACCATTCAGGGTGCGTAACGTCATCGGATACGGCGTGTTCACCGCTTGGTTCATCGGCCCGTTCCTGCCGATTTTCTGAATTCCGGCACATATTTCCAGCAGATGGATCAGCAGATGGGCAAGGATTATTCCGCCAGCATGGCCCAATTGTTCTCGCCGACGGCCACGGTACTGTTCGCAGTGGTCGGCATGGTTATCGGCCTGATCGGCGGCTGGATCGGCACCAAGCTGATCGACAAGCATTTCGCCAAAGCGGGCATGGTGGCATGAGCGATTCCGTGCAAACATCCGCGGTTCGTGTCGGTATGCAAGCCGAATGTGCCGTGGCCCGTGGCAAAACCCGCGATGCCGATCGCGCCCTCGACACTGTGGCAACGCAGGGTCTGGGTTCGACGCACGCATGAAAATCCTCAGCCTGCTGATATTCAGCGCATCCATTATGGGGAGCGCGTGCCACGTCCACCACCTATATCGCGGCGGTTCTCGCAGTCGTGCTGCTGCTTCTGGTCCACCAATGGAACGCGGCGAAAACCACCGCCATCATGTGCGTGGTGCTTGCCGCCTGCGCATGGATGCCTTTGGCATGGTTCACAGGCGCTTGGGTGGCTGTCAGCATGACCTGCATGTGGCTTCTGCGTTTTGCGGTCATGTTCGGTTTCGCCGCGTTTCTGCTGCTGACCACGTCGCCGGCACAGTTCACTGCGGCGATGGTGTGGGCGCGTCTGCCTCGTTTTGTGATTATTCCGATGACCGTGGTGTTCCGTTTCATTCCGGCGCTCGGTCAGGAATACCGCAACATCATGGATGCGATGCAGTTGCG
>VOFB01002198.1_pt1 | contig 25640 bp, 42 predicted proteins | sample 5384141 | NCBI WGS metagenome assembly VOFB01 (sample SAMN12384721, study PRJNA508395) | human gut metagenome | isolation source: healthy gut A | host: Homo sapiens | reverse complement strand
AGTATTCAATGCCGTAGCCACTAAATTCTGCAAAAATAATAGCAAGAAAGGGTTAGGGGCTAATGTGTCTGCAGATCTTTCATGGCAAGATGAAAAGCTCCCTGTGCGGCAATTGGAATCTCTTCAGAGTCATCTAACACAATATTATGGAAAGCAGGGTCTTCCTTTTAACAGATCATAAAGCGCATGACTGAAAGCACCGTTCCCATGGATGACAATACGTACATTCGTGACATCTTTAAAAAATGCTGCATTATGAAGAGCGGTAAGATCACTTTCCAATACAATTCCGAGAACATAGTTCTGCAGATTATATTTTGACTGGCTGCCAAACCGGTCAAAAAGTCTTGTGAGAAATAATGCACGTCCAAAGCCTTCCTTTCGATGCATTTCACAGCCGTATTGTATCATTTCAGATTGTAGTGTTCCATGGATGGAAATCCATGATCGACAGAACTGGCTACAATCGTATCATTGACGATGGAATTTAATAATTCTCGGAGAGTGTGGTGCTTGTAGCGAGAACTGTGCAGTTTTCGTCTATGAAGACGTTACTTATTATGAGAACCAGGCAGAATATAAATGGTATTCTGGTCAGAGCCATACTGTTCGATCAAAGCATAAGTCTCCGTCTCTTCTCCACGCATAATGTCAAATGTGCGTAAAAGAATCAAGAGATTCCGGGTTGGAAAAGTGTATTCTTTATGCCGGGAATAAGGACAATCTCTTTTGAAAATACTTCCGGCAGGTGGACACGCACCAGGTGCTCCTGATAATTTTTCATGGAAACAGGAGCAGTAAGATGTGGCACTTCAAGGATGCCAAGGTCGCTGGTCAGCATTCCGGACATATAGACTCCTTGGACAGCATTATCGGAAACTGCACATTCGGTAAGCATGCTTTCAATCATATTGTGAATTGCTTTTTTCCAGGCTTGATTGCTGCCATTTATCGCAGACGTTTTGGCTCCGATTGCTTGTGAGCGTTGTGTAAGGATTTGGCCATTGGCAGTCCAAAGATAAGTTCTGGTATTACTTGTTCCACCGTCTACAGTTATTATATAATTCATGATTTATCCTCCTTGATAATGAGTATGAGTAAACTGTTGTTATAATGTTTGATGTGAAATGGCAGTACAGTATCTATGTGCGATTTCCGTTAATTCACTGTATTTTTCTTCATTAGCTAATTTGGAAAATTCTCCGGCAATGCCGTAAAAATCTGCACCGGATTTTTGCCATAGAGTTATATTTTCGAGATTCACTCCTCCGGTTGGTCCTATAAGCGCCTGTGGAATCGGAGCTTTTATGGCTTTATAGAATCCAGACCAAGGATAGAAGCCGGGAATAGTTTGATCATATTTACGCCAAGTTCTAAAGCAGTCATGATTTCTGTCGGAGTCATACAGCCGCAGATGACCGGTTTCTGGTAACGGTTAGCACATTTTATAACACCTTCATTGAGCGTAGAGTAACAATATACTGTGCGCCGTGCTGAATGGCATTCAGACAGGATGCTTCATCAAGTACAGTGCCGGCTCCGATCAACAGATCAGATACATTTTGATAGTGGGAAATAACCTGAAGTGCTCCGGGGTATTCAGGGTCACTTCAATTGCCTGGATACCGCCTTTTTAATGCTTCAATTCCTTTTGCGCTTTTTGAGGAGAATCTAAGCGTAAGATGGCGATAATCTTATTCTCTAACAGTTGATTTAAGATAGATACATAATTCATTTTATAACACCTCGTTTGTTTGTAAATAATAACTAGTTCCTATATAGAAACTATAACACTAGAAAGGAATGGTGACAATTCTCAATTGATAACAAAAAAACTTGCCTGAATTTGGTAATATTGTATAGAGCATTCATTTGGGATATGATAAAATGAGTGTAAATGAAAGAGAGGAAGCTATTATGCAAGAAGAGAAAATGCACCGATCGACCTATCGGGTTTTGAAAATATTTGAGCTTTTATCTGCAACTTCGGAAGGAATGTCACTGACCGGTCTGGCACAGAAACTGGAGATTCCAAAGGGAAGTCTTCATCCAATCTTAAAGACCATGCAGGCAATGAATTTTATCAGAATGAATGATAATGGGAATTATACAATCGGGCAGGCAGCATATTTTGTGGGTTCTTCATATACGAAGAATTCCGATCTGTTACAGGAAATAGATTATGTTTTGAAAGAATTTGTCATCTGCGGTTAATCAGACAGCATATTTTTCGGTATTATCCGGTGGTGAGGTTTATATCTTTTGGAAGAAAGAGTAGCGACCCCCATCACGATCCAGGCAAAAGAGGATACAAATATCCGGCATATGCAACAGGTATTGGAAAAGCCCTGCTTAGCGGAAAGACAGAAAAGGACATTAAAACATTATATCCGGAAGGGTTATATAAATTGACAGAACATACAATTGATGATTTTGACACACTTTTCTCACAGATGGAAGAGACGCAAAAATCAGGGTATTCATTTGAAAAAAGAGGAATCGAATAAAGATGTGCAGTGTATTGCAGTTCCTGTAAAATACAAAGAAAATGTAATTGCAGGTATGAGCGTGGCTGTTCCGGTGTTTTACTATTCAGAAGAATTTGAAAAAAAAAAGCAATGGAAGAACTAAAAAAGGCAAAGCAACATATCGAGAAACTGATCCAGGATAATACACAGGAGTGGGTATATTCACCATTGGGAACAGAAACATAAATGGCATGACCGGGAGGTGCTGTGATGAAACAAAAAAATGGAATGCCTCTGGCGCAGGCGGCGGCAGAAGATATCATTGAGATGATCCGAACCAATCATATGAAGCCGGGAGACCGTCTGGAGAATGAATATGAACTGGCAAAAAAACTAAATGTCGGAAGAAGTACGGTCAGAGAAGCGGTAAAAGCCTCGAAACAAAAATATACTGACGATAAAAGAGGAGCCGGAACCTTTATTTCGCAAAATGAAGGTGTAGCGGTAGATCCGCTTGGAATTTCCCTGATGGGAAAGGATGAAGAGATAGCATTAGAACTTCTGGATGTACGTATGATACTGGAGCCCGAAAGTGCAGCACTGGCAGCAATTCATGCAGATAAGAACGAGATTGCGGAGATATCCAGACAGAACCGAAGGTGATTGGAATGATCAGACAAGGATTGGATCATCATGAAGAGGATGCACGATTTCATCAGCTGATTGCAGAGGCGACAAAAGAACCGGATCATAGCGAAGCTTGTGCCGATTATTCAGCAGTCAGTAGGACTGACAGCCGAGATGACGAGTAAACGCCTGACAGAGACAACGGTGAGTTTTCATGAACAGATTGTCGAAGCTATAACAAGAGGAGATGCGAACGGAGCAAGAAGCGCGATGATAGCACATATCAGCGAAAACAGGATTTATATCATAAAAGAAATTGAACGAAAGCGACGTTTTGAGTAGAAAAAATATGTAAAAAAGTAGCGAAAAATAAGGATGTCAGACAAGTTTTTAAAATAAAAATCAAGAGGAAATGCCTTAAAATCAAGGTTTTGGGCAATGGCTCTTGATTTTTTTTTGACAAAATCAAGACATCAGATGTATTTGAGACGTTAAATTGTATATAATTAACAAGTATGCACAAAATAAATGGCGTAAACGGAGAAAAAAAATATACAATATTGCCAAAATCGTAAGACGCATATATAATAAAACCATAAAGATTAATCAGACAATTACAGGGGAAATGGAGGAGAGCAAATGAAAGCATTAGTATATGCTGGACCTAAACAGGTAGAAGTTCAAAGAGGTAAAAGAACCTGAAAAGCAGGACGGGAAAGTGAAATTAAATATCAGATATTGCGGAGTCTGCGGATCAGATATTGGTATTTATCTGGGAACACATCCAAGAGCAAAAGCACCATTGATTCTGGGACATGAATTTTTGGGAATTGTTGCAGAAGATGGAAAGAAATTCAAAAAGGTGACAGAGTTGTCCCTTATCCGTTACTTTCCTGTGGACATTGTCTTGCATGCAGAAGTGGAAATGAACATGTATGTAATACACTGGGGCTGATCGGGATTGATACAGACGGTGGGATGTGTCAGACCGTATACACAGATGAGGATGTGCTGTTTAAGGTTCCGGATGGAGTCAGTGATAAAGCGGCAGCAGTGATCGAGCCTCTTGCAGTACTTGTCCATGCAATTCACATGTCAGGATTTGAGGCACTGGATACAGCAGTGGTAGTTGGAGCCGGACCAATTGGAATGTTATGTGGAATCATGTTAAAACATGCAGGGGGCATCAAAGATATTTATTTCCGATGTTGTTGAAAAAAAGGCTTGAGATTGCAGAAGAACTTGGATTTATACCGGTGAATCCGGAAAAGAGAATCTGGAAAAAGTTGTAAAGGATGCAACAAACGGCGAGGGATGCGATGCATTCTTTTGAATGCAGCGGCGCAGCAGTGCCGGCAATGCAGATGACAGATATTACAAGAGTCCGAGGAAAAATCTGTATCGTATCAGTACATAAAAACCACACGAAGTGAACTTAAGAGAAGTGAATTTCAAAGAACAGACAGTGGTTGGAACAAGAGTATATACGAAAGAAGAATTCGGAAGAGCTGCAGAACTTAAAAAAGAATTAGAAACAGAACTTGAAAAATTGTAACACATGTTGTTCCACTGAAAGAAAGTGACAAAGTATTCGATATGATCGCAGATCCGGAATGTGGAACAATCAAGATTGTAGTTGACTGTGAAAATGTATAAGGAGGGAATGGCAGATGTCCAGTAAGACAAAGTCAGTCAGCGGTATTAATCGTACTTGCACTGGTTGCCGGAGTTGGAATGACAAAGGTAGGCAGTAAATATAAAACACAGGATAAGGTGAATCTTATCTTTGCAAATGCAACATCAAATTCGGCGAAAAAAGCGGGAGAAAAATTTAAAGAACTTGTAGAAGAATATTCAGATGGAGATATCACAGTAGATCTGTTCCCGGACAATCAGCTTGGTGATGACAAGACAGTAGCTGAAGGTGTACAGAATGGAGATATTGATATTGAATATCTTCCAGCGGTAATTTATCAACACTATACAAAGATTATTACATTTACGATACACCATATTTGTTCTTGAATTCACAGGAAGTATATGATGTGGGATTTGACGGAAAAGCTGCACAGGAAATGTTAAAGGGTGTAAGCAAAGTTGGATTGAAGCATATGGCAATGTGGGAAAACGGATTCCGTAATTGCACGAATAATGATCATGCGATTGAGACACCGGCGGATTGTAAAGGGCAGAAAAATCCGTACAATGGAAAATCCAATTCATTTGAAAGCATGGAAATCCATCGGAGCTAACCCAACACCAATGGCATTCTCAGAGTTATTTACAGCTATGCAACAGGGAACGGTAGACGGAGAAGAAAATCAATCGGAATTATTTACAGTAACCGCTTTTATGAGGTTCAGAAATATATTTCACTGACACAGCATGTATATACACCGTATGTAGTATTTATGAATCCGGATAAATATGATTCATTGACAGATGAACAGCAGGAAATTATTGATAAAGCAATGAAAGAAGCATCAGCATATCAGCTGGAAGTATCTGCAAAAGATGAAGAAGAAGGACTCAAGGAAATGGAAAATATGGATGCGAAGTGAATACATTGACGGACGATCAGAAAAAGAATTCAGAAGCTTATTGAAGATGCAGATGTATTCAGTCTGGCAAAGAGTTCCATGGAACATCCGGAATATTTTGATGAGATTCAGAAAGAACTGACCCAGTATCGTGAGGAGGGAAAATAATGAAAAAATTTTAAAATTCTTGAATGATTATCTGGAAGAGACAATCTGTATCATCCTGATGTCGGTTATGACAATTATCATATTCATTCAGGTTATTATGAGATATGTAATGCATAATTCGCTTTCTTGGTCGGAAGAACTTGCAAGATATTGTTTCATTTGGCTGATCTACATAGGTGTGGCTTATGGATGCAAACTGATGAAACATATAAAAATTGATGCGGCATTAAAGTTGTTCCCGGAAAAAGTAAGACCGTATATTACAATTGTTGGCGAACTTCTGGTACTTGCATTTGCAGCATACATCGTTGTGACAGGTGTAGAACTTACATATAAACAATGGCTGTTCGGAAAGCGTCACCAGCCTTGGGAGTTCCATTGCAGTATATCAACGCAGCACCGGTTGTCGGATTTGGTTTGGTTGTAATCAGACAGATTCAGACAATCTGGTATTTGGCAGGAAAACTGCCGGAAAAAAAAACGGGGGTGAAAAATAGTGGTTGCAGCAGTTTTATTTATCGCATTAGTTGTTACTTTAGTTTTAAATATGCCGGTTGGAATTGCAATTGGAGTATCTTCTCTTTGTGCAATTTTGGCAGACGGACGTATCAGTTCCTTATACATTGTACAGCAGTTGGTTACAAGTGCTGACTCTTTTCCACTGATGGCAATCCCGTTATTTATTCTCGCAGGAGAACTGATGGGTGCAGGTGGGGTATCCAAGCGTCTGTTGAATGTATGCAACGTATTTTTAGGAAGATTCACAGGTGGACTTGCGACAGTAACTATCGTGTTATGTATGTTCTTCGCAGCAGTTTCCGGATCTGGTCCGGCAACCGTTGCAGCAATTGGTTCTATGGTAATTCCGACTATGCTGGATAAGGGTTACAGTAAGAGCTTTACTCTGGCATTGATTGCTACGGCAGGTAGTATCGGAGTTATCATTCCGCCAAGTATCCCGATGGTAATTTATGGAGTATCTACAAGTACTTCCATCAGTTCTTTGTTTATGGCAGGTTTCCTTCCGGGTATTTTAATCGGTTTTTCTCTAATTGTTGTTTCTTATCTGTATTGTAAGAAACAGGGATGGAAAAGGTGATGAAAAAGAAAATATACGGCAAAAGAAAAACTTGCAGCAATCTGGGATGCAAAATGGGCATTATTAAATCAATTATCATTCTTGGTGGAATTTATGCAGGAATTTTCACACCGACAGAGGCAGCAGCTGTTGCAGCAGTATATGCATTTATCTGCGGAGCCTTTATTTACAGAGAGTTTAATATCAAAGAAATGTTTGCAACAATTGGAAATGCATGTAATACAACAGGAACAACCATGGTAATCATTGGATGTGCTACAGCATTTACAAAGATCCTTACGATTGAAAAAGATTCCGGGAGCCATAACAAATGGAATCATTAACTTTACAGACAATAAAATCTTAATCTTATTATTGATCAACGTATTACTACTTATCGTTGGATGCTTTATGGATACCACACCGGCGATGATGGTACTTGCACCGATCTTGTTACCGATTGCAGCACAGTTCGGCGTAGATCCGATCCACTTTGGCATCGTAATGGTTGTCAACCTGGCAATCAGTTCATTACACCACCTCTTGGAATCAACCTATTCGTTGCATCGAGGGTTGGACAGAGTGATCTGGAAACGGTATGCTCCGGAATTATAAAATTTATTCTGGTAATGGTTGTGGATTTATTACTGATTACATTTATCCCGGCAATCAGTATGACGCTTCCGAATATATTCATGAAGTAATGAGGAAGGACAGCAGCTATGAGTATATTTGATCTGACAGGAAAAAAAGCAATTGTAACCGGCGGATCCAGAGGGCTTGGCCACGGAATGGCAGAAGGATTGATGGAAGCCGGATGTGAAGTTGTAATTATAGGAACCAGAGAAAGTATTAAAGACCGTGCAGCTGAATTTAATCAAAAAGGACTCAAGTGTACGGGAGTACAGGCAGATTTGGGAGATGAAATAGCATTAAAAAGAAGCTTTTCGGGAATCTCTGGCAGCACTTGGCGGGCATCTGGACATTTTGGTAACGGCCCATGGTGTGCAAGTGAGACATCCATCAGAGGAATTTCCGATGGAAGACTGGAAAAGAGTGCTGGATGTGAATCTGACTGCAGTATTTGAACTGTGTCAGCTGGCTGCAAAACAGTTTATGGCACAGGAGAGCAAGGAAAGCTTATTACCGTAGCATCGATGCTGTCATTCTTTGGAGGATATACAGTACCTGCATATGCGGCATCCAAAGGCGGTGTGGCTCAGATTACCAAAGCATTTTGCAATGAATGGGCAGAAAAAAAAGGAATTAATGTAAATTCCATTGCACCTGGATATATGGCGACAGAGATGAATACGGCACTTTGGATCGAAAAATCCGAGAAAAAGCAATCACAAACCGCATCCCTGCAAAGCGTTGGGGAACAGCGGAAGATATGAAGGGTCCTTGTGTAGTTCTGGCATCAGATGCATCAGACTATCTGAACGGAGCAGTCATTCCGGTGGATGGAGGATATCTCGTTCGATAAAAACAGAAAGTCTAGAGAAAGTAAAGATATTGAATAAAAATAACAGAAAAAATGTAACATAATTGGAGGAAAAGACATGAAAGTAATTATTACAGACTGTGATCATGACAGTATTGATATTGAGAAAGAAAGTATTTGCAGATGCAGGAATGGAAGTAGAACTGAAACAGGCAATCACAGAGGATGAGGTGATTGAGCAGTGCCAGGACGCGGAGATATTTATTGTACAGTATGCAAAGATTACAAAAGAAAGTAATGGATAACTGTCCGAAATTAAAATATGTTGTCCGTTATGGTGTTGGAGTAGATACGATTGATGTACCGGAGGCTACCAAACATGGTATTCAGGTAGGAAATGTACCGGACTATGGAATGAACGAAGTGGCAGATCACGCAATTGCACTGGCCATGGTAATGGTAAGAGAAGTTGTAAAAATGAATCAGTTTACAAAGAATGAAAAATGGGATTATACAAAAAGCAATTCCAATCCACAGATTCAGCGAACTGACGGTTGGAGTTGTAGGACTTGGAAGAATTGGGCGTAATTTTGCAAAGAAAATGCATGCACTTGGTTTAAAGTAATCGGAACAGATCCATATTTTAAAGCGACACCAGAGACGGATGAATATGTGACAGCAGTTTCTGTAGAGGATATTATTACAAAATCAGATATTATTTCCTTACATTGTCCGGCAGATGGAAATAAAGATTTATTCAATGCAGAGACATTTAAGAAGATGAAGAATTCAGCAGTGCTAATCAATGTGGCACGTGGAGGAATCATTAATGAAGCAGATTTGGATGAGGCGTTGAGCAATGGAGAAATTGCAGGAGCAGGACTTGACTGTATGCTTGGAGAGCCGGTAAGTAAAGATTCACCATTGTTTAAGCATGAAAATCTGGTTGTAACACCTCATATGGCTTGGTATTCGGAAGAAGCAGCAAGTGAACTGAAGAGAAAGGTTGCAGAAAGAATCTGTAAGATTTTCAATGGTGAAGCAATTCACTACCCGATCAATAAACTGGCATAGGAGGTAGAAGACATGATAGAAGAATTATTGAAACAGATTGAATGTATGGGGATTCTTCCGGTTATCAAACTGAATGATGCAAAGGATGCGGTTCCGCTTGCAAAAGCATTGTGCGAAGGCGGACTTCCATGTGCAGAAGTTACATTCCGTACAGATGCAGCAAAAAGAATCCATTGCGGTAATGACGAAAGCTTATCCGGAGATGCTGGTAGGAGCCGGAACTGTATTGAATACAGAGCAGGTAGATGAGGCAGTAGAAGCAGGTGCAAAATTTATTGTAAGCCCGGACTGAATCCGGACACAGTCGAGTATTGTGTAAGAAAGGGATTCCGATTCTTCCGATGCTCCAGCCCAAGTGATATTGAGCAGGCAATCAAATATGGACTGGATGTGGTGAAATTCTTCCCGGCAGAGGCAGCAGGCGGATTGAAAGCAATCAAAGCTATGGCAGCACCTTATAGTCAGATCCGTTTTATGCCGACTGGTGGAATCAATCCATCCAATGTTAGCGATTATCTTGCGGAAGATAAGATTCTGGCATGTGGAGGAACCTGGATGGTTCCTGCGGCAGAGATAGAGGCGGGAAATTTTGATAAGATTAGAGAATTGACAGAAGAAGCGGTTAGAAGCATGCTCGGATTCAGACTTGCACATGTAGGAATTAACTGTGAGAATGAATCGGAGGCTCATCTAGTAGCAGGAGCATTTGATACAATGTTTGGATTTGCGCCAAATGAGAATCCGAGTTCTATCTTTTTCGGCAGGATATGTAGAGACGATGAAAACGCCATATCTTGGAAGCAAAGGACATATTGCAATTGCAACATATTCTGTAGAACTGGCGAAAGCTTATCTGGAAAGAAAAGGTGTAAAATTTAATGAAAACAGCACCGTTTACCGACCGGACGGAAAGATACAGGCAATTTACATGGCAGAAGAAGTGGGCGGATTTGCAATCCATCTGGTAAGAAAACCGAAGGAAGCATAGAGGCAGATTACAGGAAAGGAAAGACGAAATGGGAAAGACAATATTATTTGGTGAACCGATGGCGCTTCTGATCGCAGATACGACAGGCCCGTTAGAAGAAGTAGAACATTTTACAAGAGCAATGTCAGGTGCAGAAGTAAATGTATCGATCGGATTATCGAGACTTGGACATCCGGTAGAATATCTCACCAGACTTGGTGATGATCCATTTGGACATTATATTGCAAATGCATTAAAAAAGAATGAAATAGGAACTTCTCTGGTTACATATGATGACGTATACAGAACTGGGATTCAGTTAAAGAACCGCGTGACAGACGGAAGTGATCCATATGCACCATATTATAGAAAGGGATCGGCGGCATCACATATTACGATCAGCGAGATTGATGCGATTGATCTGACCGATGTAGAACTGGTTCATGTGACTGGAATTCCGCCGGCACTTTCACAAAGTGCAAGAAAAGCGACCTTCCGTTTGATGGACAGAGCAAAGGAGGCAGGAATATTTATTACATTTGATCCCAATCTCAGACCGGTGTTATGGGAAGATGAAGAGACTATGTGCACCGTGCTCAACCAGTTGGCAGCGAAGGCAGATGTAGTGCTTCCGGGAATCGGTGAGTGCAAGATATTAGCAGGAACAGAAGATAAGAAAGAAGCAGCAGATTTTTATCAGAAGTTGGGTGTGAAAACAGTGATTATCAAAGATGGATCGAAAGGTGCCTATGTGCAGACTGCAGACGAGAATTACGATGTAGCAGGCTATAAGGTAGAAAGTTGTAGATACCGTTGGAGCTGGTGATGGATTTGCAGTCGGGTGTTAAGTGGAATTCTGGAAGGATTGGATCTGAAGGACAGTGTAAAAAGAGGAAATGCGATTGGAGCAATTCAGGTAATGAATATCGGAGATAATGAAGGACTTCCGACACCGAAAGAATTAAAAGCATTTCAGGAAAATAACTAGATAGAAATTATGGATATTGGACAGGAGATTACCTCCGGAAAAACAGAGTCGGACTTTGATGTCGCGGCTCTGTTTTTGTATCGCCACGTGTTCGTAAGGAGCTGCCAGTGGCAGGTCCTGTAGATCAGGGTATGCAATAGAAGCTTATAAAATGTGGAAAAAGATAAGAAATCGCCATAATCAGGTTAATTTATAGGTGGTAAGTACAAAATCAGGTTGATATAATGACATTGTAAATAAGAGAACGACAAATGCACGGAGGAAATCAAATGGAGATTCTGAAAGTAACAGATGCGGAATTTAAGACCTACGGAAAAGTTCTGGAAGGATATGATATGACCGATCTTCTGAAAGCAATGGAGCATGCACCACTTCCACTGGATGAAGTAATCTATGAACCATCGATTGAAGAACTGGAAGGTCTGAAGATTGCAGATGAGATGAAAGAACGTGCTTACGGCGGACTGGAGATCCAGATCGGATACTGCAACGGTCATAATAAGAAATTACATGCAGTAGAATATCACCGCTCCTCAGAGCTTGATATTGCCGTAGATGATCTGATTCTTGTGCTTGGATGCTGTACTTCCGAAAGATACGAATACAGAATTGACAGAAGTGCAGAAAAAGACAATTGAGGAAGCCAAAAGCAGAAGGAAAGATGCCGGAAGATGGATTACTTACCGCAAAGAATAAATGGCTGATCGCACATGAGGAAGCTGAGATCGAAGGCGCATTTAACGGCCTTTGCGGAGTCAATGTAACAGTGTAACGGCAAAAGTATTACAGATGAAATAAAGCGGGACGAAAACCCGTTAGAATAATTATAAATAAAATATTTAGGAGGAATCACACAATGAACAATATGCCAGAAGTAAAAATTGGAGTAGTAGCAGTCAGCAGAGATTGTTTCCCGGAAAGTCTTTCTGTTAACAGAAGAAAGAATCTGATGAAAGACCTAACAATTTCCTTGCATGTAATGCACCAATCGCAGGTTTATATAATCTTGGTGTTGAGATTGAGGAAAATTCAGAACTTGATTTATTTGAGAGCTTTAATAAGCATGCAGGAGATGAAAGAATTCCTGATGTTGTAAGGGATATGGAAAAAAGAGCTTGGTACAGGAAATAAAAAGCCTGAAATCTTAAGCAGACTCGCACAGTATGAGCTTACATTAACTGACTGGGTTGAATCACATAAGGGCTCAAGAAAATATGTTGCAGTAGCAGGTAAATGCTGGCCGGCATTCCAGACACAGTTCGGATGTGTTCCTTGTTATGTCAACTCAAGACTTACTTCAAGAGGAATACCTGTATCATGCGAGGTTGATATATATGGTGCATTGAGTGAATTTATCGGAGAAGTTGTAAGTGACGATATTGTTACACTTCTTGATATTAATAATACAGTTCCAGCAGATATCTACAATGAGGATATCGCAGGCAGATATGCATATACACAGAAGGATACATTTATGGGATTCCATTGTGGCAACACTGCATCAAGCAAATTGTCATTCTGCGAGATGAGAAACCAGATGATTATGGCACGTTCACTTCCTGAAGAAGTTACTAATGGTACACTTGAAGGGGATATCGTTCCGGGAGATATCACATTTTTCAGACTCCAGAATTCATCAGATAACAAGCTTTCCGCTTACATAGCACAGGGTGAAGTTCTTCCGGTAAGAACACGTTCATTTGGTGCAATAGGTATATTTGCTATTTCAGAGATGGGAAGATTCTACAGACATGTGCTTATTGAAGGCAATTTTCCACATCATGGTGCAGTTGCATTCGGACATTTTGGAAAGACACTTTTTGATGTGTTTAAGTATATCGGCGTTGAGGATGTGTCATTCAACCAGCCTAAGGGCATGCTTTACAAGAGCGAGAACCCATTTGCATAAACAGGTGCGGTTATAGATATATGATTGTGGAAAGGAGTCTGGCATGAATTATATAGGAATTGACCTTGGAACTTCGTCGGTCAAGATTGTTCTTATGGACACAGCAGGACATATTATTGCAAATGTGTCTAAGAGTTATCCGATTGATTACCCTAAGGCCGGCTGGTCAGAGCAGAATCCTTATGACTGGTATGATGCATGTATGGAAGGCATGAAGGAGCTGCTTGACGGACAGGATGAATCAACAGTTGGTGGTATCAGCTTTGGTGGACAGATGCATGGACTTGTTATTCTTGATAAGAATGATGAGGTTATTAGACCGGCTATTTTATGGAATGACGGAAGAACAACGAAGCAGTGTGAGTACCTGAATGAAGAACAAGTTTGGGGTAGATGAGAATAATGCACTGCATTCATTTGCACATGCAGATGGTCATTATCATCTGATGGGATGTATGTTAAGTGCGGCATCATGTAATAAATGGTGGAATGAAGAGATTTTTAAAGACAAAGGATTTTGCTGCAGAACAGGCCGGAATTACAAATCTTGGCGAGAATCGTGTATTCTATCTTCCATATCTGATGGGGAAAGATCACCACATAATAATCCGGATGCAAGAGCGATGTTTATCGGAATGTGCATGGACACAACCAGGGAAGATATGACTCAGGCGGTGCTGGAAGGTGTTGCCTTTGGTCTTCGTGATTCCCTGGAAGTTGCAAGAAACCTTGGAATCAAGATCGAGAGGACCAAGATCTGTGGTGGCGGAGCCAAGAGTCCACTTTGGAAGAAAATGATTGCCAATATCATGAAACTGAAGGTTGATGTTCTGGAGAGCGAAGAAGGACCGTCCATGGGTGGAGCTATGCTGGCAGCAGTTGGATGTGGAGAATATCCAGATGTAGAGACGGCGGCAGAGAAGATTGTAAAAGTAGTAGACACCGTGGAGCCGGATGAAGAGCTGACAGCAAAATATGAAGAACGTTATCAGCAGTTCAGAAAAATCTATCCAACTGTGAAATGCTTATATGAAAAATAAGAATTTTACTTCCGCAGATAAGCCGGATATGTTAGAATAATTTAAAGAGTGAAATCTTAGATAAAGAGGTATGAGATGTGTAATTCTCATACCTCTTTTTAAAAACGGCAATATAAAATGGCCAGGAAAAATCAGGTAATTCATATAGAAGCCGGTTTGAAGGAGTTCTGAGATGGATTACAAAATGAATGAAGAAAAAGAGGAGAAAAATGAAACATGGAAAGTCATAAGATTATCCAGGTAGAAGAAAAAGTACCATTGAAACTATTGCTGCCGCTTAGTATCCAGCATATGTTTGCGATGTTTGGGGCATCTGTACTGGTTCCGTTTATTTTGGAATCAATCCGGCAATCGTACTTTTTATGAACGGCGTAGGAACGCTGATTTTATTGCAGTGACAAAAGCAAAGTCACCGGCATATTTGGGGTCGAGCTTCGCATTTCTTGCACCGGCAGGTGTTGTTATCAGTAAGATGGGATATCCGTATGCACTGGGAGGATTTGTTGCGGTCGGTTTATGCGGATGTATTCTGTCCTTTATTATTTACAAATGCGGAACAAAGTGGATTGATATCGTACTCCCCCGGCGGCTATGGGACCGGTTGTTGCATTGATAGGTCTGGAATTGTCTGGTTCGGCTGCAAGTAATGCCGGGCTTTTGGATGATAAGATTGATCCAAAGAATGTGATTGTATTTGCTGTGACATTAGGCGTTGCTGTATTTGGAAATATTTTATTTAGAGGATTTTTGTCTGTAATTCCGATTTTGATTGCAGTAATTGCAGGATATCTAACAGCACTTGCCTGTGGAATCCTGGATTTTACACAGGTAGTAGAGGCTTCATGGTTTGCAATCCCGAATTTTCAGGCGCCGAAGTTTGATATGGGGGCAATTTTAATGATTTTGCCGGTACTTCTGGTTATTACATCGGAACATATCGGGCATCAGGTTGTAACGAGTAAGATCATAGGAAGAGATCTTCTGACAGATCCCGGACTTCACAGATCTTTATTCGGGGATAATTTTTCTACAATGGTGTCAGGTCTGATCGGATCAGTGCCGACTACTACATACGGAGAGAATATCGGGGTTATGGCTGTAACAAAAGTATACAGCGTCCGTGTTATCGGAGGAGCTGCAATATTGTCTATTATATGTTCGTTTGTCGGGAAATTGTCGATGATGATTCAGACAATTCCGGGACCGGTTATCGGAGGAATCTCATTCCTTCTGTATGGTATGATCGGTGCTTCTGGTTTACGTATTCTGGTAGACTCCAGAGTAGATTACGGAAGATCCAGAAACCTGATGTTAACATCCATCGTATTTGTAACCGGTCTGTCTGGAATATCTGTGAATATCGGAACCGTGTCATTAACCGGAATGGTTCTGGCATGTGTTGTTGCCATGGCACTTAGCCTGATATTCTATATCTTAGATAAATTAAAGCTTACCAATGATCGGGAAGCGTAAGGTCTTCTTTTCTCATGGCGAGTGAAGCGCCCGGAACGGAGAAGTTCGGCATGCCGTCTTCGTCCCAGAAGACTTTTCCTATATAGGCATTTCTTCCGGCATCGTAGAGCGGCTGATAATCACCCTCACCTAAGTAACGCTCTTCCTGACGTGCATGATAGACCATAAGATATTCTGTGTCGTCAGTGGAGCGGGTAAAGCTGTTGTGTCCTGGTCCGAAGAATCCGGTAGCACGGCTGCTTTGGAATACAGGATAAGGAAGTTTGGTCCAGGAAGAAGAATCCAGAAGATCAGAGTCTTCATCTGCATATAAAAAGTCCCATATTATAAAGTGCATCTGTACCACTTGCAGAGAATGTAAGGAAGATGCGGCCGCCATGTTTGATAACGGCAGGTCCTTCATTTACTGCAAATCCATGAAGTTCCCAGTTGTACTCAGGATGAGTCAGAAGAACAGATGGAGTACAGATCGTCCACGGATTGGATAATTTTGCAATAAAAATATCAGAAATATTATTCGTTTTTCTGTGCCCATACAAAATAATCCTCCCTTTATGATGGAAGAAAGTATGGTCCAGAGAGAAGTCGGTAAAAGCAATATCATTTTCCACAGTTGTCTGGATTGGTCCCTTGGTGATCAAGGATCGTTCATCGGATCGTCGCCGGTGCAGGCAAGGCAGTGTGGACGGATCCGCCATGAAGAATGGTCGGAAACGGTTGTGGTGTAATATACATACCAGCCACCCTGGATATAGTGGATTTCAGGAGCCCAGAGGTGTGGACTGACACGGTCAGGACCGATGGGCTCTCTTTCATAAATGACTTTTTCTGTGTAACGTCCGGAATTATCAGTCAGATCTTCGAGTGTATCGGCACAGCGGAGAATGATGTAAAGATACTGATAGGTACCATTTAAGTTGTGCCCGGCATCTGTATGAGAGCCAAGAAAATAATACTTTCCGTCGGTATGTTTATAAATGTAAGGATCGGCGCGGTGACTGATGATCGGTGCCGCATAATCATTATCCTGAATGTGTCCGATGCCATCTTCGCTTCGGATGATGTTACGGATTTCTTTCATTCCGTTTGTATACGTAACCTGTACGGTCTCCGGGTCTGATTCGCATCTTTCTACAGACTGAATACATACTGGTTCCGGCTTCCCATATTTATTCTGTAAAGAACTAAGGGCTGCAACAGAGATTGTTTCCCCATTAGGGTCCTGGGTTTCGAGTGCGTCGGTAACAGAAAGTTCATCGCAGGGAAGTACAATCGGAAACCCGCCGTTAAGTGCATACCAGTCCTTCTGGTTATAGCTGTATTCAAGATAATAATGGTCTTTTTCTGGTTTTTCCCATGAGACATTCACGGATCGTATGAAAGCAGATGTCTGCTTATCATGATAGAATTTATCTGCCATAGGAAGTGTAAGTGATTGATTCATAAATCCTCCTTGGGCATTGTATTTATTAGAAAAATAAGGTTTGATTCATTTTAGCATAGAATTAATTGATTGACAAGACAGAAAAAAGTAGTCTAAGATAGTAGGAAAGGGTAACGAATATGTGGCTTTAAGCCAAAAAAAATGTGCAAAGGGGAAATAAAAAAGATGGTTACGATTAAAGAGATTGCAAAAGAATGCAATGTCTCTGTCGCAACAGTATCAAATATCTTGAATCACAAGCCTGGCGCCAGTGATGAGACCAGAAGAATTGTGATGGCCAAGATAAAAGAGCTGAATTATAAGCCCAATACTGTGGCGAGAAATCTGAAGACTAAGAATACCAGGACAATAGGGGTAATTGTCGAGGATATGACGATCTTCAGTATTCCGGATATTGTAGACGGAATTACGGAACATTGTGAGGAAAATAATTATCAGATACTTTTGATCAATCTGAGATTATTTAAAAAATACAATGATTTTTATTATCACAGAGATGATTATTACGACCGGGTTGAGCAGGAAATTGATAAATTAATCGCAAGGCAGGTTGAGGGAGTTATATATGTAACTGCTCATGAACGTGTAATGAAGTGTATTCTGGAAAAACTTCCGGTACCGGCCGTTATGGCATACGGATATACACAAAACAAAAATATCCCGTCCATTGTAGTAAATGATGAAGACGGGGCACATCAGATTGTCAAACATCTGGTCGACAATGGCCACAGGAAGATAGGAATTATAACAGGAAAACCGGATAGTATTCATACACAGGAAAGACTTCTGGGGATGCAGAGGGCGTTTTATGAGAATCAGATTCTGTATAATCCCGAAAGTGTATATTACTGGGACTGGACCAGACAAAGTGGTTATAATGGTACGGATCAGCTGTTGGAACAGGGGGTTACAGCGATTTGCTGCATGAATGATCTTATGGCCGGTGGAGTGTATGACAGAATGGAAGAAAGAGGAATGCTTCCGGGAAAAGAGGTCTCGGTAACCGGATATGATAACCGTGAACTTTCAGGATATTATAAGCCGCCGCTTACTACGATATCTCTTCCACTTCATGATATCGGTTATACGGCAAGCGAGGTAATTATGCGTATGGTAGAGGAGCAAGAGCTGAAAGAACCGGATGGTATATATCGTGTAGGATGTCATATGCTGGAGCGTAGTTCGGTCAGAAATCTTAAAAGAAAATTCATAATCAAAACAATAAATAATGAAAATCAGAAAAAAATAAGCACTTACAGAAGAAAAAAAAATGTCTGTAACTGCTTATTTTATAATAGGTTTGTGCATATTGCACAAAATAAAACGTTTAAGTTCTACTTGCGCTTATCATAAATGTGAGCGTATAATCTAATCAAACAAAAGAAACAGGTAAATAAGATAAAAAAATATAAACCTGTAAAAAAAAAATTTGCATTGTATATTGGGAAAAAAAGGAAAATTGTAAAAAAGGATATTAAACGATTAAGGAAAAGAAATCGGAGTTGATGTTCTGAGGAAAAGGTTATGGATGGAAAGAAACTGAAAACAGTACCATTGAATAAGATCAAGATATCGGATCAGTTCTGGAACAGATATATACATCTGGTAAAAGATGTACTGATTCCGTATCAGTGGGACATTTTAAATGACAGACTTCCAGATGTGGAGACAAGTCATTGTATTGAAAACTTTAAGATTGCGGCGGGAGAAACTGACGGAGATTTTGAAGGGGCAGTATTCCAGGATACAGATGTAGCGAAATGGCTGGAAGCGGTAGCTTATTCACTGGCAGCAGAGCCGGATGAACATTTGTCATATCTTGCGGATAAAACGATTAACCTTATAGGACGTGCCCAATGTGAAGATGGATATCTGAATACTTATTTTACGATTAAGGATCCATCAAAACGTTGGACAAATCTGAAAGAGGGACATGAATTATATACGGCAGGACATATGACGGAGGCAGCAGTTGCGTATTATAAAGCAACCGGAAAAACAGAGTTTCTCGATATCATGAAGAAATTTGCAGATCTCATTTGCAAGACATTCGGACCGGATGAAGGTCAGATCCATGGATATCCGGGACATCAGGAAATCGAGCTTGCGCTTATCCGTCTGTATCATGTAACCGGTGAAAAGAAATATCTGGAAACAGCAAAGTATTTTATTGATACCAGAGGCGTGGGAGAAAATTATTTCCTGGAAGAAGAACAGAGACCTGAATATAAACAGATATTCCCGGAATTTGCCGGATATGATCCGAGATATTCACAGTCACATGAGCCGGTAAGAGAGCAGAAGACGGCAGAAGGACATGCGGTAAGAGCCGTATATCTCTACAGCGCAATGGCAGATCTGGCATATGAATACAAGGATAAAGAATTGTTAGATGCCTGCAAGACATTATGGGAGGACATGACAAAACGTCAGATGTATATTACAGGAAGCATCGGAGCATCCGGTCTTCTGGAACGGTTTACAACAGACTATGATCTTCCGAACAACTGTAATTATTCAGAAACATGTGCATCGATAGGACTTGCTCTTTTCGGAAGAAGAATGGCACAGATCACAAAAGATGCTTCATACATGGATGTGGTAGAAAGAGCGCTTTATAATACCTTGTTATCAGGAATAGCACAGGATGGAAAAAGTTTCTTCTATGTAAATCCTTTGGAAGTGTGGCCGGATAACTGTATCGACAGAACTTCCAAAGAGCATGTAAAACCGGTGAGACAGAAATGGTTTGGAGTTGCGTGTTGTCCGCCAAATATAGCGAGAACACTGGCGTCCATGGGACAGTACATATATTTCATTGATAAGAACACAGCATATGTGAACTTATACATTTCTAATGAAGCTCAGATCGAACTGGAAGAAGGATCATTAAAGATTCAGATAGAAAGTGATCTGACGAATACAGGACATATTCGGATGGCAATAACTCATGATGGAGAGGGTGAACACAGACTGGCACTTAGAATACCGGATTATGTGAAGACCTATACGATTAAAAGAGACGGTAAGATTCTGGAAAATGCCAGAATCAGTCAGTCTTATCTTTTAATAGAAGACATCAAAGAACAGACAGAGATCGAGATTGACTTTGAGGTACCTGCGAAATTCGTAAGAGCGAATCCGAATGTCAGAGAAGATGCAGGAAAAGTTGCTCTGGTAAAAGGACCGTTAGTATATTGTCTGGAAGAAACAGACAATGGGGAAAATCTTCCATCTATCTTCGTTAACACGAAACAGGAGCTGAAAGAAACATTTGAATCCGAACTTCTTGGAGGAGTAACGACGATTCGGTTCACAGGAAAGAAACTGAACATGGATACATGGCAGGATGGTGCATTATATGATACCAGAGAACAGGTATTCGAAGATATAGAACTCAAAGCAATTCCATATCATTGCTGGGATAACCGTAAAACAGGTGAGATGCTGGTATGGATGAAAGAAATGTTTTAATTATTTTGAATCTGTCAGGGAACATAGACCCTGTAGAGAAATATATATCTAAAAAGGAGGAAAATCTATGAAAAAAAGAAAGTAGTGTCAGTGCTTCTTTGTGTTGCTATGACAGCAACTATGCTGCTTGGATGTAGCGCAGGAAGTGAAAAGAGTGATTCTAAGAAATCATCTAAGAGCGAGTCGGGCGGAACAACAGAGATGAAGGTTGACGGGGATGCAACAACCATTAATGTCTGGACATTCATCGAGTTACACCAGAAATTCTACACAGAGATGGCTGAGAAATGGAATGAGGAAAATCCGGATAAGAAGGTTAAATTAGTACTTTCTAATATGCAGTACGATGATATGCACAACAAATTATCACTTGCATTAGAGTCAGGAGAGGGTGCTCGGATGTCGTTGATATCGAGCTTGGTAAATTCCCTGCATTCACAAATGGTAAGATCGGACTTATGGATCTGACAGATGCGATTGCACCATACAAAGACAACGTAGTTGAATCTCGTCTTGACATCTACGGAAAAGATGGCAACTATTATGGATTCCCTACACACGTTGGTACGACCGTTGCATTCTACAATGATGATCTGTTAAAAGAAGCAGGAATTGATTACACAACAATTAAGACCTGGGATGACTTCAAAGAAGCCGGTGTGAAATATCATGAGAAAACAGGTAAGAACTTCGCTTGTGCTGAGACAACAGCTCAGTGGATGGTTAACCTTATGTTAGCTCAGAAAGGTACTGATTACCTTGACAAAGATGGTAACCTTGACCTTACAAATGATAAAGTTGTAGAAGTACTTCAGTACATCAAAGATATGCAGGATGCAGGCGCACTTGCAACAGTAGCTGGTGGACAGCCGGATAACGAAGAAGCTTATCCAGAATACAACAGCGGTAACTTTGCAGTACAGATCATGCCTTTCTGGCAGACATCAAGATTCACAAACTACATGTCTGACCTTGAAGGAAAGATCGCAATCGCAGCTCCTCCAGTATTCGGTGACAATGATGCCGTTAAGACCATCGGTGGTGGTGGAACCGGTACAGCAGTTGTAAAATCTTCTAAGAATGCAGACCTTGCAGCTGAAGTATTCGCTTACATCAAACTGTCTGAAGACGCTAACAAAGAAGTTTGGAATGTATTAGGATTTGACCCTGTTAATACATCTGTATGGACAGACACAGATCTTACTCAGAATCCGGACAACCAGTTCGTAAAATACTTCAAGACAAAACCATTCGATACTTTGCTTGAACTTCAGGATAGCATTGGAGGACTTGCTTCTTATACAAGTTCAAAATACCCATCTATCAACAATGAGTTCTGCACAACAACACTGAACAATATTTATGAAGAGGGAATGGACGTAAAAGATGCTCTGAAACAGTCTCAGGAAACTCTTGAAAATGAATTCGGTGACAAATAAGATTTGCAATTAAGCAATTAGCAATGTAATAATCAGGGGTTGCGAGAGCAAAACTGCCGCAGCCCCTTCTCTAATAAGAAGGAGGATACATAAAATCATGAAGAAATTTTTCTATTCTCAGAAATTAGCTCCGTATGTGTTTATCCTTCCTTTTGTCCTTACTGTTATATTTTTCTGGGCAGTTCCAATCGCGAACGGAGTCCTTTTAAGTTTTCAGGATGTATTACAGGATAAATGGGTTGGATTGGATAATTATAAGAGACTTCTGTCCGATAAGATCTTTTTAAAAGCTTTGTTTAACAGTACACGTTATATGATCGGAACACTGGTACTTCTGATCCCATTTCCGATGCTTTTTGCAACACTTCTGAACAGTAAGCTGATGAAGAAACCTGGATTTTTCAAATCTATCTATTTCCTTCCGGCACTTACATCAGTCGTAGTTGCAGGTACAATCTTCCGTCTGATGTTTGGTGAGATGGAGACTTCTCTTGCCAACCAGGTGATCGGAATGTTCGGACTTGGACCAATTAAATGGTTAAAGAATGATCTGACCGGTTATTTTGCACTGTTACTTCTGGCATGCTGGAGATGGACAGGTGTTAACATCCTGTACTTCCTTGCCGGATTACAGAGTATTTCAACAGATCTTTATGAAGCGGCTTCTATCGACGGAGCAAATAAGTGGCAGCAGTTTACAAAGATTTCCCTTCCACTTCTGAAACCAACAACCGTATATGTGTTAACGATCAGTATCTATGCAGGACTTGCAATGTTCAATGAAAGTTACATGTTATGGAAAGGTAACAACTCACCGCAGAATATCGGACTTACGATCGTCGGATATCTGTACAGGCAGGGAATTGAAAAACGAGCGATGGGTTATGCCTGCGCGGTAGGTCTTGTACTTCTGATCATCGTTATGGTCGTCAACATGATCCAGCTGGCAGCGACAGGAACATTCAAGAAGGAGGAAAGATAGTATGGGCGAAAAGAGAAAAAATAAAGACCGGCTTTGTACAATATTGATGATCGTCTTCTTCTCGATCCTGGCTATCCTGGTGATCCTTCCGATTTATACAATCTTTCTTGCCAGCTTTAAACCGGGCGGAGATCTTCTTCAGTATGGTCTGAACCTTGGAATTGACTGGAGCCGTATGAGTCTTGATAACTATGTACTGCTGTTTACCGGCCAGCATGATTACTGGAGATGGTTCTTTAACAGTATCACTCTTACAGTCGTTACAGTAGTGGCAACACTTCTTGTAAGTGCATTTGTAGGATACGGATTTGCAGCCTATGAATTCAAAGGAAAGAGCTTTATGTTCGTAATCGTTCTCCTGATCTTATCTGTTCCACTGGAGGTTATCATGCTTCCGCTGTACAAACAGATGACAACATGGGGACTGATGGATAACTATATCGCAATTGTATTACCATTCGTTGCACATGCATCTACAATCTTCTTCTTCAGACAGTATCTTCTGGGACTTCCGAAGTCACTTCTGGAAGCAGGACGTATCGACGGCGCAACAGAGTATGGTATCTTCTTTAAACTGATCGTGCCGATCATGAAACCGGCATTCTCAGCGATGGCGATCTTAAATGGTATGAATGCATGGAACAATTATCTGTGGCCGTTATTAGTCATCCGTTCTGCAGACAAATACACACTGACACTTGGACTGAACACCCTGATCAACCCATACGGAGATAACTATTCACTCCTGGTTGTAGGTTCGTTCTTCTCAATCATTCCTATCTTTTATACTGTTTGTATGTTTCCAGCAGTATTTCATCGAAGGTATGACAGCAGGTGCGGTAAAAGAGTAATCATTGTAATAATAGGAGGTTGAAAAATGAGTAAGACAGCAAAGATGATTATTGATAAAGATTTCCAGATTTCCAAAGTAGATGAAAGAATCTATGGTTCTTTCATCGAGCATCTCGGACGTGCCGTGTATGATGGATTATATCAGCCGGGCAATCCTCTGTCAGATGAGGATGGATTCCGCAAAGATGTGATAGAGCTGGTAAAAGGAGCTGGATGTGCCGATCATCCGTTATCCGGGTGGCAACTTTGTATCAAACTTCTTTCTGGGAGGACTCTGTGGGACCGTAGAGGAGCGTCCGGCACCGTCTGGAACTTGCATGGAGAAGTTTAGAGAAAAATGGATCGGATTAAATGAGTTTTCCAAATGGGCAAAGAAAGTCAATTCCAATGTCATGATGGCAGTGAATCTTGGAACAAGAGGAATTGCAGATGCCTGCAATCTGCTGGAGTACTGCAATCATCCGTCAGGAACGAAATATAGTGATCTTCGTATCAAACATGGTGTGAAAAGATCCACATACATCAAGGTGTGGTGCCTTGGTAACGAGATGGACGGACCGTGGCAGCTCGGTCACAAGACGATGGAGGAGTACGGAAGACTTGCGGAGGAGACCGCAAAGGCAATGCACCTGATCGATCCGGACATTGAGCTGGTATCCTGCGGAAGTTCTGCTCTTGATATGCCGACATTCCCGAAATGGGAATCTACAACACTGGAAATAATATGATTATGTAGATTATGTTTCTCTTCATCAGTACTATGGAAACCGTGATAATGATACTGCTGATTTCCTTGCATGCTCAGATGATATGGATGAATTCATCCGTACCGTTGTCGCAACATGTGATTATGTAAAAAGCGAAAAAACGTGGTAAGAAAGATATCAATATCAGTTTTGATGAGTGGAATGTATGGTTCCATTCGAATGCAGCTGATGATGACATCACACAGAACCATCCATGGCAGGTAGCACCTCCGATGCTGGAAGACATTTACACATTTGAGGATGCACTGGCAGTCGGACTGATGCTGATCACATTGTTAAAACATGCAGACAGAGTAAAGATTGCCTGCCTGGCACAGCTGGTCAATGTTATCGCACCGATCATGACAGATCAGGGCGGCGGAGCAGCATGGAAGCAGACGATCTTCTATCCATTCCTTCACGCTTCCAAGTATGGCCGTGGCGTAGCACTGATGCCTCTGGTACAGACAACAAAGCATGATACAGCAAAACATGAAAATGTTACTGACGTAGAAAGCGTTGCAGTGTATAATGAAGAGAAAGAAGAGCTTACAATCTTCGCTGTTAACCGTACACTGGAAGATGATATTGAACTGACAACAGACTTAAGAGGTATGGAAGGATTCCATCTGGTAGAGACATATCGTCATGGAAGAATCTGATCTGAAGCTGGTAAATAGTTCTTACGAAGAAAAAAGTAGTACCAAAGACAGTAAATCGTTCAAAGATGGATGGTGGAATCATGACAACTCTTCTTGGAAAAGCATCTTGAATGTAATCAGATTAAGTAAGTAGAGGGCGGTTAAGATATGAAAATTTTGGGCAATTGACAGTCCGGTAATGAGAGTGCTTGGACGACTGGGGGATATTATTATACTGAACATGATCTTTGTGGTCGGATGTATTCCGGTAATCACCATCGGAACT
>VOFB01004731.1_pt1 | contig 25659 bp, 50 predicted proteins | sample 5384141 | NCBI WGS metagenome assembly VOFB01 (sample SAMN12384721, study PRJNA508395) | human gut metagenome | isolation source: healthy gut A | host: Homo sapiens | reverse complement strand
TGTTGTTACTTCGTTCAGTTACGTATTGCTCGCAATTTCGAATTTTCTTTGTCAACAACCGCTATAGCTCAAAGCTGATTCTCCAAAGTTGGAGAGCGGCTATCGGAGCCTATCCTGATGCACGGCATAAATTTCCGTTAACACCCTCCGCATCTGCAGATCGATACCGAACAGGTAGATGTCAACGTCCATCCATCCAAAATGGAAGTTTTCGGATAACCGCAGGTGTTCGATTTTCTGGAAGAGCAGGTGCAGAAAGCACTGCACGACCGGGAGATGATCCCCAGGTTGTGCTGGATGACGACAAAAGGACGTGGAAAAAGCGATGCACAGGCATCTAAGCAAACTGCCGTCAGTCTCACACAAAAGCTCCTTTTCCTCCGGCATTCCGACTGGACATCGCCAGCAGGAGCGTAAGGATGTCCAGGCAAAGCAGACCGATGCCGGATTCGGCAAAACAGCGATCGACCGATATGGTCAACTTATACAAAAGCCGACCTGTCAGGTCAACAACCACAAGCAGCCAAAGTGCAGAAAATAGCATAAATAAGCCAACTATCCAAGTCTTGACTAATAAAGTCAATACGTTTGATACAAAGCCGTGGAAGGTTTGTCCGCACAAAGGACAGAGGAAGAATCTGTTGCCAGCGATTCGCTTTCCAAAGCTACGGCAGAATCCCGTTTCTTCTACCGGTGCAAGGGGATTGGCGCATCAGAAAATGTTTCCACAGAGGCCCCAGCACCATTCGGCGATTCTTCCGCCGCAGCCGTTTGAGAAAAAGCGCCGAACAGGCTGTCCGTGAGAATCGAATCGCATATGCGAGACACAGGCGCCTGACATTGCAAAATCAGAGCAGTTGAATTTATTTGATGAAAAATCCTTAGCCGCAAGGCGGTGGACGAATACCAGCTTATCGGTCAGATCTTTGACACGTACTGGATCGCCGTGTATCATGATAAATGATCCTGATCGACCAGCATGCGGCGCATGAAAAGGTAAAATACGAAATGCTCATGAAACGATTTCACGACAAACAGCCCGTCAGTCAGAACCTGATGCCGCCTTTGATCGTAACACTCACGGGCGCTGAAGCAGCGCTTGAACAGTATCAGGAGTATTTTCGAACAGCTCGGCTTTGAAATCGATTCGCTTCGGCGGCAGCTCCTATGCGATGCGCGCGCAGTTCCCGCGATCTGTACGGACACTGCGAGGCAGAGTTTTTACAGGATATTCTGGATGAGCTGGGAACCGGTCAGGCTCCGAATGCACCGACCGCGATTGCAGAACGTATCGCTACGATGGCCTGTAAATCTGCGGTCAAGGGCAATAATCGTTTAAGCCTTGCCGAAATGCAGGAACTGTTGGAGCAGCTTCGACCCTCGATAATCCGTATCATTGCCCGCACGGCCGCCCGACAATGATTGTGATGACAAAGCAGGAGCTGGAACGCAAATTCAAGCGAATCGTGTAATGGGAATTCGATCCCCGAAGATAGAACTGGGAGATATAGCTTTCAATTTGGAGAGATAAAATTTTATGGAAAAGATACAACCTTCTGCCTGCAGCGTAGCGAATAATGAAAAAGGTTCTCCCGACACCGGACTCAACATTCAAAACTGCCCCAGCGCAGGCAGTGCGCCCTCAAAGCCGCCCCTCGTCATCCTGACAGGTCCGACCGCTGTCGGAAAAACGGCCCTGTCTGTTGCCCTTGCAAAGGCAGTGAACGGTGAAATTATTTCCGCCGACTCCATGCAGGTGTACCGGCGCATGGATGTTGGCTCTGCCAAAGTGCGCACCGAGGAAATGCAGGATCCGCCATCATTTAATCGACGTTGCTCGACCCGATGAGGATTTCAATGTCGTGCTGTTTCAAAAGCTGGCAAAAGAAGCGATTTCAGATATTTTAAGCCGTCATAAAATCCCGATTCTTGTCGGCGGGACAGGCTTTACATCCAGTCCGTTTTATATGATATCGACTTTACCGGAGCACGCAGAGGGATACGTCGCTGCGAAACCGGCTGGAAGAATATGCCAGAACAAACGGCGCACATGCGTTGCATGAGCTGCTTGTACAGGCTGACCCGAAAGCCGCGGAAGAAATCCACGAAAACAACGTAAAGCGCGTCATCCGGGCGCTCGAATACCACGAACAGACCGGCGGGAAGATTTCTGCGCATAATGAAGCGCAGCATCAGCGGGACGCCGCCTATCGGTTTTATTATTTTGTCCTGACGGATGACCGCGCAAAACTCTATGAACGGATTGACCGCCGCGTCGACCAGATGTTAAAAAAGACGGACTGGTGGAAGAAGTCAAAGGGCTGCAGCAGGAAGGCTGTCACAGAGGGATGGTGTCGATGCAGGGACTTGGTTATAAGGAAATCCTGGCTTACCTGGAGGGCGAATATGACCTCGAACGCGCAGTTTATCTGATTAAGCGCGATACCCGGCACTTTGCAAAGCGCCAGCTGACCTGGTTTCGCCGGGAAAAATGTGTGACATGGGTTGACAGGCACTTTCCAGATGAAAATAGTATTTTACAGTTTTGATTACAAAAAGCAGAGGAGCTAAAACAATGATGCAGAATATGTATACCGCGATGGGAATTTCCCCGAAGTATATGAATACGGGGAACAGACCCTTGTTTCTTTAAAAGACCGATTTGACGAGATCGACAAAACAGCAGAATACAATCAATTGAAGGTATTAAAGGCAATGCAGGACTGTCGTGTCAGTGAAGCCTGCCTGCTTGGCACAACCGGCTACGGCTATAACGATATCGGCAGAGACACGCTGGAAGCAGTTTATGCGTCCCTGTTCCATACCGAGGCAGCCCTGGTGCGTCCTCAGATCACCTGTGGAACACACGCGCTCGCGCTCGCGCTGATGAGCAATTTAAGACCGGGAGACGAACTGTTATCCCCTGTTGGAAAGCCTTATGACACCCTCGAAGAGGTTATCGGCATCCGGGAATCCCGTGGTTCCCTGAAAGAATATGGCATCAGCTACCGTCAGGTCGATTTAAAAGAGGACGGTTCATTTGACTGGGAGGCATTAGAAACGCCATCCATCCGAACACTAAACTCGCAACGATCCAGCGATCCAAGGGCTATCAGACCAGACCGACCCCTGAGCGTAGAGCAGATCGGCGAGCTGATTGCTTTTCTCAAAAGCATCAAGCCGGACATCATCTGCATGGTGGATAACTGCTACGGCGAATTCACCCAGACGATCGAACCCACAGACGTCGGTGCAGATATGTGCGTTGGCTCTCTGATCAAAAATCCCGGCGGTGGACTTGCACCGATCGGCGGCTATATCGTCGGCAAAAAGGACTGCGTGGAAAATGCTGCCTTTCGTTTAACCTCTCCCGGACTCGGAAGAGAAGTCGGCGCATCGCTGCAGGTGCTTCCTTCCTTTTATCAGGGACTGTTCCTGGCGCCGACCGTCACCGCAGGCGCATTAAAGGGTGCGATTTTTGCGGCGAACCTCTATGAAAAGCTCGGCTTTAGGTCGTTCCCTCCGGGGACGCCCCCGCTACGATATCATTCAGGCGATCGAATTCGGCACGCCGGAAGGACTGATTTCCTTCTGTGAAGGTATTCAGTACGCTGCCCCGGTAGACAGCTTCGTTACCCCGGAGCCGTGGGATATGCCCGGCTATGACAGTCAAGTCATCATGGCGGCTGGGGCATTTGTATCCGGCGCTTCCATCGAGCTGTCCGCAGACGGTCCGATCAAGCCTCCCCCTACGCCGTATATTTTTTTCAGGGCGGACTGACCTGGCAGCACGCAAAATTCGGCATCCTGAAATCCCTGCAGCAGTGCATCAAAAAGGGCGTCGTTTCTGCCCTTTTGTGTCAGAAATAATCGCCAGCTGTCGGACGGTGCGAAAAAAAGTGCCTTTTCTTTCTATACAGAAAAAAAGAATTATGTTAATATGATAAAAGCTCAGGGAGACAAAAGCATGCTGTCCTGCATTTTCATGGAGAGGAAAATGGAGGACAAACCAAATAAGTATCCAAAAAAACACAGCTGACAGCTTCTGACCGTCTCCCGTATGAAAAATTTCTGCAAAAGGGGCAGAATCCTTATCAGACGCCGAACTTCTGGCGATTATCTTTGCGTACAGGACCTAATCCCGGACCGGACGCCCCGCAGGCGTTTCGGGATTGTCCGGCGCTCGCGCTGGCAGAGCAGGTGCTCTCCCTGCCGCTCGGTTCCCGAAGCGGACTTTTGGGACTTTCCAGCTTATCTTGCAACCAGCTGCAGCAGATCAGGGGAATCGGCGAAGTAAAAGCCGTGCGGATCTCTGCATTTTTGAACTGGCAGAAGGATCGCCCTCGGGCAGCGCAAAAGCTTCCCGCCTTTCCGGACCCGGGAACGGCGGCAGACTATTGCAGGCCGATATTTGAAGAGGACGGCGGTATGCTCGAACGCACGATTCTGCTGTTGCTAGACGGCAAAGGCTGCCTGATCAGGGAAAAGCTTCTCTCGATCGGGACCATTGATGCGGCGCTCGTATCCCCGCGCGAAATTTTTCTGCAGGCCTTGGCGCGCGTCGGGGCTGTCAGCTTCCTCTTACTGCACAACCATCCCAGCGGGGACGTTACTCCGAGCCCCGAGGACAAAGAACTTTTACAAAGCGCCTTGCTATGCTTGGCGGGATGATGCAGCTTTGCCTGACCGACCATATCATTGTCGGTGATTCGGATTTTTCAGTTTCCGTCAGGCAGGGCTGATCTAAGGAAGGAGAATAACATGGTGCCAAATTGCGCATACGGAATCGATCTCGGAACGAGCGATATCAAAATCTACAGTCTTTCCGACGATTCAGTCATGATGGAAAAGAATATGATCGCCATCGAAAATAAAAAGAACATATTTGCCTACGGTAATTCCGCTTATGAAATGTATGAAAAAGCCCCGGCAAATATTCAAATCAGCCATCCGCTTTCCAACGGTGTCATCGCGGATATCAACAACATGGAACGGCTGATTCATCTGTTTATTTCCGATATGTCCAAAGGAAATATCCGTCCGGCAGATTTCTATATCGCAGTCCCGACCGATATCACGGAAGTGGAAAAGCGTGCGTTTTATGATCTGATCAAGGATGCGAACGTCAAGGCACGCAAAGATCATGGTCGTGGAAAAAGGCGATTGCGGACGGCCTCGGCATGGACATCGACGTAAAAAATTCCCAGGGTGTCCTGGTTGTGGATATCGGCTACGATACGACGGAGGTTTCATTCTTTCCCTCAGGTGGCATCGTGCTGAGCAGACTGATCAAAACCGGCGGCAAATTCGACGAAGCGGTTCGCCAGACCGTACGCCGTGAATTTAACCTTCTGATCGGTCGAAAACAGCCGCAACGATCCGCCAGTCCATCGGCGATCTCGAAAAAAAGGGCAAAGGGCGCTGTCGTATACGGCCGCGATATCGTAGTCGGACTTCCGGTGGAACGTGAAATCCCGACGGATTTAATCAACAGCTGCCTGGAAGAGCACTTCAACACCATCATCGACAGCGTAAAGTGATTCTGGAAACCCCTCGGAACTCGGTGCCGATATTTTCAAACACGGTGTCTATTTAACCGGCGGTGCCAGCCAGACCAGCCATTTCGCAGAGCTTCTGCAGAAATCCACCGGCTTAAAGGTCAATCAGGCGCAGCGCCCGCTTGAAAGCGTCGTACTCGGCATGGGCCGCATCCTGAAAGAAGGACAATTACAAATCTGTAGCATGCTATTGAAGGGATGGGTAAATGGTCCTGTAGTCAAAAGAAACGAAAAAAATCACGATTACAAGCCAACAGCTTTTTGCTTGTGCTGACTGCAGTCTGCGCTTTTCTGCTGATTTTACCTTTAATACCAACGTATTCGAAGGTGTTTTAAAGCAGGCGGCAGGCTACGTCGTTGTTCCGTTCCAGAACGGGATCGCAACGATAGGCGGATACTTATCCGACCGTTCCGACGAACTGGCGCAGTTAAAGGATGTTCTTGCCCTAAACAAAGATCTGCAGGAGCAGATTGACCAGCTGACGATCGAAAACAACCAGGCTGCAGCAGGATCGTTACGAATTAAATAACCTGCGCAGCTTATATGAACTCGACCAGGCATATTCCGATTATGACAAGATCGGTGCGAGGTTATCTCCAGCGAAACTGATAACTGGTTTTCTTCGTTTACAATCAACAAGGGGGAAGAAGAGGGCGTACAGGTCGATTATAACGTCATGGCAGGCAGCGGTCTGGTCGGACGCGTTGTTTCTGTTGGTCCGCACTACGCAAAGGTTATTTCCATCATTTCCGATACGGCAGCGTCAGCGCAACCGTCCTTGAACCTCAAACAACTTAATCGTATCCGGCAGCCTGCAGTCCATACAGTCGGACGGAACGATCCTGTTTTCCCAGCTTTCCGATCCGGACAACAACGTATCAGTCGGAGATAAGGTCGTTACGAGCAATATCAGTGATAAATATCTGCCCGGAATTCTGATCGGCTATATCGATTCGATCAGCACTTCCTCCAATAACCTGACCAAATCCGGAACGGTGACACCAGCTGTCGATTTTTCCCATCTGGACGAGGTTTTAGTTGTGATGGAACAAAAACAGCAGACCGGTGACTGACAAAGGAGGCTTCTTTCTATGAAAAATTTCTGACAGTTGCCGCCCTGATCTGGGTCTTTTTCCTTTTGCAGACCTCTGTCTGCCCCTGGATTGCGTTTGGCTTAATCAAACCGAACCTTTTAGTCATTTTGGTCGCATCCATCGGATTTATGGAGGGATCCAAAGCCGGCATGTGGACAGGCTTTGCCTGTGGGCTTTTGGCAGATCTGTTTGCGGCAAACGGCGTCAGCCTCATTTCCCAGAACGGTGCTACCGGAGACCTGCTCGGTTTTTACGCGCGCTGTTTTTGTATGTCGGATATTTATGCGGACAGGCGAACCGGCTTTTTTATCCCGAAGATATCAAGCTTCCGCTGATGATGATTACCGCTGCAGACCTCTGCGTCAATTTCGTCTGCTATCTGATTATGTTTCTGATGCGGGCGCGCCTTGACATCGGTTACTATCTGTTACATATCATTTTACCGGAAGCAGTTTACACCATCGTTGTTGCATTTATTTTTTATCCGCTGCTTTTGCTGCTGCACAAATGGCTCTGGTGTGCGGATCGAGGGAGTACAGAATAATTGTTGAAAAAAATTCAGAGATTTCTGATCAATTTTATCAGTTCCAGAACGTTTTTTTTGTACGTCATGTTTGTTGTGATGGCAAAAAATCAGAGGACAAGCAGCAGGGTTAAAAAAATCAAAAAAGAGCGTTCGATTGCAAGCACGCGAGGCAATATTTACGACGTAAACGGCATTGCGCTCGCCTACAATGAGATTTCCAGCTCTGTACGATCGAGGATGTCTTGCCAGCAAAAAATGCCACATTAACGGTATCCTCAAAAAAGTCCTTCATATTCTGGACGAAAACGGCGACAGCATCAGCTGCGATTTCAATATTTATATCGATGGCGACGGCGAATTTGCCTACAGCGTGATCACGGTTTATCGCAGATTTCGTCTACGGTAGAGCAGATTTCAGGAAAATGCAACTGCGCAGGATATTATCGAATATCTCGCCGGCTCCAAACGTTACGCGATCGGCGGACTGACTGATCCGAACGATAAAAACAGCTTTACAGTCGGAGAGGGGATATACCCAAAAGAACTGCTGCAACATCATCGCGATCCGGTATACGATGGGAACCACCGGATATCAAAATATATCCCGGTTACAATCGCGACCGACGTTTCAGAAGAAACCGTTGCCGCAATTGCAGAAAATCAGGACGAGCTGGAGGGCATTTCCGTTGCGGAAGACACAATCCGCAAATATAAGGACGGACCGTATTCCCAGATCCTCGGCTACACCGGCAAAATCTCGACGGAGGAGCTGACCGCATTAAACAGTAAAGAAGGCATGGACGGCGTCAAGACGCGCGCCGGATGTCAAAATACGAGCTGACGGATATCGTCGGCAAGGCTGCGAAAAGGTCATGGAAGGAAGAATATCTGCAGGGAACAAAGGGCTATGAGACGGTCTTTGTTGACCGGATGGGTCGGGAGGCTAGAAGTGCTCTGACCATGTGGACGCGACTGCCGGAAACGACGTTTACCTGACGATCGACAGCAAGCTCCAGGCGGACGCCTATAATATCCTGGAAAAATTCGTTGCCGGTATTCTGGTGGATAAAATCATCAAACGTTAAAACTATGACTCCACCGATGTTTCCAGCGCGAACCTAAAGATTCCGATCGATAATGTATACAGCGCGTTGTTTAAAAATAACGTGATCGAGCTTTCCAAAATGGAAGCTGCCGTCGAAGGAGAAACCCAGTACAGCGTCTATCAGACGATTTTATCCCGGCGCGATGAGGTCCTTACCTGGCTCTCCGAGGAGCTTTTTGTCCGGAACAATCGCTTATCAGAGCCTTCCTGCAGAATATAAGGCATATGAAAGCTATATCATCAACAACCTGCTGCCGGAGAACAATATTTTATCCGGCGTAGATAAAACCGATCAGACCTACATCGACTGGACGACCAATGAGACGATCAGCATCCGGGAATATCTGGAATACGCGATCTCCAAAAACTGGATCGACGTGACCCAGCTTCCCCTGGATGGAAAATATTCCGATTCCTCGGAGGTCTATCAGCAGCTGGTTTCCCTACATTTTTAGAAGAGCTGGACAGCCAGACTTTCTTAAAGAAATTGATTCCGTACATGATCGAGCAGAACCGGATTACCGGACCAGGTCTGCATCCTCCTGATCGAACAGGATGTCATCAACCCGGCAGAAAACCAAATCGCCGAATTAAAATCCGGCAGTGTTTCTGCCTTTAACTTTATGGTAAATCTGATTCGCAACCTCGAGATCACCCGGCGCAGCTTGCTCTCGACCCGTATTCGGCATCCTGCGTTTTAACAGACGTCAACACCGGAGAGGTGCGCTCGTCAGCTACCCCAGCTATGATAACAACCGGCTGGCAAACGGCATCGACGCAGAATATTATTCGCGGATTTCCAGCGGCGAGGATCTTTCCCGCCCGATGTGGAATTATGCGACCCAGATGCGTCGGCGCCCGGTTCCACCTTTAAGATGGTATCGTCTACCGCGGCTATGATGGGAGCATGTGATCGATTTGACGACAAGAATCGAGTGCCCGGGAATTTTTACCCGTTTCTCCGATTATCAGCCCCGATGCTGGAAGAGAAGCGGTCACGGCAGCTTAAATGTATCCGAAGCGATCACGAACTCCTGTAACGTCTTTTTTTACGAGGTCGGCTATCAGCTCGGCTTAAACGGCGATAAATACGATCAGGATCTCGGTAATGAAAAGCTCGCCAAATATGCGTCTATGTACGGACTGAACGAAAAATCCGGCATTGAAATTGAAGAATCCGAACCGCAGATTTCCGACGCACTGTCTGTTGTATCCGCAATCGGACAGGGTACCAACAACTTCACCACCGTCGGTCTTGCCCGTTATGTGACGACCGTTGCAAACAGCGGTACCTGCGACCTGACGCTTTTAGATAAGGTGACGGATACCTCTGGCAACCTGCTTGTCAATTATTCGGCAAACGTCCGCAATACGATCGATATGCCCCAGTCCTACTGGAATGCAATCCATCAGGGCATGCGCGGCGTTGTCCAGAACAAGAAATACTATCAGGATTTCGGCGTTGAGGTTGCCGGCAAGACCGGTACCGCCGAAGAAGATAAGTCCCGTCCAAACCACGGTCTGTTCGTCGGCTACGCGCCTTACGACAATCCGGAGGTCTCTATGGCGATCCGTATCGCAAACGGTTATTCCTCCGACTACGCCTGCCAGCTTTCCAAGCAGCTGATGACCGTGTATTTCGACCTGGACGAAAACGGAGCCCTGACTGACAGCCAGACTGCACTTTCCCTGGAAACTGTCGTTGGGGGAGGAGACTGATCATGAAAAACACCGTAATTCTCAAAAAGCTATAAAGACGGCATTGCAATCTATCTGGATGATACGCTGGAATTTGAACAGCTCTGTCTGGATCTTTGCACAGAAATTCCGCGACTCAGCCCGTTTTTTCGGGGATATGCAGGTCGCGGTGTCCTTTGAGGGCAGGACGCTTACCCAGGAGGAGGAAAATATCCTCGTGGACACGATCACCTCATCCAGCCGTCTGCAAGTGCTCTGTGTCATCGGAAAAGATGCCGGGCTTCAGAACCAGTTTTCCAACGCAACGGGAAGCGGCGCGGTACTTTGCGCAAAAAATCTGCGAGCGGGGATGATGGACAGTTTTACCGCGGCAGCTTAAAAGACGGGCAGATTCTTGAAACCGAGGGCAATCGTCATTTTAGGCAGCGTGGAAGAAGGCTGCAAAGATCATTTCCACAAAGGATATCATCGTTCTGGGAAGGCTTGCCGGAAACGCCTATGCGGGCGGCGACGGCAGGGACCATCACTTTATTGCAGCGCTTGAAATGACTCCGCAGAAATTAAAAATCGGAGATTTCAAATATAAACACAAAAGAAATGCCGCTTATGGGCGGGAAGGTCCGCAAAAAGGGGCAGCCGCAGATGGCATGCGTCCGAAACGGCGAAATACAAATGCAGTCCATTACCAAAGAATTACTGAATGAACTGCCTGTTTAGTGCAGCCTGTTCAGGGAACGCCAATATTTCATGATCGGAGGATCGTATGCCATGGGTGAAGTCATTGTCGTTACCTCAGGAAAAGGCGGTGTCGGAAAAACAACGACGACCGCAAACGTCGGAACCGGTCTGGCGGCGGCTGGAAGAAAGGTTGTATTGATCGATACCGATATCGGTCTGCGGAACCTGGATGTCGTCATGGGACTGGAAAACCGGATTGTATACAATCTTGTAGACGTCGTGGAAGGAAGCTGCCGCGTCAAGCAGGCGCTGATTCGCGACAAACGTTATCCCGGTCTGTACCTTTTGCCAACCGCGCAGACAAGGGATAAAAGCGCTGTCAACGAAAGCCAGATGAAAAAGCTGGTGGAACACTTAAAAGAGCAGTTTGATTACATTTTGTTAGACTGTCCCGCAGGCATCGAGCAAGGGTTTAAAATGCCATCGCCGGTGCGGATCGGGCGCTCGTCGTCACAACGCCGGAGGTTTCCGCCATCCGCGACGCGGACCGTATCATCGGTCTTTTGGAGGCATCTGGTTTTGAGCGCATCGATCTGGTCATCAACCGGATGCGCTACGAAATGGTCAGGCGCGGGGATATGATGAGCGTAGACGACGTGGTGGACATCCTTTCCATCCCGCTCATCGGCGTCGTGCCAGACGATGAAAACGTCGTCATCGCAACCAATCAGGGCGAACCGCTCGTCGGCAACCACACGCTGGCGGGACGCGCCTACCGGAACATCTGCCAGCGGATTTTGGGGCAGGAGACCCCGCCATATCTGCTTCCGGAACCGACTTTTTCGTTCTGGACGAAGTTCACCGGTATTTTTCATAAAAGTCAGGAGGGACGCGTATGAAACTGTCTAATCTTTTTCGCAGAAAACCCTCCGCGAGGTTGCAAAGGACCGTCTGAAAATCCTGCTGATTTCCGACCGCGTCAACTGCTCGCCCGAAATTCTGGAGATGATCAAAAAAGATATCGCAGAAGTCATATCACGCTATATGAAAATAGACACAAACAATATGGAAATCCAGATCAGCAAAGCGTCGACCGGGGCAGGGGCGAAGACCCCTCTTCGATCCTACGCCAACATCCCGATTCTGGCTCCTAAAATCAGCTAAAGGAGCAATATGTTTCGAGATACAAACTGAAAGAATTTTGATTTTCTTCTAGGTGCTTTTGGTGATTGCCTTAAATGTTATCGGCATCCTGGCGATCGGAAGCGCCAAGCAAAGTGTACAGAGCAAACAGATTCCGGCATGGCAGTCGGGAATTGTCATGCTGGTAATCGCCTCATTGATTGACTATTCCCAGACTGTTGAAGCTGGGTATGGATCGGATATATTTTTCGTATTGTGATGCTGATTCTGGTTTTTTTTCTGGGAAGGTCGGCAAACGGTGCGGCGCGCTGGCTCAATTTCCCCTTTTTCAGTTCAGCCGTCAGAAACTGCAAAAATTTTGTTGATTTTATTCTATGCACAGTTTATTATGAAGTATAGAGAACATTCAATACGATGCGGGTACTGTTGCTTGCGTGTGGGATCTTTATCATCCCGCCTCTGATCCTGATTTATAAACAGCCCAACCTTTCCACGACGATTCTGTGTCTGTTTTATTCTGTGTCCTGATGTTTGTCGGCGGCTTGAGTTGAAGATTATCGGGGCGTTCTCGCAGTGGCGGTTCCGTCTCGTTCTTATTTTTCTGTCCATTGTCATGCAGGAGGGACAGACGCTGATAAAGGATTATCAGCGGAATCGTATTATGGCATTTTTTGACCCGGCGACCTATGCGGATACAGAAGCTTATCAGCAGTTAAACTCCGTCATCGCGATCGGATCCGGACAGCTTTGGGGAAAGGGACTTAACAATACGGATATCGCATCCGTCAAAATGGTAATTTCTTCCGGAATCCCAGACGGACTTTATCTTTGCTATCATAGGGGAGGAGCTTGGCTTTATCGGTTCTGCAGTGGTCATTTTGTGCTGATCCTGATTGCAATGCGCTGTGTGTCCATCGCGCGGGTTGCAAAGGATACCTCGCCGAATGGTTATCGCTGCCGGAATAGGCGCACTGATCGGAATCCAGGGCTTTATGAATATTGCAGTCGCTACCATGATGATGCCAAATACAGGATTACCGCTTCCGTTTGTCAGCTATGGGCTGAGTCTCTATGTATATAGGAATCGGCTTTGTCTTTAAATGTCGGGCTTCAGCGAAAAACCTGTATAATTTTTAGTATGGGAGAAAAGGCAACATGAATATTGCGTTAATTGCACATGATGCAAAGAAAAACTGATGCAGAACTTCTGCATTGCATACAGAGGCATTTTAAACAAAATGTCTGTATGCAACAGGTACCACCGGTCGTCTGATCGAAGAAGTTACCAATCTGAATGTCCATAAATATCTGGCGGGACATCTTGGAGGCGAACAGCAGATCTGCGCACAGATCGAGCATAACGAAATTGACCTTGTCATTTTCCTGCGTGATCCGATGACTCCAAGAAGATGCATGAGCCTACGGATAAACAACATCCTGCGTCTGTGCGATATGCACAACATCCCGGTTGCTACCAATCTGGCGACATCAGAACTGTTGATCAAGTCCCTGGACAGAGGAGATTTAGACTGGCGTGAAATGTACAAATAAATGTCTTGCACTGCTGACAGCGCTTGCTGTCTGCTTCGGTGCGACCGGTTGCAGCGATGAGGCAATTGCCTTTTCCTACAATCCGGATTATAAGGTTTCTGCGTTTCGGATTTCCGGCGATACCGGTTTCGAGACGGCAGATGCTTTTGCATCCGGCCTTTGTGTTGTGAACGGAGATATCAATACGGACAATTCCGCTGTTGATATGACGGATGCCACATCGGCCGGTCTTTTTGATTTGAATTCCCGTACCGTTCTTTATGCCAAAAACATTCATGAACGGCTGGCTCCCGCGAGCCTCACCAAGCTGATGACAGCGGTTGTCGCACTCAAATACGGCAACCCGAACGATGTGATTACGGTCAGCTCCAATATGGGAAACCTGGAAAGCGGAGCAGTTGTCTGCGGCCTTGCAGAGGGTGACCAATTGACGTTAAACCAGGCGCTCCATGCACTTTTGATCAAATCCGCCAATGACGCGGCCGTTGCAATTGCAGAGCATATCGGCGGTTCCGTAGAGGCTTTGCGGATATGATGAACGAAGAGGCACAGGCGATCGGTGCAACCAACAGCCATTTGTAAACCCGCACGGACTGAATGCAGAGAACCATTACGTCACGGCGTACGACATGTACCTGATTTTCAATGAGGCGCTCAAATACGACACGGTCAATGAAATCATCAGCATGACGAGCTATGATACCGTCTATACAGATAAAAACGGCAACGAAAAAACGCTTTCCGTCAAAAATACCAATCAATACCTGGCGGGCAATGTCGCGGCGCCGGACAGGGTTACGGTAATCGGCGGCAAAGACCGGCACCACAAGTGCTGCAGGAAACTGTCTGATTTTACTTGCACGCGACACCTCCGGGAACCCTTATATTGCGGTGATTTTAAAGTCGGCGGAGCGCGGGATTCTGTATACAGAGATGAATGCCCTGCTGAAGCAGGCGACTTCTTAATCGGGTGGCGTGGGGTGTTTCAGCCCTTACACCGTTCATCCGGAAAGCTGTGAGTGAACAGTAACAGAAGTGAAAATAAAGGTTGTTTTTTTGTGGCGAAATCCATAATAAAAACATATCCTATATGTTATATGTGTAATGTTTACATATAAAGGGGAATATACTTTAGAGGGATTGTTCAGTTAATCGTAGGCGAAAAGGGCAAGGGTAAAACAAAATTTTCTGGACAAAAGTGAATAATGAGGTAAAGGATGCGCACGGCAGCATCGTATATCTGGACAAGAGTCCCAAACACATGTATGAATTGAATAACAAAATCCGTCTGATCGTAGTTCCTGACTACATGATCGATTCCAGCGACGCATTTCTCGGATTCGTCAGTGGCATCATCTCTCAGGATCACGACCTCGAGCAGATGTATTTTGACAGCTTTTTGAAAATTGCAAACCTGGAAGGTCAGAACATTACAGGCGTTGTTGCAAAGCTGGATGAGATGAGCGAAAAGTTTGGCGTGGATTTCGTACTCAGCGTTTCCCGGAATGAATCCGAACTGGACGACAGCTTAAAGTCCAAGATCATCGTATCCATCTGATAAAATGAGTTTATTGAAACAGGAGATCTTCAGCTTACCGCCAGCCGGAAGCTGGTCTACTTGAAGAAAAGCCCCGGAGGAACTCTGCCGGGGCTTATTTTTGAAAAAGCCGGAGGTTTTTTATTTGGCGCCAGAAGACAGAATAACGGAAATATCAGACAGTACCGCAAACCCTTCAATATCAATCTCGGACGTTTATCTTTTTCCTTTTGTTTATATCATTATCTGCGTCGGGATTTATCTGTTCCGGGATCAGAAGGTCGTCGCCTACCGCGTACAGGAGGGCGCGCTGTCTGTAGATAATATTTATACGGCCATCGCCCTGCGCGATGAAACGGTTGTGACAAGCTCCTACAACGGCTATATCAACTATTATGCCCGTGAAGGGGAGCGTGTCGGTGCCAATCAGCTTGTTTGCACCGTAGATGAGAAAGCGGTCAGATCAAGGAAATCTTAGACGAGCAGAACGCGGACAACACTTCCCTGTCAGGAAGCGATATGCGCGAGCTGCGCACCAGTATTTCTGGCTTCTGCGCGAATTTTTCCCCACATGAGTTCAACAGCGTCTACAACTTCAAATATGAGCTGAAGGCACTGTTTTAAAACTCGCTAACATTAACGTACTGGAAAATCTCGGAGGTCATCAACAATGCAGGAGTACGCAACCGGTCAATCTCTGTTATGCGCCGGAATCCGGCATTATTACCTATTCGATCGACGGTTATGAAGACAAAGCACCCTCCGATTTGACTGACGCTGACTTTCAAAAAGACAACTACGAAAAAACGCAGCTGATCAGCAACGAGCTGACCTCTTCCTCCGATCCGCTCTACGACTTTCCACCAGCGAAAAATTGGAGAATCGTAATTCAGGTCGACCGCACGACAAAGGCCAAGAGAACGAACAGTACGTCAAAGTCCCGTTTCCAAAACCAGTATGAACTGGGGACAGGTTTCCATCATCGACAACGGCGGCGAGGGAAATGTCCTGGCAGTGCTGGAATTAAACAATTCCATGATCACCTTTGCAACCGACCGTTTTCGACGTGGAAATTTTATCTGACTCGAGCGGTTTATGAAGGTTCCCCTTCCGCGATCACGACGCAGGAATTTTTCCTGATCCCGAAGGATTATATCACAAAGGGCGGAAGCAACGGCGCAACCGGTGTCCTGCGCGAAACGGCGGGAGAAAACGGCTCCCTGACGACGGAATTTGTTGCGACACAGATTTATCAGGAAAACGATGAGAATTACTATCTGGACGATTCCTCCCTGCGCGTCGGTGACCATTTGATCAAACCGGAATCGACGGAAAGCTATACAGTATCCCAGACGGCTTCCCTGACCGGCGTGTTCAATATCAACAAGGGCTACGCCGACTTTAAGGAAATCCAGATTTTAAAGCAGAACGACGAATACGCGCTGATCAAATCCAACACCACCTACGGTCTGAGCGCCTACGATTATATCGTGCTCGACGCTTCGAGCGTGGACGTAGATCAGCTGATCAATGAATAAATACAGACCCTTTACCCAAAACAGAACGATAGGGATGGAGCAAGAACAGCATGATTACACAAAATCTGAAACAAACACAGAACAATATCGCAGAAGCCGCGAAAAAATCCGGGAGAACCTCCGATGACATCCCTTTTTGGTTGCAGTCAGCAAGACAAAGCCGCTTTCTGCCCTGCAGGAAGCCTACAACGCGGGGATCCGCGATTTCGGGGAAAATAAGGTGCAGGAGCTGTGCGATAAATACGACCAGCTTCCAAAAGACATCCGCTGGCATATGATCGGACATCTGCAGCGCAATAAGGTAAAATATCTGATCGGGAAAGTGACAATGATCCACAGCGTCGATTCCTTTGCGCTCGCGGAGGAAATCAGCAAAGAAAGCGTCAAGAAAGACGCGCAGACAGATATTTTTTACTGGAAATCAACTGTGCCGGGAGGAGAGCAAATTGGCATCCGCCCGAAGGATACCTCGCGCTGGTGCGGCAGATCGCAGTGCTTCCAAATGTCCATATCCGTGGGCTGATGACGGTTGCACCGCTTACGCAGACGCCGGAAGAGAACCGGGTTTATTTTCAGCTGATGAAGAAATTATCTGTTGACATCGCACAGGAAAGTGTTGATAATGTTTCTATGGACGTTTTATCGATGGGCATGACCATCGACTACCAAACAGCCATTGAAGAAGGTTCCACCTGTGTGAGAGTCGGTACTGGGATATTCGGTACTCGGACAGTGGCCGATATGGAATAAAAGGAGAATGTTTCTCGAAAATGGGATTGATGGACAAATTTTTTGGGCTATATGAAATTAGGCGACGATGAAGATGATGGATACTATGATGATGAATATGATGATTATGACGAAGCGCCGGTAGAGAAGAAACCCAAAATCAAGAGCATTCAGAAGGCTGATTCTTATGAAGAAGAGGAACGCCCAAGAAAAGCGCTTTCAGAAAGTAACTCTCCCATGCGTCCTTGCACCGCGCAGATCCGGCGTACCCGGTATGAACGTACAGGTCATTAAGCCTACCAGTGTAGAAGACGCCAGAGAAATTACCGAAACACTGCTGGAAAAACCGCACTGTCGTTCTCAATATGGAAGGGGCTTGACATTGATATTGCACAGAGAATTATCGATTTCGCGTCTGGGTCCTGTTACGCAATCGACGGTCATCTGCAGAAGATTTCGCATTTTATTTTTATTATTACCCCTGCAAGCGTGATATTTCCGGCGATTCTCAGGAAATTATCGGCGGCGCATTCTGATGTCAGGGATGTCTGATGCAACCAGCGCAAAGACTGCACAGCATCGGATTTATTCATGACAATAGAAATGCTCGAGAGTACATTCTATTAGCGAGGGACAACCTGCCATTCTGGCAGGTTGTCCCTGTTTTGTCCGGAACTTTTCCCGAAAGGTTAGTGTAAAAATAAGCGTGATCGCTTATTTTTCTCACAGCTATTTGTGCCGCAGGCGTCACAAAGTAGCTGGGATCGCAGAGCAGCTGGATGCTCGCCTCGCGATTCCTTCGGCGCAAAGCGCCTGCGGAATGGAGGTTTTCATGAAAGAAAAACTGACGGTATCCTGTGAAGGAAAGCCCTGCTATGATATTGTGCTGACGATCGGCTTTGAAGAGCTTGCAGGCGCGGCACTTCGGTTTCTGCACCGGAGCGTAAGATCTGCATCGTTACGGACACAAATGTTGCCTCCACTTTATGCTGAGCAGGTCAAGGAAGCTTTTTCCTCTGCCTTTGCACAGGTAGAAGTGTTTGAATTTCCGGCAGGCGAAGAGAATAAAACCCTCGCCAACATCCAGACTTTATACGCTTTTTTAATTGAGCATCATTTTGACCGCAAAGACATGCTCGCAGCCCTCGGCGGCGGTGTGGTCGGCGATATGACCGGTTTTGCTGCAGCAACCTATCTGCGCGGGCATCGATTTTATCCAGATCCACAACCCTGTCCAGGTGGACCGAGCATCGGCGGAAAGACGGGCGGATTTTGATTCCTTACAAAAAATATGGTCGGCGCGTTCCATATGCCGAGACTCGTTTACATGAACCCTCGACACCCTGCAGACGCTGGACGCAAGGCAGTATTATTCCGGCTTTGCAGAAATCATGAAGCACGGTCTGATCAAAGATGCGAAATATTATGAATGGCTGATCTCTAACATGTATGAAATCTGCGAACGCGACCCGGAAACGCTCCTTTCCATGATCAAGCGCAGCTGCGAGATCAAAAAAGAGGTTGTGGAAAACGATCCGACCGAACAGGGCGAACGCGCGCTCTTAAACTTCGGACACACGATCGGTCATGCAATCGAGAAAAACAGCGGCTTTCAGATGCTGCATGGCGAATGCGTCGCCCTCGGCTCGTTGCGGCTGCCTATATTTCCTGGAAAAAAGAGCTCATCGAGATGGAAGAATACTACGAGATCCGCGACATGTTCGTTCCCTTCAACCCTTCCGATTTCTGCAGATGACCTGATGTTGCAAAAAATCGTAGCACTGACCAAGTCCGATAAAAGATGCGCGGCGGCAAAATCCGTTTTGTCCTGTTAGATCGGATCGGACATGCACGGATCGACGATACCGTAACCGATGAAGAGATGACAGCTGCCATCGAAGAACTGAACTTAAGGATGAGGACTGATATGAATTTTTCTGCGAAAAAATGTTTTTTATAGATCTCCTGATCACAATTATCGGTGTTTTGTTTGACCAGTTCACGAAACACCTTGCTGTCCTTCGCTTAAAGGATCAGGCCCCGGTTTCGCTGATTCCCGGCGCTTTTGGAACTTCGCTATCTGAAAACCGGTGCCGCATTTCGGCATTTTACAAAAATCAGAAAATCTTTTTTGTACTGATGACGAGTTGATTTTTGCTCGCCTGCGTATCTATGCGCTCTGGCGCATGCCTGCCGCACGGAAATATACCATGCTACATATCCGGGGCGATTTTGATGGCAGGAGCGCTTCGGCAATTTCCTGACCGTATCCGGCTGGATTATGTCGTGGATTTTATCTATATCAGCCTGATTGACTTCCCGATTTTCAACGTAGCTGATATTTATGTAACGTTTGTCTGCGCGGCCGGTCTTTTGTCTCGCCTTTTTCGGGCATTTGAGGAAAAAAGGACTTTGACTTTTTAAAACGAAGGAAACCGGACCTCAAAAAAGGAAGCATAATGGAAAACCCGATACAGGAAACAACTGATTTATTTCGATTTCAGATTACCGAAGAACAGGAAGAAGAAAGAGTCGATAAGTGCATTGCAGCCGCTGATCGACTCTTTATCTCGTTCTTTATCCAGAAAATGATCAAGGGAGGGGCGCGTCTGCATCAACGGCTTGCCTGTCAAAGCAAGCTATCACCGTCGGGCAGGGGGATGACTTATCTTTCCTGTTGCCCAAAGCTCAGAGCCGGATATCGAGCCGGAAGACATCCCGTTGGACATTCTCTATGAGGACAGCGACGTTTTGGTTGTCAACAAGCCAAAGGATATGGTCGTCCATCCGGCTGCCGGGCATTACAGCCACACCCTCGTCAACGCCGTACTGTATCACTGTAGGGGGGACAGCTCGGCATCAACGGCGTGCTGCGCCCCCCGGAATCGTCCACAGAATCGATAAGGATACGACTGGCTCTGTCATCGTCTGTAAAAATGATGCCGCCCATCAGGCGCTTGCCGTGCAGTTTGCAGACCACACGATCACGCGTCGCTACCGGGCGATTGTACACGGCGTGCTGACCGACGACGAAGGCATCATCGACGCGCCGATTGGCAGGGACAATGCCGATCGCAAAAAAATGGCGGTCAACCAGGTGAATGGCAAACGCGCCGTCACCATTATACTGTCCTGAAGCGTTTGAACGCTTTACTTATATCGAATGTCGTTTGGAGACCGGGCGCACCCATCAGATCCGTGTCCACATGGCGTCAATCGGTCATCCGCTTTTGGGAGACAGCGTTTATGGTCCGAAAAAATGCCCGTTTCAAAGCTCGAAGGGCAGACGCTGCACGCAATGATCTCGGCTTTGTTCCCACCCGCGGACAGGAGAGTATATCGGAAAACCAGCGCCGCTGCCGGAATATTTCCAGAGACTGCTCGATCTCTTTATAAGCTGCAGAATCTGCATCGCAGAGCACGCATTCTATTGTATTGCGAATGGCACGTGTGAACAGTAACATTTTTCGAGAAAATTTAAAAAAATCAAGTTAAAATACTTGACAGTTTAGGTGGAATGCTATTATACTGAAGTATGCCGCGTAACGAGGTTAAGTGCGCTGTAACAGCGCCACCAAAGTTAGCGAGAACGTTAATTATTTTAACGCTTGACAGGAGGTGTCCCAGATGTACGCAATTATTGCAACAGGTGGCAAACAGTACAAGGTAGCTGAGGGCGATGTTCTGAAGGTTGAGAAGCTTGGCGCAGCAGCCGGTGAAACTGTAACATTTGATCAGGTAATCGCAGTAAGCAATGACGGCTTAAAGGTCGGCGCTGACGTAGCAGGTGCAACCGTAACCGCTACTGTAGTAGGCGAAGGCAAAGGCAAGAAGGTCATCGTTTACAAGTATAAGAGAAAAACCGGTTATCACAAGAAGAATGGTCACAGACAAGCATACACTCAGGTGAAAATCGAGAAAATCAACGCTTAATCATCAGATTTTGCGACGGTATGTTTTATGACGACGATTCTAATTCGAAAGACAAAGGATTCCTATCAGGGGTTTAACTGCATCGGGCATGCCGGTTATGCGGATGCCGGTTCAGATATTATCTGTGCGGCGGTTTCCGTACTCGTTTTCAATACGCTCAATGCGATCGAAAGTTATACGGACGATACGATGAATGTAGTGACAAACGACGAGGCAGGCCTGGTTGATGTAGTATTTGAATCCCCGGTCAGCGATCGGGCAAAGCTTTTGCTTGATACCATGATCCTTGGTCTGACAGGCATTGAAAAAACAGTACGGGAAAAAAAATTCTGAGGCTGAAATTCGAGGAGGTAAACAAATGTTCAATATGAACCTTCAGTTTTTTGCTCATAAGAAGGGTGTCGGCTCTACCAAGAACGGCAGAGATTCCGAATCCAAGCGCCTTGGTGCAAAGAGAGCGGACGGACAGTTTGTAAAGAGCTGGTAACATTCTTTACAGACAGCGCGGAACCAAGATTCATCCCGGCAACAACGTTGGCATCGGCGGCGATGACACATTATTTGCAAGGTAGATGGCGTACTGAGAAGTTCGAGAGAAAGGGAAGAGACAAAAAACAGGCTTCCGTTTATCCTGTAGAACAGTAAGCATTATCAAGGAACCATAAGCGGACGCACAAATGGCGGGCATTTCCAAAAAGCGCCCCAGACGACGTTTGGGGTCTTTTTATCGAATATGAAAAGAAGTTGCTTTTGCGACAAACCGCAGACATGAAACCCTGCTGGACAGGTGTTTCATTATATCATTTGGAGAATCAGAGTATGTTTTGCAGACAGAGCAAGAATTATGTCAGAAGCGGTAAGGGCGGGGACGGCCACGTTTCCTTCCGTCGTGAAAAATATGTTCCGGCAGGCGGTCCGACGGCGGCGACGGCGGCCATGGCGGCGACGTCATTTTATCGTAGACGAAGGCTTAAATACCCTGACCGATTTCAGGCATGTTGGAAAATATAAAGCCGGAGACGGCCAGAAGGCGGTAAGAAAAACTGCCGTGGCAAGGACGGCGACGATATCATATATAAGGTTCCGGAAGGAACGGTTATCAAAAGCGGAAAGTTCCGGTTATTTGCGGATATGTCCGGCGACAACCGTAAAGTCGTTTTATTAAAGGGCGGACGCGGCGGAAACGGCAACCAGCACTATGCGACCAGTACGATGCAGGCGCCGAAATATGCACAGCCCGGTCAGCCGGCACAGGGAGCTTGAGCGACACTTGAATAAAGGTCATCGCAGATGTTGGACTGGTTGGATTCCCGAACGTCGGAAAATCCACCCTGTTATCCCGTGTCAGCAACGCAAGACCAAAATCGCAAATATCATTTTACAACCTTAAATCCGCACCTCGGAGTTGTCGATCTGCCGGATATGAAGAGCTTCGTCATCGCAGACATTCCGGGACTGATCGAGGGCGCTTCCGAAGGCGTCGGTCTCGGCCATGAATTTTTGCGCCATATCGAGCGTACCAAGGTGCTCATCCACGTTGTCGATGCAGCCGGAACAGAAGGACGCGACCCGATCACGGACATCTATGCGATCAACGCAGAGCTTGCCAATTACAGCGAGGAGCTTGCCAGAAAGCCCCAGGTGATCGCAGCCAACAAAACCGACGCGATTTACGATCTTGAAGAATCCCCGGTCGAACAGCTGCGCAAGGAATTTGGTCCCAAGGGCATTGATGTATTCCCGATTTCCGCAGTCAGCGAAGGGCGTCAACGAGCTGCTCTATCATGTCCGTCAGATGCTGGACGGTCTCGACGAAAAGCCGACTGTATTTGAGCAGGAGTACTTCCCGGAAATGGCACTTGCGGTTTCTGACGAACCTTATACCGTTACCTATGACGAACTCGAACAGGAATATGTCGTAGAAGGTTCCCCGCATCGAAAAAAAATGCTTGGCTATACCAACCTGAATCCGAAAAGGGATTTATTGCGTTCTTCCAGGGATTTTTAAAAGATGCCGGCATTCTGGAAAAGCTGGAGGAGCTTGGCGGCATCCAGGAAGGCGATACGGTTCGGATGGGCTTAAATCCTTGATTATTATAAGTAAGAGGGACCCCATGAAGGAATTAAAAAGTAAGCAGAGAGCATATCTGATGAAGCTCGCAAGCAGCCTGGAACCGATTTTTCATTGATCGGCAATCCAGCCTGACCCCGGAATGTCACGGCAGCGAATTGCAGAAGCATTCAATACCAGAGAGCTGATTAAAATTTCTGTCCTGAAGAACTGTTTCGACGATCCCAGAGAAATCGCGCTATCGTAGCAGAGCGCACACACTCTACCGTTGTTCAGGTCATCGGCAAGAAAATCGTTCTCTACAAAGAGAGCAAAGACCACAAAAAAATCGAACTTCCCCTGTAACAGTTATTTTACCCATGGATAAAGGCGGTAGCCTATGAGCAAAATCGGTATTTTAGGCGGCACCTTCAATCCTGATCCATAACGGCACCTGCTGCTTGCAGAGAGGCGAGGTGCTTTTATGGACTGGATCAGGTTCTGTTCATTCCAAGCGGCTGTTCTATATGAAACGGCAGGAGGATCCTGCCTGGAGAAATTCGTTTTCAGATGGTACAGCTCGCCATAGCAGATAACCCTTATTTTTGCGTTTCCGACATGGAAATTGTAAGAGAAGGCAATTCCTATACCTGTGAAACGATTACCCGACTGCATGCGCAGTATCCGGAGGACGAACTTTATTATATTGTCGGTGCGGACACGCTGTTCCAGATGGAATTCTGGAAAAATCCGGAGGTCAGATTTTTACTCGAGTGCATTACGGTAGCCTCCGTTCGGCAGGGCAGGGAAGATTCTGCGCTGATGCTGCAGGCAAAATCCCTCGCGTCCCGTTACCGCGCGGATATCCGTTTCATGCCGTCCCTTCATGTAGAAATTTCTTCTACCCTGGTGCGGGATCACCTGGTCAAAAGGAACATCCGTCCGTTATCGTCCCGGAACGCGTCCAGCTTTCTGGAAAAAAACGGGATGGAAAGGAGTCTTTTAAATGAAAGAGCCGGATCTGAAAAAAATACGTAAGGCGATGGAAAAAGAGCTCGACCCAAGCGTTATGAACATACGCTCGGCGTCGCCTATACCGCGGCTTCCCTTGCAATGTGCTGGCGGAAAAAACACGAGCATCATTTGCCGTTGCATATACGACTGCTGCAAATGCTTAAGCAATGAAAAAAAGATCAATCTGTAAAAATGCACGATCTCCCGATCAATCCTTCAGAAGAAAAGAATCCTTTTTACTGCATGCAAAGGTCGGAAGCTATCTTTTCCAAGAAAATACGGTGTGACAGATCCTGATATCCTGAACGCGATTTTAACCATACGACCGGACGGCCGGATATGTCCCTGCTGGAAAAAATCATGGCTGTCGCCGATTATATCGAGCCCGGCAGAAAACAGGCTCCAAATCTTCCGGAAATCCGGAAGGATCGCTTTTTGAAGATCTTGACAGCACTCATCATGGCGCTGGAGAACACCTTAAGCTTATTTAAAGGGCGGAAATATGGAGATCGATTCCATGACACAGAAAACCTATGATTTTTATAAAAACGGAGGAAACGTATGACACAGGCGAGATAACCGATAAAATGACGCAGACTGGCAATTTCCGCTCTGGAAGATAAAAAGCCGAGGATATTACCTGATCGACATCAGCAAAGGTTTCCGTTCTGGCGGATTATTTCCTGATTGCAAACGGAAACAACCGAAACCAGGTGCAGGCAATGGCGGACAATGTAGACGAACAACTCACCGTAAAGCCGGCTTCCAAAAAGCATGGAAGGCTATCCGACCGGAAACTGGATCTTGATGGATTACGGCGATCTCGTCGTACATGTGTTTGACCGTCAAAACCGACTGTTCTATGATCTCGAGCGTATCTGGAGAGACGGCGAGCAGATCGTGGATGCTTTTCTGGAAGAGAAGTGTTAATTCCTTTTATATCACGAACAGAAAGGGAAAAAACCTGCAAATGGTTTCCTTTTATCGTGAATAAGAGATAAATCTGAATGCGCCTCAAAAAACAGTTTTTACATCTGTATTGTAATTCCGACAAGAAAGGATTCCTCACCAGGAACAAGATCGAGATCACGCCATGACCTTCAATGATTTTTCGGACAGAGGAAAGCCCGATTCCATGATCCAGCAGATGTACCCTTTCGGGAGAGGAATGTTTTTCCCTCCTGCAAGGCCAGACCGTCATAAGTGTTTTTCGATCTTCAAAAAGTACATAGTGCCTCTGGTTTCGCCTGCAATGAAAATGCGGTGCACCCCCTGTTTTGGCGGTACGCACGCCTCAACGGCATTGTCCAAAAGATTGCCTAGCACCGTACACAGTTCCATGGGTAAGCGGCATCGATCAGGAAGATCGAGCCGCACCTGAAATTCTGTCCCTTGTATCTGCGCCATGCCGTAGTAGTATTCAATCAGCGCATTTACGAGGATTTTACAGAACGCAACATAGGAGTGACCCGATGTTTGCCGCAACCTGTTCTCAACCTGTAAC
>VOFB01003700.1_pt1 | contig 25663 bp, 29 predicted proteins | sample 5384141 | NCBI WGS metagenome assembly VOFB01 (sample SAMN12384721, study PRJNA508395) | human gut metagenome | isolation source: healthy gut A | host: Homo sapiens | reverse complement strand
GTTTGCGACAGTGAAAGGTGACGTGCATGACATTGGAAAGAATATTGTTTCGATCGTCCTGGCTTCTGCAATAATTATGAGGTGATCGATTTGGGGTGATGGTTCCGGCAGACGTGATTGTAAAAAAGGCAATTGAAGAAAAGCCCGACCTGGTCTGTCTTTCCGGTCTGATCACGCCTTCGCTCGAAGAGATGGTGCATGTGACGGACGAGATGCAGAAAGCCGGCCTGAGCATTCCCATAATGGTGGGCGGCGCCACGACTTCGAAGTTGCATACGGCCATTAAGATCGCTCCGCATTATGACTATCCGGTCATTCATGTGCTGGACGCCTCGCAAAACCCGTTGATTGCGGCCAAACTGTTGAACCCGGATACGCGCGATGCTTATATCGCCCAGCTGAACAGTGAGTATGAAGCTCTGCGTGCCTCTGTGAATAAGAAAAAAGAGATACTGGTCCCGTTGGCGGAAGCCCGGACGAATCGTCCGGTATAACCCGGTTGTCCCGGCTCGGAACGGGGTACAGGTGATTCCTTCTATTCCTTTGGAAGAAATAATTCCATATATTCATTGGACCTTCTTTTTTAGTGCCTGGAAACTGAATGGGCGTTTCTCGGAAATTGCGCAGATCCACGGCTGTGACGCTTGTCGTGCCGCCTGGCTGGCCGAATTCTCGGAAGCGGACCGGACGAAGGCGTCGGAGGCTATGCAGTTATACAAGGATGCTGTTAAGTTGTTGGATCGCTTGGTTGAGATGAAAGCCGAGTATTGCAAGGCGGTTTATGGTTTCTTCCCGGCAAATGGTGATGGGGATAATATCCGTGTGGGTGAAGTCTTGCTTCCAGTTTTTGCGTCAACAGGCGAAAAAAGAGGAAGGAATCTATAAGTCGTTAGCCGATTATGTGATGCCAGTATCGGAAGGGCGTACGGATTATGTCGGCGCTTTCGTGGTGACGGCCGGTACCGGCGCCGAATCTCTGAAAGAACGGTTCGAGCAGGAGGGAGATACCTATAATTCCATGTTGTTGCAAACCTTGACCGATCGTTTGGCCGAGGCTACGGCCGAATATCTCCATGAAAAGGTCCGTAAGGAATATTGGGGATATGCTCCGGATGAATCGCTTTCCATCTCCGACCTGTATAAAGTGAAATATCAGGGAATACGTCCGGCTATCGGTTATCCTTCATTGCCGGACCAGCTTTTGAACTACACGTTGGATAAGTTGTTAAATATGTCACAGATCGGTGTCCGGTTGACGGAAAACGGCGCTATGTATCCGACGGCGACGGTGAGCGGCATTTATATTGCACTATCCGGATTCCCAATATTTCATGATTGGTAATATTGATGAAGAACAGATGAAAGATTATGCCTGTCGCCGGAATCTGTCGGAAGCGGAAGTGAAGAAGTTATTGAATAAAAACATTTCAAATTGAAATATATACGCTGGATAGTCTTGTCTCTCCTTCTGGCCGGTATCTGGTGCGCCATGCGTTCGCCGGATATGGGAGAGGCGTATGCCCGGAATGTATATCCTTATATATCGGGTGCTTTGTCCTGTTTTTCTTCTCTATTTTCTTTTTCGATAGGTGATTGCCTGATATACGGTAGTATGGCCGGTTTGCTTGCTTATCTGGTTTATGCCATTGTGAAGAAACGTTCCTGGCGGGCGACAGCCGGACGGATGATCGAATATTTGTTGTGGATATATGTCTGGTTTTATCTGGCTTGGGGATTGAATTATTTCAGGAAAGACTTTTTACACGGACGGAAATCCCGTATGCGGCTTATTCAGCCGACGCTTTTCGTTCGTTCTTATCCACTTATACAGATTCGTTGAATGCGTCCTTTGTGCCTGTCGAAAAAAATAGATAAGGCCCTCGTCGCAGAGGCAGTGAAAAAGGAATATCATGAAATTGCCGGGCGTTTCTCTTTAGTCAGTCCTGCCGGGTATTTGCATCCGAAGCCGATGTTAATGCCCTTTTTGATGAGTGGAGTGGGGGTATTGGGGTATATGGGACCGTTTTTTACCGAATATAATCTGAACCCTGATCTGCTCCCGGTCCAGTATCCGTTTACTTATGCACATGAAATGGCGCATGTGTTAGGAATATCCAGCGAGGCGGAAGCGAATTTGTATGGTTTTCTCGTCTGTTCCCGTTCCGGAGTGCCGGAAATCCGGTTTTCGGCTTATTTTGCTTTGTTGCCTTATGTGTTGAGCAATGCCTACGGCTTATTGTCGGAAGAGGAGTTTAATGAATGGAAAGAGACGATCTCCCCCGAGGTAAAAGATCTTTACAACCGGAAAGTCGCTTACTGGGAGAATTTGTACAGCCCATTTATAGGCGAGATCCAGAGTACCGTTTACAACTGGTTCTTGAAAGGAAACAACATTTCCTCCGGCCGGAAGAATTATTCGGAAGTGGTGGCATTATTGATGGCGCTGGGAAATACGTCCGGAGAGATTTGAGTCCTTGCTGAACAGCTCTATAAGAAAGGACTCCTTTATAAAGGGTATACCATACAACCTTATTCTCCTGCTGCCGGAACCGGACTCAGCTCGCACGAGTTGAACCAGCCCGGATGTTACCGTGACGTAAAAGACACGACCATGGTGGCACAGTTCAAGATGAAGCATCCGAAACCGGAAATGGCAGAGTGGGGAACTCCTTACTTCCTGGCATGGACCACTACTCCGTGGACGTTGCCCAGCAACACTGCGCTCTGCGTCGGTCCCAAGATAGACTACGTGGCCGTACAGACTTACAACGGATATAGCGGTGAGAAGATGACTGTTGTCTTGGCAAAAGCACTGCTCTACACTCACTTCAACAAAAAAGCGGAAGGCATTGCATTAGAGGATTATAAGCCGGGTGATAAGCTGATACCTTTCAAGATAGTAGGTGAGTACAAAGGCCCCGATTTGGTAGGTATGGAGTACGAACAGCTCATCCCTTGGGTGAAACCGATAGACGTTGCCGAAGACGGTAGCTGGACTCCCAGCGACAAAGGTTTCCGTGTAATTTCTGGTGACTATGTGACGACTGAAGACGGTACGGGTATCGTACACATTGCCCCGACCTTTGGTGCGGACGATGCTTTTGTGGCACGCGCTGCAGGTATACCGTCCTTGTTCATGATAAACAAGAAGGGTGAGACCCGCCCGATGGTAGACCTCACCGGTAAGTTCTTCTTGATTGACGAACTGGACGAGGAGTTTGTAAAGGCATGTGTCAATGCAGACCTTTACAAAGACTATCAGGGCAAGTGGGTAAAGAATGCCTATGACCCTCAATTCACTGTAGACGGCAAGTATGATGAGCAGGCTGCACAAGCTGCCGAATCATTGGATATCGAACTCTGCATGATGATGAAAGCCGCCCGCCAGGCATTCAAGATAGAAAAGCATGTACACAATTATCCGCACTGCTGGCGTACGGACAAACCCGTATTGTACTATCCGCTGGATAGCTGGTTTATCCGCAGCACCGCTTGCAAAGAACGTATGATAGAGTTGAACAAGACCATCAACTGGAAGCCGGAAAGCACCGGTACGGGACGTTTTGGCAAGTGGCTGGAAAACCTGAATGACTGGAACCTCAGCCGTTCGCGCTATTGGGGTACTCCGCTGCCCATCTGGCGCACGGAGGACAATAGCGAGGAAAAATGTATCGAGTCTGTAGAAGAGCTCTACAACGAAATAGAGAAATCCGTGGCTGCCGGCCTGATGCAGTCCAACCCTTACAAGGAGAAGGGCTTCCAGCCGGGTGTATATACCAAAGAGAATTACGACAAGATAGACTTGCACCGTCCTTACGTGGACGATGTCATCCTTGTTTCCAAAGACGGCAAGCCGATGAAACGCGAAACGGACTTGATTGACGTTTGGTTCGATTCCGGTGCCATGCCTTATGCACAGATACACTATCCGTTCGAGAATAAGGAACTGCTGGATAGCCACCAGGTATATCCTGCCGATTTCATCGCCGAAGGGGTGGACCAGACACGCGGTTGGTTCTTCACGTTGCACGCCATCGCTACAATGGTGTTCGACAGTATTTCTTATAAGGCTGTCATTTCCAACGGCTTGGTGCTCGACAAAAATGCCGCTATCCAGGCGATGAGCCAGGACGAAATCAATGCGTTCGAGAAAGTCGGAACATTCACGCTGACCGTTGAAGGACAGGAGGCGATGATCGAACGTGCAGACGTCGAAATCATCTCCGAAGACATACCGGGCTGGTTGGTTGCGAACGAAGGCCGCTTGACGGTGGCGCTGGATATCACCGTGACGGAAAACCTCCGCAAGGAAGGGCTGGCGCGTGAGTTGGTAAACCGTATCCAGAACCTGCGTAAGAGCAGCGGTTACGACATTACTGACAAAATATCCGTCACTGTCCTTTCGAACGATGGGATGGACGAGGCGATCAAGGACTTCAATTCCTATATCGCAAACCAGGTGTTGGCTGTATCAGTGGAAATTACGGATGTGATCAGCGACGCGACCGAGATGGATTTCGAAGACTTCAAGCTTTCGGTCCGGATCGAAAAAGCATAAATATTCAATGAATAATGAATAATTAATAATGAACAATGGAAGAATTGCTTATATTTGTGGGCAAGAGAAAAGGAAATCTTTCTCATTGTTGAATTTTCATTATTCATTCTTGATTGTTAATTATTAATTTAAATGAACCATGGCAGAAAAGACAAGATATTCGGATGCCGAACTCGAGGAGTTCCGCGCCATAATATTGGAAAAGCTGGAAAAGGCGAAAAAAAGATTATGACCTGTTGAGATCCGGTGTCACCAATTCTGACGGCAATGATGTCGCCGATACATCTCCTACGTTTAAAGTATTGGAGGAAGGTGCTGCGACTTTATCGAAGGAAGAGGCCGGTCGTTTGGCACAACGCCAGATGAAGTTTATCCAGAACTTGCAGGCGGCATTGATCCGGATTGAGAATAAGACATACGGTATTTGCCGGGAGACTGGTAAATTGATCCCGAAAGAAAGGCTACGTGCTGTGCCTCATGCGACTTTAAGTATCGAAGCAAAACAAGGAGGTGCAAAGTAAATGAGATATTCTAAAGGTTGGGGAGCAGCGTTGATTGTGATGCTGCTCCTTATTCTTGACCAGGCTCTTAAAATATGGATTAAAACTCACATGCAGCTGCATGAGAGTATCGAAATTACTCCGTGGTTTTATTTGTACTTCACCGAGAATCCGGGAATGGCTTTCGGGATAGAAGTGATCGGTAAGTTGTTTTTATCGGTATTCCGTATTATAGCTGTCGGCTTTATCGGTTATTACCTGTATAAGCTGGTGAAACAGAATTATGCCTTTGGCTTTATCGCCTGTATCTCGTTGATCTTTGCAGGGGCTATTGGGAACATCATCGACTCTATATTTTATGGGGTGGTGTTCGATCATAGTTTTTGGACAGGTAGCCTCATTTATGCCGGAGGGTGGAGGCTATGCCAGTTGGTTGCACGGGAAAGTGGTCGATATGTTCTACTTTCCTTTGATACAGACGGTGTTGCCCGAATGGATTCCGGTGTGGGGAGGAGAGGAGTTCATCTTTTTCCGTCCGATCTTTAACTTGGCAGATTCGGCGATTTGCGTAGGCGTCTTTTTGTTGTTGCTGTTCTACCGTCATACATTCTCGCCAAGTCTATCACACAGAAAAATAAAAGAATTGATGCGGAACAGGCTGCATAGATATAGATATAATGTCGTTTTGTTGCTGGCAACCTGGTTGGTTGCCTGTAGCAAAGTACCGGATGACATTCTTTCGGAAAAGAAAATGCAAGCTGTACAGGTGGATATGCAATTGGCAGAAGCTATGATTAACCTGGACAGCAAGGCGTTTTCCGATAATGCCCGTAAGGAGGCTCTATATCAGTCCATCTTCCGCAAATACGATATCACACAAGCCGAGTACGACAGTTCGCTCATTTGGTATGGACGGCATCTGGATATTTATATGAAGGTGTATGACCGTGTGCTGGCCGATTTGAATAAACGGCAGAAAGCGTTAGGCGACGTACAGGCTTTGGCTGCACCTGTTTCCAAACAGGATTCGGTGGATATCTGGCCTCGTCGCACCTCTTTAAGGTTGGAGCCCGATGCTCTGTTTAACGGTGTGACGTTCGACATCAAACCGGAAACGAACTATTCGTCCGGCAGCACGTTTGTGTTGGGGATGAATGTCTGGGGTATCAATAAAGGGATGGTCTATAAACCGGAAATACGCATAAGTGCTGATCAGGGCGATACGATCGTGACTGTCAATGACAAGGTGCTTCGTGATGGTTATCATGAAACCGTTTTGAAGACAGTTCCGACTAAACAGGTCAAACGTGTGTACGGTTATATCTTTATGAACAATGCCGATTCTTCCTACTACAAAGTTTATTTGGACAGCCTGAACCTTATGAAATATAATTACGGTCGTCTGACCGATATGGCAAAAGATTCGTCTGCCGTAAAAATATCCACAGCGGAATAAAAAGTGTTATGCGCCGGATCGCTTCCCATTATATCTATTGGAGACAGTTCTACCGGCTGCACTATGTCGAGTTGAATGATAACGGCGTATTGGCCGGAATTTTCCCTTTGGAAGGGGAAATTGCGGGTACGGAGTTCTATGACGGCATCTTGATCCTTGTACCTATTCCCGCGCTTGACGCAGGGGTGCAGGAGAACAAGCGGTGTCATCAGGATTCTTATTCTGACACATCTTTTGTAATTCCGAGTCAAGCGCGGGAACAGGGCACTTTGACATGCTGCCGGGAGAACAGTTGGCAGATGCCTTGGAACGTCAAGGTTTTACAGGTATTGCTGAAGCGGGTTCGCCTGTTTGTGTGCTGTTATTGGGCGGCATTCCCCTGGCAACGGCGAAATTCGGCGCAGATGACAGCCGTAGCGATGGCTACATTCAAAGACTCTGATGTTTCTCTTTCGGGTGGAAAGCTTGGAATATAAAGTTTTTGATTAATCAACTTTTCTATTTGCGGACGTATTCCGTTCCCTTCGTTCCCCATCACGATGATTCCGTTTGCCGACAATTCCTTTGTGTACATGTTTTCTCCGTCGAGGAATGTACCGAACAACGGAATTTGTCTTGCCGCCTGGGCTTTCAGGTAGTCTTCCAGTTCCGTGTAATGGACTTTTACATGTGCCAGTGCGCCCATTGTGGCCTGCACAGTCTTCGGACTGAAGACATCTGCGGTGTCGGGGCTGCAAACGATATGTTCGATGCCGAACCAGTCGGCAAGGCGTATGATGGTTCCGAGATTTCCAGGGTCCTGTATGCCGTCTAAAGCTAAAACGAGCGAGGTAGAAGGATCGGCTTCGTCGAGCGACCAGTCCGGGCGCTTGAACACGGCAAGTACATCCTGCGGGTTTTTCAAGAAACTGGCTTTACGGATGTCATCCCCTTCCGCTTCCAATAGTTCTTTCGCCGGAATGTTTCCCTGCATCGCCATCCAGGATGGTTTGGCGAGAATCAGTTCGCATTCGAAAGCAAACATCATGTCGGCAACCAGTTTGTTTCCTTCGGCAACGAATGCATTCAGTTCGTTCCGATATTTCTTCATTTCCAATGAATGGATGTACTTTACTTTCCCTTGCTTAGCATCTTTACTCTTTTTATGCGGCAAAGGTAATTGGTTTTTACGATTTATGATTTATGATTTGTGATTTATGTGTCGTTGATAAATCATAAATCATAAATCATAAACCACATTTTATTTTTACATTTGCGTGCGTAAAAACTTGAATGATGAAGGGAATCCAAACACTATATTTCATTTGTTTCCTATTGTTGTTAATCTCCTGTAGCTCGACAAAATATGTAGGCGAAGGAGAATACCTGTTGGACAAAGTGGAGATTGTGTCGGATGGCAAGACTTATAAAAACAGCGATTTGAAGCCTTATTTGCGCCAGCAACCCAACTTTAAAGCATTCGGGCTGATGAAATGGCAGTTGTTTGTGTACGATTGGTCGGGCCGGAACGAGAAGAAATGGATCAATAAACAGCTTCGCCGGATGGGAGAGGCTCCCGTCATTCTGGATACGACGCTGGTAACGCAGTCGGTTGACGAGTTGAAACGTTTCTTTATCAATAAAGGATATATGAATGCCGAAGTCTCGGCTTCTATTGATACTTCACGAGTCAAAAAGGCTGTCGTGACCTATAGGATCGTCCCTAACACTCCTTACCGGATTCATAATTATTCGATGGATTTGAGCGATCCTAAGATCGATAGCATTGCTAAGCTCAAACCGCCTCACCGTTCCGTGCTGGCTTCGGCTTTTCGTACTTATTCCGACGATTATACTTCTCTGATAAAAGACAGTGCCTTGTTTGACCGCGATGTGCTGGACAAGGAGAGGCAACGCATTACGACTTTGCTTCGTCGGCGTGGTTATTATGCTTTCAACCGGGATTACCTGTCTTATATTGCCGATAGCTCTTTGAATCGGAATATCGTAGATTTGGATATGCTTCTGAAACCGTACCGTTTGCAGAAGCCTGACGGGACGGTGGTCGACACGTTACATCGTCAGTATTACATTAAAGACGTTTCGATTGTGACCGATTATGACCCGTTGACGTTAGAGGAAAACAACGCTATGCCTTACGATACGGTTCGAACTGACGGTATTGATATCCTATACGGCAAGAACGGCAGAAGTATCCGTCCGGGAGTCTTGCGCAAGAGCAATTATATCATGCCGGGACGCTTGTATAACGAGCGGACGGTGGAGCAGACCTATTCTTCGTTTGCCACGCTGCGTGCTTTGCGTAATGTAAATATCCGTTTTTCGGAGGTCGAAGAGAACGACACGATGAAGCTTAATTGTACGATCTTGACTTCTCCCGCAAAACTGCAAGGTTTTGGGGTCGATCTGGAAGGGACGAATTCGGCAGGGGATTTTGGATTTGCTTCCAGTTTGAGTTATCAGCACCGAAACTTGTTCAAGGGGCTCGGAGGTTTTTTCTGCTAAAGTACGCGGTGCATACGAGGCGTTGACCGGCAGCCAGTCGGAAGGAAACAACTTTTGGGAATTCGGTGCGGAAGCATCTGTTTTGTTTCCCCGTTTCCTGTTCCCCTTCTTGCATGAAAATTTCCGTCGTAAGATTCGTGCAACGACCGAACTGAAGGTGAACTACAGCATACAAACACGTCCGGAATTCAAAAGAGCCATCGTCTCTGCAGGATGGAATTATATCTGGCAGGAGCGGAGCAATATGCAGGCGCGCCATGTGTTCAAGTTGTTGGACATTGACTATGTGCACTTGCCGAAGATAAGTCAGTCGTTTAAAGATTCGTTGCCTGAATCTACTTTGCTTTACAATTTTACCGACCAGTTTATTGTCGGTTCCGGTTATACCTATTCTTTTAATAATTATGATCCTCAGAATCGTTTGAGGAATACGCATTCCGTTCGCTTCTCCTTCGAGATGGCAGGCAACTTGCTGTATGGGCTTTCCCGTCTGACTGGTGCGGATAAGGATGACGAAGGGCGCTATAAATTGTTTGGGGATTAATTATGCCCAGTTTGTGAAAGGGGATATAGATTTCAGTAAAAGTATCGTGTTGGGGCACTTCGTACTTTGGTATCAATGACAAAGGTCATGTTGTGGTGACACCGCGTAAGGATGGGGTTGCCGTCGATTTAAAAGAGTTGGTGGACGAGTTGCAGTTGCGCGATGTAGCGGCTCCGGTATTGGTGCGTTTTCCCGATATTCTGGACAACCGCATCGAGAAGGTGTCCTGCTGCTTCAGACAGGCAGCCGACGAGTACGGGTATAAAGGAGAGAACTTTATTATCTATCCCATTAAAGTGAATCAGATGCGTCCCGTGGTAGAAGAGATGATTAACCATGGGAAGAAGTTCAATCTGGGGCTGGAAGCGGGTTCAAAGCCGGAGTTGCATGCTGTGATAGGGGTCAATACAGACCCGGGTTCCCTCGTGGTTTGTAACGGATATAAGGACGAGAGCTTCATTGAACTGGCACTGTTGGCACAGAAAATGGGCAAACGCATTTTTCTTGTTGTAGAGAAACTTAATGAGTTGAATCTTATTGCCAAGATGGCGAAGCAATTGAAGGTGAAACCTAATATCGGCATTCGCATTAAATTGGCTTCCAGTGGAAGTGGCAAATGGGAAGAAAGCGGAGGAGATGCCAGCAAGTTCGGACTGACATCCAGTGAACTGCTCGAAGCGCTGGACTTCTTGGAGAAAAAAGATATGAAGGACTGTCTGAAGCTGATACATTTCCATATCGGCAGTCAGATAACCAAGATACGCCGCATCAAGAATGCTTTGCGTGAAGCTTCGCAATTCTTTGTGCAGCTGAACAAGATGGGCTTCAACATCGAATTCGTGGATACCGGTGGCGGTATGGGAGTTGATTATGACGGTACACGCTCTTCAAGTAGCGAAAGCTCCGTCAACTATTCCATCCAGGAATATGTCAACGATGTGGTGTCGACTTTCGTCGATGTTGCCGACAAACACGGGTTCCCTCATCCCAATATCATTACCGAGACGGGACGCAGCCTGACTGCCCATCACTCCGTGCTTATCTTCGAAGTGCTGGAAACGGCTTCCCTGCCCGAAATGGACGACGACTGGGAACCGGGAGAGGATGCTCACGAACTGGTGAAGGAACTGTATGACATCTGGGATAATCTGAGCCAGCGCAGTATGCTGGAACCTTGGCACGATGCGCAGCAGATACGCGAAGAGGCACTCGACCTTTTCAGCCATGGCATCGTCGACCTGAATACGCGTGCACAAATAGAGAAACTCTACTGGAGTATCTGCCGCGAAATCAACTCCATTGCCAGCGGCATGAAGCACTGCCCCGAGGAATTCCGCAAGTTGAGCAAGCTGCTTGCCGACAAGTATTTCTGTAACTTCTCGCTGTTCCAGTCATTGCCCGATTCCTGGGCTATCGACCAGATGTTCCCCATCATGCCCATACAACGGCTGGATGAAAGACCCGACCGCGAGGCTACCTTGCAGGATATGACTTGCGACTCGGACGGCAAAATTGCCAATTTCGTCAGCTCGCGTGCCGATACGACCACCCTGCCGCTGCACTCGTTGCGCGACAAGGAACACTACTATCTGGCGGTTTTTCTGGTCGGAACCGGTTCGTTGCAGCCGTTCGATCAGTTCGGTCGCAACATGATATAATTCGATGATAACGGACGATTGCTGCGAAATGTCTTTTTCAAGCGTATGTTCACAGCCTACGGATTTGCGGATTCGGACGGCTTCGACAGGGCGTAAGTCTATCCCTCTTGAAAATTCATAATATAAAATTCCTGCTTTTCCGAATTGTCGGGTGAGCATTTCTTGTGAACAAGCTCTCAACTGTTCTCCGTTATGGATGCCTAATGAGTGCATTCGTTGGGCGGTGACCGGACCGATCCCCCAGAAGGATTCGATCGGCAGACGTTTGATGAATTCTTCCGCCTGGGACGGATGTATGGTGCAAAGCCCGTCCGGCTTGCGGTAGTCAGAGGCGATTTTAGCCAAAAACTTATTATACGATACCCCAGCCGAGGCAATCAGATGCAGCTCCTCCCGGATTTTTTGCTTGATTGCTTTGGCTATGTCGACGGCAAGCGGGATGTTTTGTTTATTCTCCGTCACATCCAGAAAAGCCTCGTCCAGCGAAATGGGCTCGATGACATCCGTATATTCATGAAAGATTTCGTGTATCTGGCGGGAAACGGATTTGTAGACTTCCATCCGTCCGGAAACAAATGTGAGCTGAGGGCATAGGGCGTTTAGCCCTTTGTGACGACATGGCGGAGCGTACGCCGAACTTCCGGGCTTCGTAGCTTGCTGCCGCTACGACACCCCGTTCCTCCGCGTGGCCGACTGCAAGCGGAATTCCGCGAAGTTCCGGATTATCCCGCTGTTCCACAGAAGCGTAGAATGCGTCCATGTCGATATGTATGATCTTCCGTTCCATTAAAATCCGTTCATCGGAACCAATACTGTCGGTATGAGTAACAGGAATCCGACTATTACCAGAAGCAATATGAATTTCCATGCCCAGCGAAACCATTTATCGTAGGGGATACGGCTGACACCCAGAACGGCGATCAACACCCCGATGTCGGGGTGATCATATTGGTGAATCCGTCTCCGAACTGGAAGGCCATCACAGTCGCTTGCTTTTGACAACCGATCAAGTCGGAGAAAGGAGCCATGATCGGCATGGTCAGGGCTGCTTTGGCACTTCCCTGGAAGGAATGATCAGGTTGATCAAGGTCTGGATCACGTACATCATGCCGACGGTCGCCACTTGTCCGAGCCCTTCCATCCCTTTCGCCAAGTTGTAGAGAATGGTGTCGATGACAAGCCCTTCTTTCAGTATCACGATAATACCGCCTGCAAGGCCGACTACCAAAGCTGCGCTCATAATGTCCTTGCATCCGTCCAGAAACAGTTTGACCAGTTCGTTGGGAGTCCGGTTGTTGGCGATGCCGGCTGCCAGTCCGAGGGCGAAGAACAGGGTGGCTATCTCCATGATATACCAGCCATATCCCATCACTCCCGTTATCAGATAAAAAATCGTGAAGAAGAGGAGGTTCAGGATATAAAGATGGACTGTCTTGCGTAGGGGCGAACAGGGAAGTCAAGATAAAAGCAGCTGTTAGAATGGGAGGAGAGGCAGTCCTTTGATAACGCTGTTCCCGATTTGTAAAGTTGTTGCAGGATAATAAGCTGCGAAAATGATTTGTATGACTACCAATATACCGAAACTGACCCAAGCGGCACGTGGCGTATGATAGCTTACATCCAGCGAGTTGTTATTGTGTAGGTCCCGCCAATACTGATCTTCTTCGTAGACTAACGAAGCTTTCGGGTTTTTCTTTACTTTAGCAGCATAACGCAGTATCCAGGAGAAACCGATCATATTGATGACAATCCAGCAAAATATCCGGTATTCGATTCCGGAAAAGAGCGGAATACCGGCCAGCCCTTGCGCAATGCCGATTGTAAATGGGTTCAGTATCGCACCGGCAAATCCTAATCCGGCGGCGACAAAGACCATGCAAACGCCTGTAATGGAGTCATACCCCATCGAGATAGCCATCGGGACAAGCACCAGGCAAAATGCGATGGTCTCTTCACTCATCCCGAAGACGGCCCCGAATATGCTGAATAGTAGCATGATGGATGTCAGTAAGAAATTCTCCACTCCGATCTTGCGCAGGAAACGGTTGTTCTCCATTTTACGGGCGCGGCCGAGGAAACTGACGGTTCCGATATCGAAAGCCTTACTGTCGTTGACGATCCAGAACGCCCCTCCGATAATCAGGATGAAGACGATGATATCTGCCTTGTCGACAAATCCTTTGTAAAAAGCCGAGAACACCTGCCAAGTTTGCGGAACATGTTCTACCGCTTCGTAGACAACCGTTTTTTCTCCGGCGGCATTGATACTCTCTTTGTATTGTCCGCCCGGAATGATCCAGGTGAGGGCTGCACAGAAAAGAATGATATAAAATATGATGGCGTATGTATGTGGAATCTGTCTCTTTTTCATAATCCGTTTTCGTTTTCTTCATCCGTTAATGGACCTATTTCGGGAAGGATGGCACGTGCCTCCCTGTCGCTGAGGGTGTCTACATCTTTCAGTTTGCGCTGGATCACGCGTGTGCGTGTCCCTAATACCTCTTCGATCTGTCCGCTGGCCGTCTGCAAGTTCTTCTGTGCTTTTTCCAGCATGCCGCCTACCTTCTCAATTCTTTCTTTACCGCCCCCAAGATGGTCCATACCTCGCCGGAGTGTTTCTGGATAGCGAGCGTGCGGAATCCCATTTGCAGGCTGTTCAGGATGGCGGCAAGCGTTGTCGGACCGGTGACGACTACTTTATAGTTGCGCTGTAGTTCTTCCAGCAGGGAAGAACGGCGTACGACCTCCGCATAGATTCCTTCGAAAGGCAGGAACATGATGCCGAAGTCGGTGGTGGCGGGGGAGCCAGATACTTGTCGGAAATATCCTTTGCCATCTTTTTGATAGTTGTTTCCAATAGCTTTCCGGCTGCTTCTATAGCCTGTGTGTCGGCATGATCGTATGCATCGAGCAGCTGTTCGTAGACGTCTTTGGGAAATTTTGCATCTATCGGCAGATAGACAAATTCGCGGACATCGTCACGCCCCGGAAGTTTGACGGCAAACTCCACGACGGCATCCGATCCTTTGCGGGTGTGCACATTCGCCTCGTATTGCTCCGGCGCCAGGATTTGTTCGAGAAGCATGCTTAATTGGATTTCCCCGATGTTGCCGCGTGTCTTCACATTGCTGAGGACACGTTTCAAACCACCTACGTCTTGTGCCAGCGTTTGCATTTCTCCAAGTCCTTTCTGTACGCTTTCCAGTTGTTCCGTCACAAGCCGGAATGATTGGCCGATCCGGTCATTCAGTGTCTTTTGCAATTTCGTCTACGGTCAGGCGGATTTCTTCCAACCGTTTTTCCGTGTTGGCGACAAGCAGGCGTTGCTGTTCGTCCAGATTGGCAAACTTTTCCCGTTGCAGGGCATTGAAGGAAGTGATCCCCCGGTCGAAAGCATCCCGGAATTCGTTCATGGAGCGCGTCAGTTCTTCCCGGTTATCCCTGGCGACGATGCGGCCTTCTTCCCGGTTCAGACGAAAATCTTCCCGAAAGTTTTTTTCGATACGTTCAAATGAACGTTGCATTTCGTCGAGCAGCCGTTTCAATTCGCCTGCGATGTCCGAATGGTCTTTCCGGGGGCGGAAAAAGACCTGTAAAGCAATGATTACAACAAGTAAGCAAATAATCAACCCATCCATTTCTTTCTATTTTGGGTCAAAGATAGAAAAAGAGTTATCGAGCAGTAATTAAAAGAGTTAAAAGGAAAAACATTATTCAGATTCCTTTGTTTAAGTTATACAAAGCAGCTTATATTTGTAAGCCGCTTTTGATAAAGAACATAAAATACAACAAAAGATGGCAAAGATAACATTTAAAGGTAATGAAGTCAATACGAACGGTTCATTGCCCGCAGTTGGAGCAGAGGCTCCTGATTTTAAGGGTGTAAAGAGCGATTTATCCGAATTGCATCTGAAAGATTTAAAAGGAAAGAAAGTCGTGATTAACGTGTTCCCAAGTTTGGACACTGCCGTGTGTGCCGCATCGGTAAGACGTTTTAATAAAGAAGCCGCTTCTCTTCCTAATACTGTGGTGCTTGCCGTATCAAAAGACTTGCCTTTTGCGCAAGGACGTTTCTGTACCACGGAAGGTATCGATAAAGTGATCCCACTTTCTGCATTCCGTTGTTCTTGTTTTGAAAACGGGTACGGGATGCTGATGGTCGATGGTCCGCTGAAGGGTTTGTTAGCCCGTGGCGTGATAGTTGTCGACGAAGCCGGTAAAGTTGTTTATGAGGAACTGGTTTCCGAAATAACGAACGAACCGAATTACGAAGCCGCAATCGCTTCATTAAAAAACTAATAAAGTAGATTATTGTTTTTCATTGGTTAAAGTTAAGGGTTAGTGTAGAAGGCCGCCGGATGTGAATCCCGCGGCCTTCGTTTTGTTATATGAATGAAAGAAGTTATGAATAATTATTGTTTATGCCATTATATTTTATACCTTTAGCGCTGACTTGCTAATGCTATCCTGTACCTCTTAGTTAGTTATCCTGTACACCCTGGTAAACCATCCTGTACACCTTGACCGATTATCCTGTACAGGCTGTTGTTACTGAGTGGTTACTAATAAGATAGAGGATGGTAACCTTTGAGATAAATCGTGTTAATGTTAAATCTAATAGAAAGATAATAGTATGGCGGTAAGATACAAGCTGACAAAAATCAATGACAATATTACTGATAATAAGACGGTAAAGTATTCGGTAACGACGGTAAGCTATGACAATGTGAATTTGGATGCTTTAGCCGAGCAAATAGCCGGATTCAGTACATTTTCCTACGGCGAAGTGAAAGGACTTGTGGAAAATCTGACTATTCTGATTGCGGAAGCTCTGGAAGGCGGCAATACCGTGACGATCGACGGTTTGGGAACATTTTCCGTAACTGCCCGACCCAACCGTGAAGTGGAAGATCCGTTGAAAATCCGTGCCGAGTCTATTAAGCTGAAAGGAATTGGCTTCAAACCCAGCCCGAAACTGAAGGAGAGGCTGAGAAGTATTGAGTTTACGAGGATGAAATAGGTTTTATACATAAAGTTTACGGGAAGTATTTGCCATTTGCAATCTTACCAGGTAATAATTTGTATAATAGTTTGTTATTCCATTGCAAATATCTTTTTGAGTTTGCAATGGAGTTTGTCATTAGTCATAAAACAAAAGTTGCACAAATGAGTCCGGATATGAAAATAACACAAGTGAAGAGTAATGGTAAGTCTTTGAAAAATATAGAGTTGCCAGATGTGATGACTGCGATAAGATCCGGCGAACAAGCCAGGGTGGTGAATGAACATCGGGGGATATTATCCTCTTCAATGCCTGGCGATCGGAACATTCATGCGACGGATATTCCTGTTTTGCTTTTTGCCGCCCGGTTCAGGAAGAAAGAAAGCAGGATAGAGTATCAGGCGTATAACGGGCTGGTGCTGATGGATGTCGGCAATCTGGCGGATAGGGAAGAGGCCGTGGAGGTGAAGCGACTCGCTTCCTTAGCCCCGCAGACAGTGGCAGCCTTTGTCGGTTCGAGCGGGAAGAGCGTGAAAATACTGGTTCCTTTTGTGTTGCCCGATGGTTCCCTTCCGGAAAAGAGGGAGTTGGCCGAGTTGTTTCATGCGGTGGCCTACAGGCGTGCAGTGGCCTTTTATCAGGCTCATCTGCAACGTCATATAGAGATGGGGGAGGAGGCATCGTTGGAAAGAGGATGCCGCCATTCTTTTGATCCTGGTTTATATTATAATCCGTCGGCCACACCGTTGATTCAGGAGCAACCGATGCAGATGCCTGCCGAACCGACCTATCGGGAGGTGGTGGCCAAAGAGGAAGATCCGCTTTTGCGCATGATGCCCGGATATGACCGCAGTCGTATCGTTTCCCGTTTTTATAATGCCTGTATGTTGGACGCCCTCGAAAAGACGGGTGGCTTGGATGAAGGAAAAGAGGTCAGGCCTTTCCTGACAAGGTTGGCTGAAAATTGTTTTCGCTCCGGTATTCCGGAAGAGGATGTGGTTCGCTGGACAAAGATTAGCCGGAATCTCGAACTGTTTGAAGAGGAGATCCGGGAGACGATTCACATGGTGTACCAACTGTCGAAGTGTTTCGGGAAGAAGCCGGTGATGCCTGCCGAGCAACTGCTTTCGATAAAGACGGACGAGTTTATGAAACGGCGGTATGAGTTCCGGCGGAATATGCTGGCAGGCGAAGTGGAGTTCCGGGCAAGAGGTTCGTACTATATCCATTTTGCCCCGGTTACCGAAACGGTTCTAAATAGCATCGGTCTGAATGCGCAGGCCGAAGGGCTGGCTCTTTGGGATCGCGATGTGAAGCGGTATGTCTATTCCGACAGGGTTCCGGTCTTTTATCCGTTGGAAGATTATCTGGAATATTTGCCGGAGTGGGACGGTAAGGATCATATACGTGCACTGGCCGATACGCTGCCGACCGCTAATGCCCAGTGGCGCAATCTGTTTTATATCTGGTTCCTGAGTATGACTGCCCATTGGTACAGGCGCGAGCATTTGTATGCGAACAGCTCGTTGCCTTTGCTGGTCGGCCCGCAGGGATGTGGCAAGTCCACCTGGTGTCGGAATTTGTTGCCGCCTTCGCTTCGTATGTATTATACGGATAGCATTGATTTCAGTAACAAACGGGATGCCGAACTGATGCTGACTCGTTTTGCCTTGATCAATATCGATGAATTCGATTCGGTCAGTTCCGCTTACCAGAGCTTTTTAAAGAATGTCCTGCAAAAGCCGGTTGTCAACGCCCGCCAGCCTTATAAGCGAAGTATTCAGGCATTGCACCGGTATGCCTCTTTTATCGCGACCTGCAACAATTACGATCTGTTGACCGATCCGACCGGAAGCCGGCGTTTTATCTGTATCGAGATCTCCGGTACGATAGATAATTCAACATCGATAGACTATGAACAGTTGTATGCCCAGGCAGTGGCTGCTTTAAAGAATGGCGAACGTTATTGGTTTACTTCCGAAGAGGAGTTCTCGACAACTCGTAACAATGAAGTATTCCAGCAACTGCCTGTCGAAGAACAGTTGTTTCTTCAGTACTTTCGTGCCGCCCGGCCAGGAGAGGAGAGTCTGGAATTATCCGCCATTGAAATTCTCCAGTATCTGCAAAGTGAAAGTGGCATTAAGTTGGGCAATAAACGGTTGACCTACTTCGGCCGCCTGCTCCAGAAGAACAAGATCCCTTCACGCCGCACGATGAAAGGAACTTGCTATTCGGTGGTGAAGGTGGGATAATGTAGGGTGAATAACAAATGTTATTGCAAATGAAAAAGAGTTTGCAATGAAGTAATGGGTTATTATATAGTTACTTATAGGTCGCTATTGCAAATGGCGAATGGATAGCGGAAAATTGTTGTATGATTGAAGCATAAAGCGTAATCATGTTGTTTATAAAGTAATCTGTAACTTTGTCGCCAAAGTTAGGAATAAGCTTTTTAATATAGATGATGAATAATGAATAAAAAGATACTTCAGTTAGCGCTTCCTTCTATTGTTTCCAATATAACGGTTCCTTTGTTGGGATTGGTCGATGTGGCGATTGTCGGACATTTGGGGCCGCTTCCTATATCGGGGCGATTGCGGTAGGGGGGATGCTGTTCAATATTATTTACTGGTTGTTCGGTTTCTTGCGGATGGGAACGAGTGGGATGACTTCACAGGCTCTGGGGGAGACGGGATCTCCTGGAAGTAACGAGGGTTTTGTTCCGGTCGGTTGGTGTCGGGATTCTGATTTCTCTGGCTCTGCTTCTGCTCCAGTATCCGATACGGGAAATAGCTTTCTTACTATTGGATACGACGGATGAGGTAGAACGGTTGGCTTCCTTATATTTCAATATTTGTATTTGGGGAGCGCCGGCTGTGTTGGGATTGTATGGTTTCTCCGGTTGGTTTATCGGAATGCAGAATTCCCGTTTCCCGATGTTTATTGCGATCACCCAGAATGTCGTGAATATCGTGGCGAGCCTGATCTTCGTCTTTGTGTTCGGCATGAAGGTGCAAGGGGTTGCGACGGGAACACTGATCGCTCAATATGGAGGCTTCGGGATGGCTGTATTCCTGTGGTTCGTATTCTATCGGAAGCGGTTGAATATTCGTGTTTGCTGGCATGAGATCATGGATAAGGTCGCTATGCGTCGCTTCTTCCAGGTGAATGGCGATATTTTCTTTCGTACGCTTTGTTTGGTGGCGGTTACTACATTTTTTACATCTACGGGTGCGAGGCAGGGCGATATCGTTTTGGCCGTTAATACATTGCTGATGCAGTTGTTTACGCTCTTTTCCTATATCATGGACGGTTTTGCCTATGCAGGCGAGGCTTTGGCGGGACGTTATATCGGTGCTCGGAACAAAACAGCCCTTAGTCGGATGATCCGTTTGCTGTTTGGCTGGGGAATCGGGTTGTCCCTTTCGTTTACCTTGCTTTATGGAGTAGGCGGGAAAGGTTTTCTCTCCTCCTGACGAATGACTCTGTTGTCATACAAGAGGCCGGAACCTATTTCTATTGGGTGCTGGCTGTCCCGCTTGCCGGCTTTGCCGCCTTCTTGTGGGATGGAATCTTGATCGGTGCGACAGCTACCCGCCTGATGCTTTATTCGATGTTGGTCGCTTCCGGCACTTTCTTTTTGATCTATTACCTCTTTTTCGGAATGATGGGAAATCATGCATTGTGGATGGCATTTCTGATATATCTGTTGCTTCGTGGTAGTATGCAATGGGTATTATGGAATCGCCACAATGAATTAGCGTAATCGGTCGTATGCCCATTGTGCCGGATTGTTTAATATATAATTGGATATATTATGATACGCCTTTTTCATCCTGTATGATATGTTCATAATAATTACGTTGCCATAATTTTTGACCGTGTAGATTAATCATTTTTGTCGATTGATATTTAAAATATCCCACAATATGCCCCAGTGTCACCACGTAGGGGCGGGGTTCGCCCGCCCTAAATGCATCCCGATCGATTTTTATAATCGCATGGAAATGATTTGGCATAATAACATATTCGCAACATTCGATATTGGGGTATTTATGTTCCAAATCCCAATAACATTGTTGGATTATTTCACCATATGGGTTTAATATCATTTATAACCCTTCCTGTGAATAATCATATCCTTTCAAACGGATACTGTGACGATGGTGGATGTCTGGATTGTACTGTTTCATAGTCGATGGTTGTCTTATTGGCTTAATACGAGTCTAAATATAAGGAAAAAGCCGGAAATCAAGAGAAGATATCCGGCTTTTATGAAATTAGATACGCTCTATTATTGTCTGTAGCTTGCTAATTCGTCGGCATTGAATTTCAAGATAAAGCTGCTGTGTTTTTCCACTTCCGCTTCGACATAATTCAAGTATACGACAGCTGATTTGGCAAACATTTCAGGAGCCTTTGTCGCGTCTTGGATCAGCAGGTGAGCCATGATGCAGTCGGCTGCCATTTCATAAAGGCGACGGGCAACAAAGTCCTGCAATTCCTGGTTCTGTGCTTCCTTCACCTTGTTCATGCAGGCTTCGAACTTATCGGCCATTTCAACCAAACGGCCTTTCAGCGGTTCCATTTCCGGTGAACAAGGTATTGTTTCGAATTCGCGGATCGTAGCAAGGTAAGAACCGTTTGTCACATAACGGATGGCTGCAACTGTCTGCAATTGCGTCGTCCCCTCGTAGATGGAGGTGATGCGGGCATCCCGGTAGATACGTTGACAAGCATATTCCAGCATGAAGCCTGAGCCACCATGTATCTGTATACAGTCGTAAGCATTCTGGTTGGCATATTCGGAGTTCATACCTTTTGCCAGCGGGGTGAAAGAGTCGGCCAGTTTGGCGTATTTCTTCTGTTCTTGACGTTCTTCCGGAGTCAGTTTACGTTCGCGGGCGATGTCATCCAGTGCTTTGTAGATGTCTACGTAGCGGGAAGTCTGATACAGTAAGGCACGGCCGGCATCCAGCTTCGCTTTCATGATAGACAGCATGTCGTAAACAGCCGGGAATTCGATAATTGCTTTGCCGAACTGTTTGCGTTCCTTTGCGTAAGCTAACCCTTCGTTGTAGGCGGCCTGGCTCAGACCGACAGACTGTGCGGCGATACCCAGACGGGCACCGTTCATCAGCGCCATCACATATTTGATCAAACCTAATTTGCGATCTCCGCAAAGTTCGGCTTTCGCATTCTTGTAAACCAGTTCGCAGGTAGGCGAACCGTGAATACCCAACTTGTTTTCAATACGGCGTACATCCACACCACCCTGACGCTTGTCATAGATGAACATGGACAGACCGCGACCGTCTCTCGTCCCTTCTTCCGAACGGGCCAAGACCAGATGAAGGTCGGCGTCTCCGTTTGTGATGAAACGTTTCACTCCGTTCAGACGCCAGCAATTTTCTTTTTCGTCGAAAGTTGCTTTCAGCATCACGGACTGCAAGTCGGAACCGGCATCCGGCTCTGTCAAGTCCATAGACATCGTTTCACCGGCGCAGATACGCGGAATGAAACGGCTGTGCTGGTCTTCGTTTCCGAATTCATATAATGTCTCGATACAATCTTGCAACGACCAGATGTTTCCGAATCCAGCATCGGCAGCGGCCACGATTTCGGCGCACATGGTGTACGGCGTGATCGGGAAGTTCAAACCACCGAAACGGCGCGGCATCGTCATACCGTTCAGGCCGGCTTTCACCATTGCATCCAGATTCTGCTTGGTCCCGGAAGCGTATTCCACACGTCCGTTTGCGCAGTGGGGGCCTTCTTCGTCAACTCCTTCGGCATTGGGAGCGATGATCTCACCCGTGATTTCGCCTGTGATTTCAAGCACTTTGTCGAACGAGTCCATTGCATCGGCATAATCCTGCGGTGCATAGTCGAACTCTTCTTTATCTCTGTAGTTGCGTTCTTTAAGTTCGCAAATACGTTTCATCATCGGATTGTTCAAGTGATACTTGAGTTCCGGAATGTCTGTATAATAATTTGCCATCTCTTTACTTGCTGTTCTGTTTGTAATACTTAATCATCTTCGGAATCACCTCCTCAACAGTGCCGTTGATCACGTAGTCGGCAATCGTGTTGATCGGAGCGTTCTCGTCGTTGTTGATAGAGATGATGATACCTGCATCCTGCATACCTGCGATATGCTGGATCTGTCCGGAGATACCGCAAGCGATATACAATTTCGGACGGACCGTGACACCTGTCTGACCGATCTGGCGGTCATGGTCACAGAAACCGGCATCAACGGCTGCACGGCTGGCGCCTACTTCGGCATGAAGTTCCTTTGCCAGTTCGAACAACATATCGAAACTTTCCTTGGAACCCATTCCGTAACCGCCGGCTACTACGATCGGAGCACCTTTCAGGTTGTGTTTGGCCTTTTCTATGTGGCGGTCGATGACCTTTACGACATAATCCGTTTCCGGAACATATTTGGCGACGTCGTGTTTTACCACTTCGCCTTTATAACCGGCGTCCAGAATTTCTTTTTTCATCACACCTTCGCGAACAGTCGCCATCTGAGGACGGTGTTCCGGATTGATGATCGTCGCTACGATGTTACCGCCGAAAGCGGGACGGATCTGGTATAACAGGTTTTCGTATGTTTTACCAGCTCTTTTGTCTTCGTGCGAGCCGATTTCGAGGGATGTACAGTCTGCTGTCAGACCGCTTGTCAGTGCAGAAGAAACACGGGGGCCTAAGTCACGGCCGATAACCGTTGCTCCCATCAGGCAGATCTGCGGTTTTTCTTCTTTGAACAGATTGATCAAAACAGAAGAATGAGGAAGGGAAGTGTACGGGAACAGACCGGGAGCGTCAAAAATATGCACCTTGTCCACGCCATAAGGCATCACCTGCTTTTCAATCCCTTCCAGTCCGGAACCGGCCACAATGGCTTCGAGTTGGCAGTTCAACTGGTTGGCTAACTTGCGACCTTTGGTCAGCAGTTCGAGGCTTACATCGGCAATCGTTGTACCTTCAAGCTCACAATATACAAATACATTATTCATATTGTTCAATCTTTTTTACCGTATGAATTGTCAATTATCAATTGTCAATTATCCGATAGTGTGGTTAGCTAACAGTTCAACAATCAAATCTTCCACATCCTTGTCTGAGCTGGTCAGCGTCTTGCTTTCCTTTGCCTGGAACACGATGTTCTGAATCGCTTTGACTTTTGTCGGCGAACCGGACAAACCGCATTGTGCGAGATCTCCGTTTACATCGGCAACACTCCATTCCGGAATATTCAGGTACGGGCGCTTTTCATACAGTTCGGGGTATGGCAGTGCCGATACGCCTTCCGGATGGCAGGCGGGAGCGGGAACTTTTTCCTGCGCGCCCAATGCCCGTTTGTATTTCATCACCAACTTGGCATTACGCGGACGGCAGGGGGCAGCCGAACCGTTGACCGTAATCACGATAGGCAGCGGACCTTCCACTGTTTCGACACCACCGTCGATATGCCGTTTCACTGTGATACTGCGATTCTTTTCGTCTACGTTCAGGATTTCTTCGGCATATGTGACCTGTGTTAATCCTAACTTTTCAGCGACTTGAGGACCTACCTGTGCTGTATCGCCGTCAATAGCCTGGCGTCCTCCGATGATAATATCGTAGTCACCTATTTTCTTGATTGCTGTGGCAAGCGCATAAGACGTTGCCAAAGTGTCGGCACCGGCAAATGCACGGTCGGTTAGCAGATAACCACCGTCTGCTCCCCGGTATAAACCTTCACGAATAATTTCAGCTGCACGCCCCGGACCCATTGTCAACAAGGTTACCGTAGTTCCCGGATAGGCGTCTTTCAAGCGGAGGGCTTGTTCTAATGCGTTCAGATCTTCCGGGTTGAAGATTGCGGGAAGTGCGGCCCGGTTGATAGTTCCGTCCTCTTTCATCGCATCCTTTCCCACATTGCGTGTGTCCGGAACCTGTTTCGCCAATACAATAATTTTTAAACTCATATTATAGGAATATTAGATTTCTATATTGGATATTTGTTCGAATTAACCTTCTGAATACTGACCTGCAAAAGTAATCAAACATTCTTTATATCAAAGAACTTTCGTCTGGAATCTGCACACTTTAGGTTTTTTGAGCATATCCTTTCTTTTTACTTACCACCTTACTAATCACCATAATTTAGGCACGGATTACACGGATAAACACGGAAAGAAAATAAATTTATCCGTGTCAATCCGTGAAATCCGTGCCTGAAAGATCGTGATAAAGGTGCTTTGGCACCGTTTTGTCAAGTCGAAATCGAGTAATAGGTTTGCGCCGGTTTATATTAAATTTCGCATGCACAAAGTGTTGGAATCAGGTTGCGGTCGCCATACGCATTGTCTACGCGGGCTACGTTAATCCAGAATTTGCTGTCGTGCAACCATTCCAGCGGGAAGGCGGCCTTGCTGCGCGGATACTCGTGTTTCCATTCGTCGGCCGTTACTTCATATTCGGGATGAGGAGCGTTCTTTAATACGTTGTCTTCCTTTGAAGCCTTGCCTTCTTCCACTTCCTTGATTTCGTTCCAGATACATTCCAGCACCTCGACGAAACGATCCAGTTCGGCTTTTGCTTTCGCTTTCGGTCGGTTCGACCATCAGAGTGCCGTGAACAGGGGAAGGAAAGAGTTGGAGCGTGGTAGCCGAAGTCCATCAGGCGCTTGGCGATATCGCCTTCATCGATGCCCGAACGTTCTTTTACCGTGCGGCATTCCAGGATCAGTTCGTGACCGACGCGACCTGTAGCACCTGTGTAAACGATTACGTAAGTGTCTTTGAATTTGGCTGCCAGATAATTCGCATTCAAGATCGCGGTCTTGGTGACCGTTTCCAACCCTTCTGTTCCCAACATGCGGATATAAGCATATGTGATCGGCAGAATGCCCGCGCTACCGTAAGGTGCGGCGGAGACTGTGTTCAGGTCGCTGCCCCATAATATCGGATGCTGTGGCAGGAACGGGACGAGATGTTGCGGCAACGCAGATCGGACCGACACCGGGACCGCCTCCTCCGTGAGGAGAAGAAAAGGTCTTATGCAGGTTTAGGTGGCAGACGTCTGCACCGATAGTACCCGGATTGGTCAGACCGACTTGTGCATTCATGTTGGCGCCGTCCATATACAGCTGACCACCGCAAGCGTGAACAATGTCGCACATTTCCTTGATGTCCACCTCGAAGATACCGTGAGTAGACGGATAGGTGATCATGCTGGCTGCTAAGTTGTCCTTGTTGGCTTCGGCTTTAGCGGAAATCTTCAAGTCGATATTTCCTTTGTCGTCATTTCACCGTAACGGTCGTAAAACCGCATTGAACCGCACTTGCCGGGTTCGTACCGTGGGCAGAGGCGGAAGCAGGACGATGTTGGGACGATGTCCTGCCCGATGCTTTCCAATAAGCGGATTACGCGCAGACCTGTATATT
>VOFB01004381.1_pt1 | contig 25665 bp, 29 predicted proteins | sample 5384141 | NCBI WGS metagenome assembly VOFB01 (sample SAMN12384721, study PRJNA508395) | human gut metagenome | isolation source: healthy gut A | host: Homo sapiens | reverse complement strand
AATGGTGCGGCTGGAAAGACTGCACACATAAGTATCCTGGCTGGACTGTTCAAACACGCGGCGGGCAACATAAAGCTTGCGGTCAAAGTCAATGCCGGGCTTTACGCGGGCCGGGCGTTCCACAAATGCCTGCCAGATGCTGGGCATGCAGGAACGTGCCTTGTGGCCCAAAATTTCCGGGCAGGTGGGCACTTCGCGCCAGCCAGGAAGTTGAGCCCCTCTTTTTGCAGATGATCTCAAACAGCTTTTTTGTCCTGGTTGCGGTTCAGCTCTTCCTGTGGGAAAAAGAACATGCCAATGCCGTAGTCACGCTCGTTGCCCAGCGTAATGCCGGCTTCTTCGGCAGCTTTTTTGAAGAACTTGTGGCCGATCTGCAGCAGGATACCGACACCATCGCCGGTTTTGCCTTCGGCATCCTTACCGGCACGGTGTTCCAGGTGCTCCACGATCTGCAAAGCATCGTCGATCGTTTTGTGGGTTTTGCGGCCCTTGATATCCACAACTGCACCAATGCCGCAGTTGTCATGTTCAAACCGCGGATCATACAGCCCGGCGGGGGCGCGCGCTCTGTAAAGTTTTCCATCCGTTTTTGCTCCTTCCCGTAATTTCCTGCGGGGCCGGGCGGGAACGCACATTTCCCACCCTGGCATAGATACGAAAAAACGTTCCCCAACGGGTACACTAACCCGTTTGTGGGAACGTCTTTGTTCTTGTATGTACTATACCACACCAGTAGGGGAATGGCAATCATTAAACAAAAGATTTTTATGAAATTAACGCAAAAACCTTATTTGCTTTGCTTTGCAAGGACAAAACTTAATAAAATTAAGCTGCGGCAATAACTGCCGGGCAAAACGGTGTGTTATTTGCCGTTTGCAGCCTGCTGCTCTTTCAAAACAGCCAGGATCTCGGTCAGCAGCTCCTCCTGCGTCGGGGCCTTAGGGGCTTCCGGCTCGGCGGGCTTTTCTTCTTCATGCTTGCCCAGGTCCATGAGCTTGTTCATGGCTTTCAGCATACAGAACAGAACGAATGCCAGAATGATAAAGTTAATGACGGCAGAGATGAATGCACCGATGCCCAGGTTGATGTCAAACGGCAGGTGCAGCACAACATCACTGAAATCTGTCTGGAACAAAATGCCAATGATGGGGTTGATGATGTTGTCCGTCAAAGAAGTGACCAGCGTGGAGAATGCGCCGCCGATGAGAACACCGATGGCCATGTCCATCATGTTGCCTTTCAGGGCAAAAAAGCTTTGAACTCTTCCAGGAACTTTTCATAATGTGTTTCCTCCTGTATGGATAAATTTTTCAGGGCCATGCCCCACACAGGCTGCAAACGGGGCATGGGGCCCGGATTCCAAAATAAAAAAGTTACTTCAGCAGCTTGGCTACAGCGTCTGCTGCGCCGTCCAGATAATCCCCGGCAAAGGTTTCAATCATGCCGGCGTCCGCCTCTTTGGCAAATTCGGGGTTCAGCGGCATTTTGGCCAGCACGGGCACGTGGTACTTCTTGCCGGTCTCGTCCACATGGCTGTCGCCAAACACGTTGATATGCTTGCCGCAGTCCGGGCAGAGCACATAGCTCATGTTTTCCACAATGCCAAGGATGGGAACCTTCATCATTTCGGCCATCTGCACAGCCTTGCCAACGATCATGCCGACCAGCTCCTGCGGACTGGATACAATAATGATGCCGTCTACCGGCAGGGTCTGGAACACGGTCAGCGGCACATCGCCGGTTCCCGGAGGCATATCGACAAACAAAAAGTCAACGTCGTCCCAGATCACTTCCTGCCAGAACTGCTTGACCGCACCGGCAATCACGGGGCCGCGCCACACAACGGGGGCTTCCTCATCTTCCAGCAGCAGGTTGATGGACATGATCTTGATGCCGGTGTGGCTTTCCACCGGGTTGATGCCGTCCTCGGTGCCCATGGCCGGGCCATGAACGCCGAACAATTTGGGGATGGAAGGGCCGGTAATGTCAGCATCCAGCACGCCGACCTTGTAGCCTTTGCGGCGCATGGAAACAGCCATCATGGCGCTGGTCATGCTTTTGCCAACGCCGCCCTTGCCGGAAACAACGCCGATCACTTTTTTGATGTGGCTTTTTGCGTGCGGCGGCTCATGCTGCGGCGCACGGCTGGAACAGTCAGCGTGGCAGTTGCTGCAATCGTGGGTACATGCTTCACTCATGTGGTATAGCTCCTTTTATCTGTGCCGGGCGGGGCGCTGCAACTTTGCCCGCTTCGGCACCGTTCTCCGTTTTGCGGCATGGGCCGCACTTATTAGTGTACCGCGTCAGAGCACAAAATGCAAGTACTATCAAAACGAATAGCACGCCAAACCAGCAAAAATGTCCGAATTGTATGAGGGATACTTCTTCATAGAACCCTGCCATAAACCGCAGCAATGCAGAATATACTGGCTTTATACGGGCAAAGGGGGCGGCAAAAACGGCACTGCGGGGAAAACCTATCTGAAAAAATGCAGCACTGCTAACAGTGGCGGGCTTTGCGCTGCGGGCGCTGGGCATGGTGTTCCGGGTGTTTGTGGCTGCGCGCCTGGGGCCGGAGGGTATGGGCCTGTACCAGCTGATCTTATCCGTCTATATGGTGTTTGTTTCGCTGGCTTCGGCGGGCATCAATGTGGCGTCCACACGGCTGGGTGCGCAATGCCTGACCCGTGGGCGCGGCATGGCCCCGACGCTGCGCAGCCTTGCGGCAACAGCGGCCGTATTGGGCACCGCCGCCATGCTGGCGCAGCTGGCGCTGGCGGACCCTTTGGCCCGCTTTGCCCTGCATGATTCCCGCGCGGAGCTGGGGCTGTACGCTGGCCCCCAGCCTGCCGTTTATTGCGGCGGCCGGGGCGCTGCGGGGTGCTTTTGGCGCGGCGAAGGGGTGGAACCGAATATCATTGCCCAACTGGTGGAGCAGACCGTGCGGATGGCCGTGGCCGCATTGGCGCTGGTAAAGACTGGCCCACTGGGGCGCGGCTTACGCTTGCTGTGCGGTGCTCATCGGCAATACTGTCAGCGAGGCGGTCTCCTGCGGCATTATGGCGCTGTTTGCCCGGCAGGAACCGAGCTTCCGCCCATGCGCCGATGACCCGCCCCGCGGCTATACCAGCCGGGAGCTGTGGGAAATTGTGCTGCCCGTGACCGGCAGCCGGTTGGTGGCCAGCGCTTTGCAGGCAGGGGAAAGCGTGCTGATCCCCGCCTGTCTTGCCGCTTACCTTGGCACCCGCGCCGAAGCCGTGGCGCAGTATGGTTCCTTAAAGGCATGGCACTGCCGCTTATCTTTTTTCCGTTCTCGGTGCTGGCGGCACTTTCCGGCCTGCTGATGCCGGAGATCACCCGTGCCCACACCGCCCGGGATACCGCTGCCCTGCGCCGCCTTGTGCGGCTTGCCATGGGGTTGACGGGTGGGTTCTCGCTGTTGGTGGGGGCCGCGCTGGTGCTGTTTGGCAAGGATGCCGCCATTTTGCTCTATCACGATGCCCAGGCGGGCCGCTATGTGCAGGTACTGGGCTTTGTGGCGCCCTTATGTACCTGGAAAGCATGGTGGATGCGATCTTAAAAGGCATGGGGGAGCAGCTGGCGACCTTCCGCTATTCGGTGCTGGATTCCATTTTGCGCATTGCAGGCATTTTGTGGCTGATGCCGCAATACGGTATGCCGGGCTTTCTGGCGGTCATGACAGCCTCTAACCTGCTGACCTGCGGGCTGAATACGGGGAGAATGGTGAAGAAGTTAGGAAGTAGGAGTGAGGAGTGAGGAGTTGAGAGGAAAATTAGAAATTAGGAATTGGGCGGCGGGGAGACGGAAAAAGAATAAATAATAAATAATAATGAATAATGGCGGTGGATCGCGGCGCGGGGCGCCGCTCAGAAAATATGGGGTTTGTTATGTGTTGGAGATAGGCGGCAGATAATAGAACGCTCAAAACCGTTCCCTATAAAATCACAAAAATCACCCCGCCGCGGGAAACTTCTGCCCCAACGGCGGGGTGGCTCTGCATTATATATTTTAGGGCAATACCGCATAATTCTAAGTGCCGATACGGCGAGCGAGGTGCGGCAGATGCCAAGCCAAAAGCGCAGATAATACTGGATGTTTTATCGAGCATTTTGGCAACGCAGATGCCGTGCCGCAGCTGCCGGAGCGGTGCTTAAGCCGCAAGGCGGGAATTGTGCGGTGTTGCCTTTATATCGGAACAAAGCGGCATAGCGTCCGCTTTTCCATCACAGCGTCTGCCCGCTGACCAGCCCGTTCCACAGGCGGTAATAAATGCCTTTCTTTGCCAGCAATTCCTCGTGGCGGCCCTCTTCCTCAATGCCGGATTTGCCCAGCACCAGAATGCGGTCAGCGTTTTTGATGGTGGTCAGGCGGTGGGCAATCGTCAGCGTGGTGCGGCCCTTGGCCAGCTTATCCAGGCTTTGCCCAACCAGAATCTCACTCTCGTTGTCCAGCGCGCTTGTGGCTTCGTCCAGCAGCAGGATGGGCGGGTTCTTCAAAAATACCCGCGCAATGCTGATGCGCTGTTTCTGCCCGCCGGAAAGCTTGACCCCGCGTTCGCCTACATAGGTATCATACCCGTCTTTCAGCTCCCGCACAAAGCCATCAGCACCGGCCAGCCTGGCGGCGGCAATGATCTCCTCCCGCGTGGCACCCGGCTTGCCGTAAGCGATGTTTTCGGCCACCGTGCCGCTGAACAGGTAAACATCCTGCTGCACCACGCCAACGGCATTGCGCAGGCTGCTCAGGGTAACATGGCGGATGTCCTGCCCGTCAATCAAAATCTCGCCGCCGGTCACATCATAAAAGCGAGGGATCAGGTTGCACAGGGTGGTTTTGCCGCCGCCGGAAGGCCCAACCAGCGCCAGATTCTCGCCGGGGCGGATGTTCAGGTTTACATGACGCAGCACCTTGTTGTGGTCGTCCGGGTATTCAAAGCTCACATCGCGGAACTCAATGCCGCCTTTTTCCACCTGCAGCGGTTTGGCGTCGGGGGCGTCAGTGATCTCAACGGGGGTATCGATAATGTCAAAAAAGCGCTCAATGCCGGTCACGCCGCGCTGAAACTGCTCGGCAAACTCCACAATGCGGCGGATGGTGGCAATCAGAGTGGAAACATACAGCACATAGGCAACCAAATCGCCAGCGCTGATGGTGCCATATACCAGCGAAAGGCCGCCTGCCACAATGACCACCAGATACATCAACCCGTCAAACAGCCGGGTGGAGGTGTTGAACGCGGCCATGGCATGATAGGTTTTCTTTTTGATGGTCTGGAACGCGGTGTTGCCCTGCTCGAACTTTTTGTTCTCTTCCTCTTCCGCGGCGAACGCCTTCACAACCCGCTGGCCCAGCAGGCTGTCCTCAATCGAAGCGTTCAGCTCGCCGATCTGGAACCGCTGGCGGCGGAACGCGGCGCGAAGCTTCAGGTTCAGCTTGATGGATACAACCGCCATCAATGGCACGCAGGCAAACACCACCAAAGTCAGCGGTACGCTGGCCCCGCACAGGATGATGAACGAAGCCGCAATTTTGATGCCCGCAATAAAAAATTCTTCCGGGCAGTGGTGGGCGAATTCGGTCACATCAAACAGGTCGTTGGTAATGCGGCCCATGATCTGCCCAACTTTGGTATTGGAATAATAGGTGTGGCTCAACCGCTGCAGGTGGGCAAAGGCATCCCGCCGCATATCGGTCTCAATGTAAACGCCCATGATATGGCCGGTGCCGGACATAAAATACTGTGCGGCACCATCAATCAGCCGCAAAATGAGATACAGCAGGGCGAGCTTTAACACCGCATCAACCGTCAGAACAATGCCGGGATCGGTGGCGGCGTTGGTTAGGTAGCTCATAATTTTAGGCAGCACGATATCACACAAAGTGGTCAGTGCGGCACAGAACAAATCAAAAATCAAAATGCGTTTGTATCGCATCAGGTAAGGGGCAAACCGGCGAATCAGCGCCGGGGTGCCAATGTGCTGCTGACTGGGGTCATTCATAAGATTAAGTGCCTCTTCTTTTCAAAAAATCAGGGTTATTCCTGCGGAGCTTCCGGTTCCTGTGCAGGAACCTCGGTGGGGGCTTCGCTGGCAGGCTCGGTTTCCTGCGGCGGCTCCGGGTCAGGGGCCGGTTCCGCGGTAATTACCGGCTCCGGTGCACCCGTCGGTTCGGGCTCCGGCGTAATGACAGGTTCTTGCGTAGGCTCCGGGGTAGTTATCGGCTCTGGTGTGACAACAGGTTCCGGCGTCTGGGTAACTGCCGGTGTCGGTGAAGGGGGTGACGTGGGCGAAGCTGTCGGCGTTGCGGTGGGCAGCGGTTCAATGGGCGCTGTTTTGATGTAGCCGCAGCGCTGGCAGGTGTAGGTCATCACCCCGGCCACACCGGGTTGGGGCTGCAAGGTGATAATGCCCTTGTCATAGTCGTGCCCCAGGGCGGGCAGTTCTTTTTCTTTTACCTTGCCGCAGATGGTGCACTTGACTTTTACGGTGCCGTATTCCAAACAGGTAGGCTCAATGCGGGTATCCTTTACTTCCACAAATTCATGTTCGTGTTCGTCCGGCTCAAAGTGTGCTGTCACAATCACGCCGTTGGCGTCCGCATTGCTGGGCACGGTAAAGCTCAGGGAAGAACTGCTGGAGGCCGCCCCCAGCGACGCCGTCCACCCGGCAAACTTCCAGCCTGCATCGGGTACGGCTTTCACGGCGGAGCAGGTGCCGCCCTTTTTTACTTTCTGGCTGGTGGAACCGCTGATGCTGCCGCCGGATGTGGCCACAAATTCCACCGGCACTTTAGCGCCGCGCACGGCGATCGGATCCGAGGAGATTAACCCCAGCGGTACGCCGTCCGGCTCCGGGATGGCGGCTGTGCTTTCGGGGCGGCGGTCCTGCGTGACATAAGCGTGGGTGCGCACATAAGTAAAATAGGCAGTGACAGCCTCTTTGGAAAGATGCACCCCGTCCGAAAGGGTATAGTCCTTTTTAGCCCAGCCGGTGGCGTCATCCCGCAGCACTTCGGCGGTGTTCAAAAATTTGTAGCCGTTCTCCTCGCACATCGTCACAAGAGCGGCGTTGTACGCATCTACCTGGGTCATGGTCAGGTTGGTGTTGTCCCGCTGCTGGTCCAGCGGGGGAATGGCGCTGACGATAATATCCGCATAGGGCCACGCTTTGGTGATGGCGGCCAGCCCCTCCCGGTACTGCGCGATGAATTTGGTGGCATCTGTGGAGCTGCCACCAAGGTTGTTGGAGCCGAAACCAATGATAATGCGTTTGGGCTGCAACTTGGCAACGGCATCCGGAATGGTGTACAGGGTGCTGTCCCCCTTGAACTTTTCGCATTTCAGGGTGGTGATGGAACCGGCCCCCATGCTGACCACGCCAATGTTGTTTTTCAGCGTGGAAAACGCCGTTCCGGTGTCATCGGCGTACATGGTGTAGCGCACGGTGTTGGAATCCCCAATGAACAGGGTGTCGTCCACATAACTGCGCCCGGCATCTGCTGTCTGCGGCAGAATAGTGGGCACGGTGGTATCTGTTGGGGCAGGGGTGGTGGTGGCCTGAACAACGGCGGCAGTTGGGGCAACCGTGGCGGATGTTTCCGGCGTGGCGGTATGATCGGGCAGAACATCCTGCGGCTTGCTGCAGGCACACAGCGCAGCACACAGCGCCGCCGCAGCCAAAATTTTACCCCAATTCGGGCATTTCATGCGCTCATCTCCTTTTTTTATATTCTTTTATGATACACCGAACCAAGCACCACTGTAAAGCGCTGAGTTGTAAAAAATGCGGCTAAAAAATGTGGCTATAGCATCGGCGGCATACAATAGCTGGTTGTTATATAAGAAAAAAAGGTTGTAAAGAGTAAGGGGATATGATATAATATTGTAAAATGATGATGAAAAGAGGGAACCTTTTTATGGCCTCAATCCCGAATTTGTTCAGTATATTGCGGACCAGCTTGCCCCCGGCCGGGCAGGTGACCTACCACAAAATGTTTGGCGATTATGGCGTGTATCTGGACGGCAAAATGTTTGCCTTGGTGTGTGATGACCAGCTGTTCATCAAAATTACCAAAGAGGGGACAGCCCTTGCTCCGCAGCTGCCCAAAGCCCCGCCGTATGATGGTGCAAAAGATTATTTTCTGTACGAGGATGTGGATGACCGGGAACACATGATTGCATTTGTGCAGGCCACCTGCCGCGAACTGCCCATGCCAAAGCCTAAAAAGAAGAAGGAAGCGACCTGACCAATGCCGTTTGACTATAAAAAGGAGTATAAGGAATTTTATCTCCCGCCCCAAAAGCCGCAGCTACTGGAAGTGCCGCCCATGAACTATGTGGCGGTGCGCGGCCATGGTGACCCCAACGCGCAGGATGGAGAATATCAGGCGGCCATTGGTATGCTGTATGCGGTTGCCTTTACCATAAAATGAGCTACAAAGGTACCCACCAGATCCCCGGCTATTTTGAATATGTGGTGCCGCCGCTGGAGGGCCTTTGGTGGCAGGAGGGGCAAAGCCGGGTCGATTACGCTCATAAGGAAACGTTCTCTTGGATCGCCATGATTCGCCTGCCGGAGTTTGTAACCAAACAGGAGTTCGATTGGGCCGTGGCCGAAGCTGCCGCCAAGAAAAAGCTGGATCCCAGCAAAGTGGAGTACTTTACTTATGATGAGGGCCTGTGCGTGCAGTGCATGCACCTTGGCAACTATGATACCGAGCCCGCAACGCTCAACGCAATGGAGCAGTTTGCGGCGGAGCGGCACTATAAAATTGACTGCACCTCCGCTCGCCTGCACCACGAAATTTACCTCAGCGATCCCCGCCGCACTGCCCCGGGAAAATGCAAGACCGTTATCCGGGAACCAGTCTGCAAGGTAGAGTAAAGATCACCGGAAAGAGAACAAAATCAAAATAAAGACTGCCGTACCACCTGATCAATACAGGGGAGGGCAGTCTTTTGCAGTTACCGTGAAAAAACCGACACTCCGGCTTGTTTGATTCTTGCGAAAGTCCTTTGCTTTCGGTCAAAAAAAGAAGGGACTAAGCCAGAATGCCTTGGTTTTCAAGGGCAATACCGCATAATTCTAAGTGCCGATACGGCGAGCGAGGTGCGGCAGATGCCAAGCCAAAAGCGCAGATAATACTGGATGCTGCAAAGGTGAGCGCCGCCAGTGGCGGAAACAGCGAACCGAAGCAGGGGCAGCGGTCGCAGAGTGCGAGGGGCTTTTGTCCCCGAAGCACGATGCGGGTATCGCAACCCGACATTATCAAGCATTTTGGCAACGCAGATGCCGTGCCGCAGCTGCCGGAGCGGTGCTTAGGCCGCAAGGCGGGAATTGTGCGGTGTTGCCCAAGGTCTTTCTGATTTAGTCCTGTGATCTCACAATGATTTTTTACGATAATTGTTCCTATATTCTGTTTCGATCTCGGTCAGCATACGCTGGAAGCCGAGACGGTCGCAGTTCGTGCCGGAGCAGCCATCATCCACAAAGAATACCGGGTTCGGGAAGTGGTTCTTCTTGGCGAATTCCAGAAGGATAGCCTTCTGGAAAAGGGATTTGTATAGACGAATGCCCTGCTTGCGTAAGCTGTGTTCCGTTTACGGCGCGGTCTTTCGTTTTGCTTGCAGATTTAGACGAACCGCAACGATTCAAGAACCGTATAGTTTTGCCAAGGAAAGTTGGTCGCAAAGAAAAAGACTTTGTGCTATACCGGCCTTCTCTGGGCGGGTGCGTTTGGATGCCTGATGGCAGCTCTGAACTTTCGGGATTCCAAAAACAACGGCGGCTAAAGCATACGGCATCGCGGCGCTGGACCAGCTGGGCTCGGCGGTTCTGGTGGGGCGGTACGCGGCGCAGCACCCGGTGCTGGAACAGCTGAACCAGAAACTGGAGGCGCGATCCGATACCTTGCGCCGACGCATTGCCGTGTATGTGGAAAAGCGTATCCAGCGCGCCTACCCGGAGGCCGCCCGGCGGCAGCCCACGGCAGTGCAGAAGGGGAAAGCCGACTTCCTCAGCGCGGCAGACCTGCTGTGGCTGTTTGTCATCGGGGCATTTCTGGGTGACATGGTGGAGACCGTGTTCCGTGCCGCCTGACCGCCGGGGTGTGGATGAGCCGTTCCAGTCTGGTGTGGGGCCTTTCAGCGTGGTGATGGGGCTGGCGCTGGCCATGGCTACCGTGCGTGCTGCGGCAGAATCAGGATAAAAGCGACCGGCTATCTTTTGCCTTTTCGACAACAGTGCTGGGCGGCGTATATGAAAACAGGTATAATATTCTCTGGATGCAGGCGCTTTAGTTGAAAACAGCGCTGTGCCAGCAACGCCCCCCCGGCAGAAATGCCCGATGCAGTACCGGATGCTGATTTTCCCGTTTTGGGCTGGATGTGATAAAGGTCTTTTTTGTGCCTCTGCCGCTATTATTAGCCTGATCAAGGGCGGTGACTGGTTTGTGGACGGTGCCACCGGCATTGCCCGCCGCTTCCATGTGCCGGAGCTGCTCATCGGTGCTACGGTGGTGTCCATCGGCACCACCCTGCCGGAGGTCATGGTGTCCACCACCTCTGCCCTCACCGGTCACGGCGAGATCGCCTACGGCAACGCCATCGGCTCGGTCATCTGCAACGCTGCACTGATCGCCGCCATCACCATTGCGGTGCGCCCGGGCAAGGTTGACCCCAAGAGCCTGCGCACCCCGGTGGCTTTCTTCTTTGTGGCTGCCGCTTTCTATGCCGGTGTGGCCTACACCACCGGCTCCTTCACCCGCCCGGTGGGCCTGATCCTGCTGGCCATGTTCGTGGCTTACATCGTGTGCAACGTGCTGGCTATGAAAAATGCCCCCGCCCCGGAAGAGGAAGAGCAGGCTGAGGAAGGCTCCTTTGCCAAGGAGTTGGGGCTGCTGGCCATCGGCGCAGTGCTCATTGCTGTGGGCGCTGACCTGCTGGTGGACAACGGCACCCTCATCGCACAGGCGCTGGGCGTGCCGGAGTCGGTCATTGCGCTGACCTTTGTGGCACTGGGCACCTCGCTGCCGGAGCTGGTCACCGCCATCACCTCGCTGGCCAAGGGTCACGGCGCGCTGTCGCTGGGCAACGTCATCGGTGCAAACGTGTTCAATCTAGTGCTGGTCAGCGGCGTGTCTGTCACGCTGGCACCCTTCAGTATCCCGCAGAACTCCACCATCGCAGGCATGAACGCCTCGCTGGTGATGGAAATCCCGGTCATGTTTGCCGTGATGCTGCTGCTCACCCTGCCCGCTCTGATTAAGGGCAAGCTGAGCCGCCCGCAGGGCATTGAGCGTCAAACTCGTTGGAGCGTGCGCCCATGGCCAGCACGATGTAATCGCAGGGAATGGTCACCTCTGCGCCGTCCTTGTTCTCACAGACAACGGCATCCATGCGGAACTCCTTGACCTTGTGGCCGGGGTACTGCTCCACACCGTAGGTCTTGTAGTTTTCCAGCAGGGTAGGCAGAATGGTGGTGCTCTCGCCTGCTGCGATCTTGTCCATCATCTCAATGACGGACACCTTGCAGCCCCGGGCAGCCAGATACTCTGCGGTCTCGCAGCCCACCATGCCGCCGCCGATGACAGCCACGGTGCCGTAGACCTGCTGCTCACCGGCCAGCACCTTCCAGGCATCGGCCACGTTCACGCCGTCAATGCCGGGGATGCGGGGTGCGGCGCTGTGGCCACCCACAGCGTTGATGACAGCCTCAAAACCGGCCTCCTTCAGCTGCTCTGCCGTGCGGGTCTGGCCCATGCACAGGTGCACCCCGGCATTGCAGACCGCGCGGATCAGATCCTGTGCGGCGCGGCGCATCTCCTCCTTGCGGGGAGGCACGCAGGCGATGTTCAGCTGACCGCCCAGAGAGGTGGTCTTCTCAAACAGGGTCACATCGTGACCGCGCAGGGCTGCCACACGGGCAGCTTCCAGACCGGCAGGACCGCCGCCCAGAACAGCCACCTTCTTTTTCTGTGCGGCAGGCTGGATGCTGCGGCTGTTCTCATAGCCATTTTCGGCATTGAGCACGCAGGACAGAAACTGGCGGTTCTGGATGGCATCGGTGCAGCCCTTGTTGCAGCTGATGCAGCGGCGAATATCGCAGGCCTTACCGGCAGCGATCTTTGCGCCCCAATCAGGGTCTGCCAACAGCGGGCGGCCAACAGCCACCATATCAGCCATGCCGCTCTCGATGACACGCTCTGCCATCTCGGCATCCACGATACGGCCCACGGCGCTGACCGGCACGTTGACAGCCTTTTTGATGTCCCCGGCGATCCTGACAAAGAAGCCGTAGGGCTGCACACCCATGGGAGGAATGGTATCGGCCATGTTGCCGGTGTGGTTGGCCTGGGCAACGTGGAACATATCCACACCGTCCTCCACCAGCCACTGGGCGAACTGCACCGCATCGGCCTCGTCGATGCCGCCCTTGCCGCGCTGCGGGGTGACGATGGACAGCTTGTAGTCAATGATCATCCCCGGCACAGCCTTGCGGATGGCCCGGGTCAGCATCCGGGCAAAGCGGACCCGGTTCTCCAGACTGCCGCCGAACTTATCGGTACGGTGGTTCATCCGGGTGGAGCACAGGCAGCCGTTCAGGCGGTCGCCGTGGATCTGAATGACATCCACACCGGCCTTCTGGGCACGCACTGCGCAGGCGCACATCTTATCGATGATGGCCATCAGCATCTCCTCGCTGGCCTCATCGGTAAAGAACATCATGTCGTGGTGCAGGCGCTGACGCATCTCGTCAAACTTCTTCTGCATGAACAGGCTGTTGATGGCGTCCCACATCGTACTCCGGGTGGAAGATCTGGATGCCCAGCTTGGTGCCGTAAGCGTGGACGCTGTCGGCCAGTGCCTTGAAGGCAGGGATCTGGCTGTCGTCAAACAGCTTGGGGGTAGGAGAAAAGCTGTTGATGGGTGCCACGTCGCCCAGAACGATGTAACCCACACCGCCCTTTGCCAGACGGGTGTAGAAGCCCATGTCCTGCTCGCTGATCATGCCGTTCTTCTCGTAGCCGGTGGTCAGCGGGGGGAACATGATGCGGTTCTTAAAGGTCTGTCCGCCCACTACAATGGGCTGCAGGATCATGTTTTCCATACAAATGCCTCCTTACAGATGTGCTTTGATGAATGCGGCGGTCTTTTCCTCCACGGCGGCACGGGCGGTCAGCGTGGCAAAGTTGTGTCCGCCGCCTGCAATGGTGTCCACCTCGGGTGCGGTGTACCCCTCGGCATAGCGGCTGCAAGTGCCCTCGTCCACCAGACGGTCATCGTCGGCCCGCAGCAGAAGCACCGGGCCGTTGTAGCCCTTGGCCTCGGTAAAGGGATCGGGGTGCTTGGCCATCTCATAGTTGAAGGCCATCTTGTAGCACAGTCCCTCCATGTCGGCGTAGTCCTTGCCGGTCTGGGTCACACCGTCGGCGCGCTGGGCGCAGCCAAACCACATCCCTGCGCCCGGGCACAGCAGGATCAGGCCGTGGGGCTGGATCACCGGAGCGCAGGAGGCAGCAATGTAGCCGCCCATGCTCTGGCCGGAGAGGAACATTTTTTCGCTGTCCACATAGGGCTGCTGGGCTGCCCATGCAAAGATATCCTGTGCATCGGTGTGCAGGCCGTCAAAGCTCATATCCTCGAACTCGCCGTCACTCTCACCGTTGCCGTAGAAATCAAACCGGGCGCTGCCGATGCCCTGCGCTGCCAGAGCGCGGGACAGATGGGTGTACATAGATTTGTAGCCGCTGCAGCTGCCGGCAAAGCCGTGCAGATGCACCACAAAGGGCACCTTGCCCTACGTATCAGGCAGGGTCACGATGCCGCGCAGGGTGTGACCATTACGGTTTTGAAACTGGACCTGTAAGATCTTCATTTACTTGCTCTCCTTTGCGGCACGGCGGCTCTTCAGCTCTGCCAGCATCTCGGCCGTCTTCTGCTTGGTCAGGGGTAGACGAAGAACAGGATGGCCACTGCAATGCCGTAGCCCAGGAAGTAGACGCCGGTGTAGCTCTTCCAGATAGCGTTCACAACGCCTGCGGTCTGCACAGCGCCAGCGGTGACGTTGTAGCCGATGGCACCCAGCACAAAGCTGGACAGGCTGCCGGAAATGGCGCTTGCAAGCTTGCGGAAGAAGGAATAGGTGGAGTAAACGATGCCCTCGTTGCGCTCGCCGGTCTGCAGCTCGTGGTAGTCGATGGCATCGTTGACCATGGCCCAGATCAGCACCTGCATACCGGAAGCGCCCAGGTAGCAGATGCCGTTGATAACGATGAAGGCCACAGGGTTGTGGACAGGGAAGAAGAACAGGATGCCGAACACGACGGCGGCAAAGCCTGCACCCATGCAGCACCACTCCTTCTTGCCGAACTTGTTGGCCAGAGGCTGGGTGATGGCAAAGGACAGCACAGCGTACAGCACGCTCAGCATGCCGGAGACAGCCTGGATCTTGACGTTGCCGAAGAAGTCCTTGTACAGATAGGTGTTCAGGCCGTTGACCACAGAAGCGCCGATCATGCCGGTCAGGCTGAAGAACATCACGCCCAGGAGGGCTTTGTTGTGAGAGATCTCCTTGAGCACGTGCAGGTAGTTCAGCTTTTCGCCCTGCGGACGCTCGGGCACTTCCACGCGCTCCTTGCACCACACGCAGGTGATCTGCAGGCACAGCAGACCCAGCATGGCGCAGATGCAGGCCAGCATCAGGAAGCGGCCAGCCACGGGCTTGTTGTCCACATACAGGAACAGGGGGCCGATCATGACCATGACGGTCATGAAGATGGTGCCGCCCAGGCTGCGATAGCGGGACAGGGCGGTGCGCTGGCTGACATCATCGGTCATCACGCTGGACAGGGTACCGAAGGGCACGTTGACGCAGGTGTACAGTGCCTCGTACAGAACGTAGGTGACGAACATATAGGCCAGACGCAGGCCGTAGTTGATATTGCCCACATTGACAAAGCCAAGTATGCACAGCACTGCCATGGGGAACGAGAAGGCGCGGATCCAAGGGATGAGCTTGCCGCCCTTGGTGGCCTTGCGGGAGTCCACGATCGCGCCGATGATGGGGTCGTTGACGGCATCCCAGATTTTGGTGACCAGCAGCAGGATACCCACATGGAAGGGGTTGACCTGCAGGATCAGGGTGTAGAAGATCGACAGATACATGGCGCGGTACTGCTCCGTGAAGCAGCAGCCCAGATCGCCCAGTGTATAGCCGATCTTGTCCTTCATGGAGAAGGGCCGAACGGTCTTTTTCTGGTCCATTGCGTTTTATCCTCCTTAAAAAACAGATGAAACCACGAGGCTTTTCACACAAGCCTCTTCTCTTCGATTGTATTATACGTTAATTTTGCGTCAAAGCATATCCAAAAAATGATTGAAAACTATCGCAAATTGATGTATTATGCAATTATGACAGTTGTACTTTTCAGTTGTGTACAACAAACTGTCGCATCTGACAGTTCCACGGAGGGAATTTTGGTGAATTATACAGCCAAACGTTATCTTTTTTGAACAAAGCACTGTTCGGGAATTCTTTTCCGGCGCGTATTATGACCTGTTTCTGGTCATCCGGGGCAGCGGTGTGTTCCGGTGCAGCGAGGTGGTGCTGCCCGCCCAGCAGCAGAACCTGATCATCCTCAAGCCCGGGCAGGGCGGCAGACTGGAATATGCCGGAGCCTACGGCCCACTGGAGATCATCCGGGTGCAGTTGTCTCCCCAGATGCTGGCACAGTTGTCGGATGAGGACACCAACTTTGAAAAAAGCTTCAACGTGGTGCCCTTCCGGCAGGTGGCTGTCCGACCGGACAGCCAGATCTATATGCTGCTGAAGAATCTTGCCCGGAAGCTGCTGGTGCTCCCCCAGGAGAGCAGCCAGTTCGGCGCGGCGGCGTTCGAGCACGGCATCCTGCAGATGTTCGTGGTGCTGGCGCTGCGTGCCTGCATCCATGCCGAATTCCACACCGCTTCGGTCAGCCGCCACCACCTGATGCTGGATGAGGTATTCCTGTTTATTCAGTCGCACCTCACCGAGGAACTGACGCTGGAGCGCCTGGAAAAGGAGTTTTTCGTCTCCCGGGAGCACATTGCCCGGGAATTCAAACGCCAGACCGGCCAGACCGTGCACCGCTACATCGTAAAGGCCCGGCTGGACCGCGCATCCGACTTCAGGGTTCGGAGCTCGGCACGGTCTGCCAAAGTTTTTTAGGCATAAAAAACGCCGCATCGTACAAAACGATGCGGCAAATTGGTGGACTCGAAGGGGATCGAACCCTCGACCTCTCGGATGCGAACCGAACGCTCTCCCAGCTGAGCTACGAGCCCATGTTGTTGACTTAACTACTATACCGCAGCAGGGGAAAATTGTCAAGCTGGTTTTGAAAAAAGTGCGCAGATGTTGTTCAGCCTGAAAAAGCGGCAGGAGAACGCCGGGAAAACGTGATCCCGGAAGTAGGCAAAGGCCTTTATCATGCTTACCCGGTCAAGAATATTGTGCCGGATGCAAAGCAGAGGTATGAAAACATGCTGCGGCATTTGCGGGCATAAAACAATTTAGGGCAATACCGCATAATTCCCGCCTTACGGCTTAAGCACCGCTCCGGCGGCTGCGGCACGGCATCTGCGTTGCCAAAATGCTCGATAATACACATAGTATTATCTGCACTTTTGGCTTAGCATCTGCCGTACCTCGCTCGCCGTATCGGCACTTAGAATTATGCGGTATTGCCTTAGAAAACAGAATACCCACGATCCCCAACGTCGCCGGTCATCTGTGCGGCGTTCCTTTTTAAACAAGAGCACAACAATAAAACAACGGCAATTCCTGGCCGGAGGTCTGCAAAATCGGCATATATCGACAGACGAATAATATTTGCTTCTAATAATAACGCGTATATGATAAAATAAAATATATGGTTCTAAAATTGCACTAACAGTACAAAACCGTATATCCCAAAAGCCTTGACTTTTTGCTGTGCGGCTGTATATAGTAACCTTAATACAATATTAACCATGCGGCGGGCAAGGCTTGCAGCCATGACCTGCCAAAAGCAGAGGGGTAACAGCCTGGGTAGCAGGCGCAATACAATGAGAGAGCAACTATAAAAGGTTACACATGGTAACAGTCTGCTTATGCTGCGGCGGGGTGGATTAGCGTACCGGCAGGGAAAAGGAGGCCCTAAAACCGTGGAGGATCATTGTGGAAAAGCAGGCAGAAGCAAGGTAAACAGACTGCTGGCAAAGCAAACCCGATTATTCAGTTACATTGAAGGATTACAGGCGGAAACGCGTGTGTATTATACCCTGTGGCAATGTGGCCCGGAGCTGCGTATTTTGGTGAGCGGGGAGGCGGGCCCCGCTGTGCGTTGTACCTTCCCCGCAGATATGGAGTGCCGCGCCCGGAACCTGTTGCAATACTTATACGAAAACACCGTAATGCCCAGCCAGGCCGCAGATGTGCTGGCTGATTGCTGCACAGTGGGGCAGGTTGAAGTGCTGAACGCAGGCTGCTGAGCACCTGAACCAAATGCGCAGCAAGAAACTGCGAAAGAATGTTAAAATGCAGGGGGACCGTATGTGATGCCTTGCCCCGGTAGGAGAAACAAGAATGACGGAAGAAAAGCTGGTCGAACGTGTGACCGCACTGTTTGCAGACAGTGATGCAGCCCAGCGCAAGATGATCCGCCTGTATGCAGAAACCAATGATGCCATTGAGGCAAGCGCAATCATTGATTCCGGCGCAGAAGTATTGCATATGCTGCAAGGCGGCCTGCGGCCGGAAGTTCTGGTGCTGGATTCGGTTTTGAGTGATACCACAATTTTTCCACTGCTGCGCAGCATACGCCAACAGCAGATTGAGTACGAACCGCATATTATTGTAACCCTGATGCCCAGTGCAGCGCCCCAAATTGAAAAAATATTGTCATTGGGGGCCGAGTGTACTATATTCAAACCATATAGTTTGCCCGGAATTATTTGATACGGTGTATCAAACAGCAGCAAGCGGCCCGCGGCTGAACCGTTACCTGGTGCATGAGAGCGTTACGGCTCAGCTGCGCACCCTTGGCTGCTACAAAAACCTGGCCTATGGTATCAATTACCTGCAGGAAGCCGTGTATATTGCGGTCTGCGACCGTCAGGCGTGTTCCCTGGGGGAGTTGTGCACCAAAGCAGGGGAGCCGTTTGGCGTAAATGGCCCGGCGGTGCGCTCGGCCCTGGAACGCCTGAATGCGCGGCTGTACAAAAAAGCAATACGCCGGCTTACCAGATGCTGTGCGAGCGCAACGGCAAGAGCCCGCAGGATCGCCTGACGGTAAGTGAATTGCTGGAAGCGGTGATCGCACGCACGCACCATGACCTGCGCTGCTGACAGCAGCAGATAAACGGGCATATCCAGCGCTATAAAAGGAGAAGCTTCCTATGCCGGAACATACACTGCCCGATGCCCTGCACCCGCAGCAGGAAGATGCAGCGGATGAACTGCAGCTGCGCGGGGGGCTGAAAGGCCGCTTTTTTGCGGATTTCTGCCTGCTGCAAAGCACTGTGGATGCCTTGCAGAATTATCTTGTGCACGCTGCCACCCCTGATGTACAGGATATGGCAGCACCGCTGCTGGAAGAGATGAAACAGCGCATTTTCCGCCTGGAACGTTTGGCGGATAATGCGGCGGATCTTGTGGCGCAAAGCCAGCCGCCCCGGCAGCTGAACTGGACTGTGCAGGAAATGACGGCGTACCTGGCTCAGCTGTGTGATGCCGCAAACCATGAGCTGGAAGAATGCGCCGTTACCGGCCGGGTGCACTTGCAGCCCATGCCGCAGAACCAGCCGGTTTGGGCGCAGATTGATTTGGCCATCGTCCAAACGATGTTTGCCAACCTGTTTTCCAATTCTCTGCGGGCAAACCCGGCGGCAAAAATTACGATAAGCTGCACCGGACGCACGCTGGAATACCATGACGGCAGGATCTGGCCGGAGGCCGCCTGCGCCCAGTTGGCTGGTGTTCAGACACCGGAAGCCCTTGCCAACGGGTGCACCGGTTTGCTGTTGGTATACCGCTGCGCCCAAAATTTGGGCTGGCGGCTGGAAACCGCAGCAAACCAGGGAAACCGTGCTGCGCATGACGTTGCCGCCGGAACCGCTGGCAGCGTTCGGCACCCATAATGTGCTGCGCACACCTCGCCCCGAAAGCGGCGCAGCCCCGCCTGCGGGAAGAATTCCGTGCGACCCTGCCGCCCAAAAAGATTTGATGCGGCTGCCAAAGCTGATAAAAGACACCATCCTGCAGTCGAAAAGCAAAGCCGGAAATCATAAGGCAATACCGCACAATTCTAAGTGCCGTAGCCGCCGGAGCGGTGCTTAAGCCGTCAGGCGGGAATTGTGCGGTGTTGCCATAAGCAATAAATATAATTTGTACAGCGGCGCACCCGGTGCGCCGCTGTTTTTCTGTGCGGCAAGCGGAAAACAAAATGTAATTATGTCAATTTTTCTTTTTTCAAACAACGGCTTTACTTTGAGCGCAAACTATTGTAAAATACAAGGGAAAAGATAATATGGGTGCAGTTTGGGAAAACCCGGCAGCGGCGGCTGTGCCCGGAAAATACAGGTGGTGTTTGAATATGGCAGTTCAATATAAACGTATTCTTTTGAAAGTCTCCGGCGAAGCACTTTCCGGCGAAAAAGGCACCGGTTTTGATGAAGCTACCATTGCTTCTATCTGCGCGGGCATCAAGGCAGCGTATGACCTTGGCGCACAGATCGGCATCGTGGTTGGCGGCGGCAATTTCTGGCGCGGCCGTTCCTCCGGCAAAATGGATCGCATGGATGCAGACAAGATCGGTATGCTGGCAACCGTGATGAACGCCATTGCCGTCAAGGATGCTCTGCGCCAGCAGGGTGTGCCCGCTGTTGTTATGACCAGCTCCGCCATGCCGCAGGTGGCCGATACATTCCGCAGCGATAAGGCAATCGCTGAGCTGGAAGCAGGCAAGATCGTCGTGTTCGGCGGCGGCACCGGCAACCCCATCTTCTCTACTGATACCGCATCCGCCCTGCGCGCCTTGGAAATCGGTGCAGACGCCATGTTCAAGGCAACTATGGTGGACGGCGTGTATGATAAGGATCCCCACAAGTACCCCGATGCCGTCAAGTACGATACCCTGACCTTTACCCGTGTGTTGGACGAGCGCCTGGCTGTTATGGACTCCACCGCCGCAACCCTCTGCCGTGACAACGGTCTGCCCATTGTGGTGTTTGACCTGAACGAGCCCGCCAACATTGCCCGTGCCCTGCAGGGCGAAAACGTGGGCACCATTGTGCGCGAGTAACCGCAAAGTATTTTAACCCCTAATTTATATATCGAAAAGGAGAAACCCTCATGAGCAGCACGACCAAAATTTACGAAGAAAAAATGAACAACTGCGTTGCCCATCTCGACCGCGAGCTGACCTCCATCCGTGCAGGCCGCGCAAACCCCGGCATCCTGGATAAAGTAATGGTGGATTATTACGGCAGCCCGACGCCGGTCCAGCAGGTTGCATCCGTGGCTGTTTCCGAAGCCCGCATCCTGACCATCACCCCTTGGGATGGTACCCTGATCAAGGCAATCTCCAAGGCAATCCAGACCAGCGATATCGGCATCAACCCCATTGATGACGGCCACACCATCCGCCTGGTGTTCCCGGCCCCCACTGAGGAACGTCGCAAGCAGCTGACCAAGGATGTACAGAAGCAGGGCGAAGAAGCCAAGGTCGCTGTGCGCAATGTCCGCCGCGATGCCATGGATAAGTTCAAAGCCCAGAAAAAGGCTGGCGAGCTGACCGAGGACGACCAGAAGAACCTGGAAGAAGAGGTCCAGAAGCTGACCGATAAGTTCGTTAAGGAAATTGACGCAACCTGCGCCCGTAAAAATCAGGAGATCATGGAGGTCTGATTGCGGCAGACGGGCGTAAGCCTGCCTGGGCGCAGTCCCTCTTTATGGTGTATCTGAAGACAAAGAAAAGGATGGATGTTTCACAAATACAAGCAGGATTTAAGGCTTTTTAACGCAAAATCCCGCTGTGCTTGTAGAAATAGACTGAATTTTCGACTTTTCAGATACACCCCCAGCTGTGTGCCGCGCCTGAACGCCATGCGCGGCACGCAGTTTATTCCGGCAGAAGTGCAAGAAACGCCGTTCCACCGCATACCATGGCAGGGGGATAGGCTTAAGGCAACACCGCACAATTCCCGCCTAGCGGCTTAAGCACCGCTCCGGCAGCTGCGGCACGGCATCTGCGTTGCCAAAATGCTCGATAATGTCGGGTTGCGGTACCCGCATCGTGCTTCGGGGGCAAAAGCCCCTCGCACTCTGCGACCGCTGCCCCTGCTTCGGTTCGCTGTTTCCGCCACTGGCGGCGCTCACCTTTGCAGCATCCAGTATTATCTGCGCTTTTGGCTTAGCATCTGCCGCACCTCGCTCGCCGTATCGGCACTTAGAATTATGCGGTATTGCCTTAACACACCGCAGCTGCTGTTGAAAGGAAACCATCTTTTATGAAAACTCGCATCATTACCGCCGTAGTCGGGCTGGCTGTTCTTGCCGTGGTTCTGGCTTTCTTTGACACGATCCTGTTTGACCTGGTGCTGGCGGCTATCTGCCTGCTTGCCATTCATGAAGTGTTTACCGCAATGGGCTTTGGCAAAAAGCAGTGGTACCTGTATGCGGCAGCGGTGCCGTTTACCATGCTGCTCATGCTCAGCTCCAGCGGCGCGGCGCGCGCAGCGCTGCTGGCTGTGGGCTTTTTGACGGTGCTGTTTTATAATGTGGTGCTCATCACCCATGATAAAACGCTGGATTTTGGCAAGCTGAGCGGCTTTATCTACTTCAGCGGTGTGATTCTGTTCTGCTTTTACTCTCTCATCCACCTCAAGCGCTGCCTGCCGATGGATATGTACGGCTATGATGCCATCTACTTCATCCTGCTGATCCTGTGCTTTGCCTGGGGCGGCGATACCTGCGCCTACTTTGCGGGCCGCGCGTTCGGCAAGCACAAGCTGGCTCCGGTGGTAAGCCCCAACAAAACGGTGGAAGGCGCCATCGGCGGTGTGATCGGCAGCGTGGTCATCGGGCTGCTGGCAACCATTATTTACAGCGCGCTTTCCGGCCGGTTCGCCAGCCTGACGGTGGCTGTCACCGCGCGGCACTATATCATCATTGCCGCCATGGGCGCCGTGGCGTCGGTGCTGGGCATTTTGGGCGATCTCTTCGCCTCTGCCGTCAAGCGTCAGGTGGGTATCAAAGATTACGGCACCATTTTCCCCGGCCACGGCGGTATTTTGGACCGGTTTGACAGCGTGATGTTTATCGCGCCGCTGGTGTCCATCGTGGTGCGTTACTTCTTTTATGTGTTCCAGTAAAGCGTAAACAGGGGGGCCGCCGTATCAACAGGCCGGGTCCCGAAACCCAGAACAACAACCGGCACTGCACTTTTGGGGCAGTGCCTTTCCATAAGGGGATGTCAACATGCCAAAAACCATTACTCTGCTTGGCTCTACCGGTTCCATCGGTACCCAGAGCCTTGATGTTGCCCGGATGCACGGCTACCGCATCTTTGGCCTTGCAGCGAACTCCCGCGTGGAGATCCTGCAAAAAGCAGATCGAAGAGTTCCACCCGGAATATGTGGCCGTGGTGGACCCTGCCGCCTGTGAGAAACTGGATGCTGCCCTTGCCGGTACCGCCAATGCACCCAAACTGCTGAAAGGCCCGGAGGGGTTGCGCACCCTGGCTGCCATGGATGGCCCCGATGTTGTATTGAACGCGGTAGTCGGTATTGCCGGTTTGCCGGCCTCTCTGGCTGCAATCGAAAGCGGACATGATCTGGCCCTCGCCAACAAGGAAAGCCTTGTGACCGGCGGCCACCTGGTAACGGACGCGGTAAAGAAATACGGCGTCAAGCTGCTGCCGGTGGACAGCGAGCATTCCGCCATCTTCCAGTGCCTGCAGGACCAGCATTCTGCCAAACGGCTGGAAAAGATTCTGCTCACCGCATCCGGCGGACCTTTCTTTGGTATGACGACCGAGCAGCTGCGCGGCAAAACCAAGTCTGATGCCCTCAAGCACCCCAACTGGAATATGGGCGCTAAGATCACGATCGATTCCGCCACCCTGATGAACAAAGGTCTGGAGCTGATTGAGGCTGTCTGGCTGTTTGGCTTGCCGGAGGATAAGATTCAGATTGTTGTCCAGCGCGAAAGCATTGTGCACTCTGCTGTGCAGTTTGCCGACCATTCTGTTATCGCTCAGCTGGGCGTGCCGGATATGCGCATTCCCATCCAGTATGCCCTGACCTGGCCGGACCGTCTGCCCAGCCCGGTGCCGGAGCTGGATTTTGCTGCCCTCAAGCATCTGAGCTTTGATGTGGCGGATGATGAAACGTTCCGCTGCCTGGCAGCCGCCAAAAAGGCGATCCGCAAGGGCGGCCTTGGCCCCTGCGCCGCAAACGGTGCCAACGAGGAAGCTGTGCGCCTGTTCCTGCAGGATAAGATCGGCTTTTTGGATATTGGCCGCCTGGTGGAAGGCATGGTGGACAGCGACAGCTTTGGCGGAGATTATACCCTGCAGGATGTGTATGACTGCGACCGCATGGCGCGCGATTATGTAAAAGCCCATGTGTAACCCTTCTGTGCCGGGCATTTGGCGGCCCGGCTGTCAAAGTTCCCTGTAAGCGAGGTGCTTATGAATTTTCTGCTGACCGCGATTGTGGCAGTTTTGGTATTTGGCACGGTGGTGCTGGTGCATGAGGCCGGGCATTTTTTTGCCGCCCGGCACTGCGGCATCCATGTGGAGGAATTTTCCATCGGGTTCGGCCCGGCGCTGTGGAGTACCGTCAGGGGCGGCACCCGTTATTCCGTGCGTCTGCTGCCGCTGGGCGGTTACAATAACCTTGCCGGTGAAACCCCGGAAGAATCTGAGGACCCGGACGAGCAGGAGCGGGCAGAACCTGCGAAAAAGCAGGATGCTGCCGCTGCTTCTGTGCATACCTATGATCCGCATGCTCCCTTGTTCCCCTGACGGTGGATGGCAAAAGCTTTGTGGAAGCAAGCCCCTGGCAGCGCTTTTTTGTGATTGCCGCCGGTGCCCTGATGAATTTTGTGCTGGGCTTTATCCTGTTGCTGGTACTTGTGGCCAGCGGCAGCGCTGTGACCAGCAAGATCATTTATGACTTCCAGGGTGAAAACCCAAAAAGCCAGGCATCTGGCCTGCAGGTGAACGATGAGATCATGGCGGTCAACAGGCATTTCTGCTTTACGGCTGAAGATGTCATGTACGAACTGCAGCGTACCGAAAATGATACCGCAACCATCACGGTTCTGCGGGACGGCAAGCTGGTCACACTGCCCCAGGTGCAGTTTGATTCCACTACCAATGCGGACGGCACAACCTCCATGGTACTGGATTTCCGGGTGTATGGTATTGAAAAAACGCCGCGCAGCGTGGTGCATGGGGCGGCACGGTATTTCTGCTATTATGCGCGGGTCATCCTGCGCGGATTTCTGGACCTTTTCACCGGGCGTGTGGGCGTCAATGAGCTTTCCGGTCCGGTCGGTATAGTCAATGCGGTCAATGAAGCCGTCAAATATGGCTGGCGGGATGTGCTCAGCCTGGCCGCTGTCATCACGGTAAATCTTGGCGTGTTTAACCTGCTGCCCATCCCCGGGCTGGACGGCTGCAAGCTGCTGTTCCTTGCCGCAGAAGGCATTACCCGGCGGGAACTGCCGCTGCGCTTCCAGACAGCCATCAACGCGGCAGGCATGATCCTGCTTTTAATGCTGGTGGTGCTGACCACGATGCAGGATGTGGCAAAATATATTCTTTGATTTGAAACGAAAGCCGCAGCAACCCAGATAAAAGGGGAACAGTAGGCTTTGCGAAGTAACATACAGGAGGCGTTTTTCCATGCGTCAGCTAAAACGGACGGTCAAAATCGGCAACATTACCATTGGCGGCACCAACCCCATTGCAGTGCAGACCATGCTCAATGTGCCCGTTAAGGATATTGCGGGCAACGTGGAGCAGGCAAAACGCGTGGCAAAAGCGGGCTGCCAGATCGTGCGCGTCACGGTGCCCACCCCGGCAGATGCCGCGGTGGTATCGGCCATTAAGGAGGCGGTGGATATCCCCGTTGTGGCCGATATCCACTTTGACTATCGCGCCGCCCTTGCCGCCATCGATGCCGGTGCCGATAAGATTCGCATCAACCCCGGCAACATCGGTGATGATGACCGTGTAAAAGCGGTCGCGGATGCCTGCAACGCCAAAAACATCCCCATCCGCATTGGCGTGAACGGCGGCAGCCTGGAAAAGCATATCCTGGCCCGTTACGGTGCCCCTGTGCCGGAAGCCATGGTGGAAAGTGCCATGTACCATGTGCGCCTGCTGGAAAAGCATGACTTTAATAATATCGTCATCTCCATAAAATCCTCCAACGTGCCGCGCATGATGGCCGCTTACCGACTGCTGGCCTCCCAGACAGATTACCCCCTGCATGTGGGTGTGACCGAAGCCGGCGGCAACCGCATGGGCTTGATCAAATCCGGCATGGGGATTGGCGGCCTGTTGCTGGAAGGCATTGGCGATACGCTGCGCGTTTCCCTGACCGGCGACCCGGAG
>VOFB01004386.1_pt1 | contig 25685 bp, 39 predicted proteins | sample 5384141 | NCBI WGS metagenome assembly VOFB01 (sample SAMN12384721, study PRJNA508395) | human gut metagenome | isolation source: healthy gut A | host: Homo sapiens | reverse complement strand
AAATCAGCGTTGCGCTCACATAGCCCGCGTCCTCAAGTACCGCGCCGGAACACAGGCTCATTGCGGCGGAGAGCGACATGGCGATCAGGAACACGCGCGCGACCCAGCGCGCATGGCTCGGCGTCTTTTCCGTTTTCTTGGGCTTTCGGTCTTCTTCGTTTTCCAATTCTCTTTTCTCCAAGGTCATTTCTTTTTTAATCATGCTAATCAGCGGCAGCAGCAAAGGTAATCCTGCGGCATAGGTCGGGTTGGCTTTCCCCACAGCGCACCTCTCGTTACCGATGGAGGCGGTTCCCCTTAGACGCTGCACCCCGTTGTTACCAGACGAGGTACCCGATTGCCACTTAGTCCGCACTGTAACCCTTTTTGCTGCCCTTACGACAGCCTAGGTGATTTCCACCCCGGAGTCATACCGGTTCTTATCCTCTTTTGCAGGAAAAATTTCAAGGAGCGATCGTGCCTCGCTCTTGGCCAGAGTCTGCACGTTGTTCTCCTATCCGGATTCCCCACGCAAGGCAGGCTACGCTGCACACAGCGTTCGCGGCATAAAAGCCGGGTAGCACCGCAATGCAGGTTCATATCCCGTCCCGTACCGAAGTCAATACCCGAAACCGGGAGTCCGCTCCGGCACAGCAACGAGTCTCCGCAGAAACAGGGTCGGTTCCCCTATGCCATTAGGGGTCGCCCGGAGTCCGCAGGCGCAGCTTTCGCTTATGCCTCCTTCAGCACCCACCCCAAACTGGGCGTAAGAAGCAAGCACCAAAGGCTTCACAGTTGTGCCCTTTAAAGGATTTTTAGGCCCTTCTTAGGAACCGGCAGCTTCCGACTAGGATACTGCACCGCTGCTTGTCGAACCTCTTTTTCTCTTCCGAAAGATGGATTACTTGTTGCCGCCGACCATGGAAGCGATCTCAGCGGCGAAGTTCTCCTGCTTCTTCTCGATGCCCTCGCCCTTTTCAAAGCGAACGGCGTTCTTGAAGGTGATGGTGCCGCCCAGAGCCTTGGCAGCGTTGTTCATATACTGCTCGACAGAGACGTCGCCGTCCTTGACGAAGGCCTGCTGGAGCAGGCAGTTCTCGGCATAGAACTTGTTGAGCTTGCCCATGACGATCTTTTCCTTGACCTGCTCGGGCTTGCCGGCCATCTTGGGGTCGTTGGCCATCTGGCCGAGCAGAACTTCCTTTCCTCGTCCAGAACATCCTGCGTGACCTGGCATCTTGTCCCAGAAGCGGGGGTTGAGCGCGGCGCTCTGCATGGCGATATCCTTGCCGATCTCGGTGGCGTCGCAGCCCTCGACGGTCAGGTTGACGATAACGCCGATCTTGCCCTTCATGTGGACATAGGGGACGGAGAAGCCGTCGGCGATACGAGCGAAGCGGCGGATGCTCGATATTCTCGCGGAGGCGAGGAACAGCTCGTCCTTTGCGTCCTTGACGGTGCCGTTGCCGGTGACCCAGGGGCAGCCCATGAGCGCGTCGACGTCAGCGGGGTTCTCCTTGGCGACGACAGCAGCCACGCCCTTGACGAAGTTGCCGAACGGCTCGCCGTTGGCGACGAAGTCGGTCTCGGCGTTGACCTCGACCACAACGCCCGACGCCGTCGATGACCGTAGCGTACGCCATGCCCTCGGCGGCGATGCGGGTCGCCTTCTTGGCCTGGGAAGCCAGGCCCTTTTCACGCAGATAAACAACGGCCTTCTCGAAATCGCCCTCGCACTCGATGAGGGCCTTCTTGCAGTCCATCAGGCCGCAGCCGGTGGCCTGGCGCAGGTTCTTAACAACAGCAGCAGTAATAGCCATTCTGCCATTATTCTTGTCCTCCTTTTTTCGCGATTGGGGCTTCAGGCCTGAGCCTCGCCCTCGGCCTTCTCCGCCGCGGTCTCTTGACTTCGCCCTGCTTGCCCTCGATCACGGCGTTGGCCATCACGGAGGCGATGAGCTTGATGGCGCGGATAGCGTCATCGTTGCCGGGGATGGGGTAGTCGATCTCGTCGGGATCGCAGTTGGTATCGGCGATGGCGACAACAGGGATGCCGAGCTTGTGCGCCTCGGCGATGGCGTTGCGCTCCTTGCGGGTCCACGATGAACAGGCGCCGGGCAGCTTCTTCATGTCCTTCACGCCGCCGAGATACTTCTCCAGCTTCTCAATCTCGCCCAGATGCTTCATGACTTCCTTCTTGGGCAGCATATCAAAGGTACCGTCAGTCTGCATGGTCTTCAGCTGGTTCAGCCGATCCACACGGGTACGCATGGTCTTGAAGTTGGTCATCATGCCGCCGAGCCAGCGGGCGTTGACATAGTACATATTGCAGCGAAGAGCCTCATCCTTGATGGCCTCCTGCGCCTGCTTCTTGGTGCCGACGAACAGCAGGGTGTTACTCCGCTCTCGGAGATGCTGCGCACGAAGTTGTAGGCTTCCTCGAGCTTCTTGACGGTCTTCTGCAGGTCGATGATATAGATGCCGTTGCGCTCCGTGTAAATGTGAGGGCCATCTTGGGGTTCCAGCGGCGGGTCTGATGACCGAAGTGGACGCCTGCCTCGAGCAGGGCTTTCATGGATACGACGTTTGCCATTGCTTGTAGTTTCTCCTTCAAATTTAGTTTTACCTCCGGAGCCTTCATCCCCCCTGCCAACCTTTGGCACAGACAGGAAGTCGGGTCCCCGTGCGGAATACCCGAGCATTATACCGTACATTACTATAGATTGCAAGCACTTTTTCAGAAAGTGCCTGTTTCCCGCACATTTTCTCAAATTCCCGCGCGGGCAGCAAGTTGTGAAGAAATTTTAAACATTTTTCATTTTCCGCATCCCGCTCTTGCATTTCTTAACAATTTCTTTGATAATAAAAAATCGTCCGCAATGCATCATAAACGCCGACGGCGTGCGCGCCGTTCGCGGCGCGGCGGCTCGCGCTGCGGGAACGGCTTATCGACCAGAATGATGTCGTCCCCCACTTGTCGGATGCAGTCCCACGGGATATAATATTCCTCGCCGCGGCCGAACAGGCCGAAAAAGCGGAACGGCCCCGGCACGATCAGCGCGGTCATCTGCCCTCGGGCAGCTGACATTCCACGTCGCCGACATAGCCCAGACGGCAGCCGTCGCAAATGTTGATGACCTCCTTGCAGCGCAGGTCTGTAAATCGGCAGTTCATCGCGCTCCCCCTGTTCCCCTGCCATTCTATTCGCACCGCAGGAAGTCCTATCCCACCTTCCGCCGCAATGCGGCGTATTCCGTCCCAGCGAAAAAAAAGAACCGGAGGAACCACCCCATGCGAGAGTCCAGCAATATGTACCATGCCCTCGCACTCGGCGCCGTTATGTACTGGCTCGGCGCGGCGCTGACGCGAAAAGCTCCCGGCGCTCCGGCGCTTCTGCGTGCCCGCTCCGCTTGTCGGCGGACTGTGCTTCGCGCTGTTCAACACCCCTGCTCTATGCCTCCGGTCTTGCGGTCATCACCTTTGACGAAACGCTCGAGACGGTCTTCATGATCCTGTTCTTCACCACCGTCGGCTTCACCGTGAGCATCCCCATGCTTGTCAAGAGCGGCAGATCCGTGATGCTGCTGCTCGCGCTGAGCATCGTCACCATCCTTCTGCAAAACGCCGTCGGCAGCGGCGTGATGGCGCTCATGGGCAAAAACCCGCTCTACGGCCTCGGCTGCGGCTCCATCTCCATGATCGGCGGGCCCGGCACCGCCGCGGCCATCGGCCCCGACCTCGACGCCGCGGGCGCGGTCGGCGGAACGACCGTCGCCGTTGCGGCGGCGACCTTCGGCCTCATTTTTCGGCTCCGTCCTCGGCGGCCCTATCGCCCGCCATCTTATTGTCAAAAACCATCTGCGCGAGGAGCTTCCCGAGAGCCGCGAGCACGGAGGACGCCGACGACGCGCACTTCACCACGCACTCCAACCGCTTTGTGCTCGGCTTTCTGATGCTCGCGTTCTGCGTCGGCCTCGGCAGCTATGTCACCACAGGACTCACAAGCTCTGCGGCTTCAATTTCCCGGCCTACATCGGCCCCATGCTCGTGGCTGTCGCGGTCCGCAACCTCATCGACCACACCGGGCACATCGGTTCCCGCCGCCGAGATCAGCACGATGGGCAATATGTTCCTCGCCATCTTCCTTTCCATGGCGCTCTCCGGTCTCAAGCTCTGGCAGCTCGTGGATCTGGCGCTGCCGATGCTTGTCTGCCTTGCCGCTGAGGTCCTTCTGATGGTGTTCTTCTCCATCCTCGTCCTCTTCCCGCTCATGGGCCGCAATTATGACGCCGCGATGATCACCGCCGGGCTTCATCGGCTTCGGCATGGGCGCGACCTCCAACGCGATGGCGAATATGCAGGCGGTCGCCCGCCGCTACGGGCCCTCGCCCTCGGCTTACTTTATGATCCCGATGGTCGGCGGTCTGTTCAACGACTTTTTCAACGCCGCCATCATCGCCCTGAGCATCGGACTTCTTTCCTGAACAAACCCCGGAAAGAACAGCCGAAAAACTCCGCGCCCGCCTCCGCGCACCGTGAGAACCGCCCTCCCGCGCGAAATCCATCGCATTGTGCCGAACGATTAAAAATATCCCCGCCGCCGCGCGGTATGTTTCGCACCGCCGCGGAAATAATGAGAGCATCCAGTGCAAGGAGGACGGTACGATGCTCGGCAAGGTGGAGATCTGCGGCGTGAACACGGCGAAGCTGCCGACGCTCAAGTCGGACGAAATGGTGGAGCTGCTGCGGCGCAGCCAGGCGGGCGACGACGGCGCGGGGAAACACTCATTCAGGGGAATCTGCGGCTCGTGCTGTCGGTCATCCAGCGCTTTGTCGGCCGCGGGGAGAATCCGGACGACCTGTTTCAGGTCGGCTGCGTCGGCCTTCTGAAGGCCATCGACAATTTCGACGTCTCGCAGAACGTGCGCTTTTCGACCTACGGCGTGCCCATGATCGTCGGTGAGATCCGCCGCTATCTGCGCGACAACAGCGCCATCCGCGTCAGCCGCTCCATGCGCGACACGGCCTACCGTGTGCTGCAGGCGCGGGAAAAGCTCCAGCGTGAGAACCAGCGTGAGCCGACCGTCGAGCAGATCGCCAGAGGAGCTGGACCTTCCCTCGCGAGGGGAGGTCGTGTTCGCCATGGACGCGGTGGTCGATCCCGTCTCCCCTCTTCGACCCCGTCTACACCGACGGCGGCGACACCCGCTGCGTTATGGATCAGGTGCGCGACACGCGCAACACCGATGAAAGCTGGCTCGACCGGATCGCTCTGCGCGAAGCGGTGGACAAGCTCTCGCCGCGCGAGCAGCGTATTTAGCCATGCGCTTTACGACGGCAAAACGCAGATGGAGGTCTCCGGTGAGGTCGGCATATCGCAGGCGCAGGTCTCCCGGCTGGAGAAAAACGCCATCAGCACCATCCGCAGGAACCTTTGACTGCTCCATAGCACAGCTTATGATAGGCTGTGCTATTTTTTTAATACTTCTATCGCCGATCCGCTTGACTTTCTCCGTTTCCCATGTAGAATGTTTAAAGGCTCGGCAGTCTCTCGCCGCGCCGCTCACAGCAAAACACAGAACAGGAGTTGTTACCATGAAGTACGACGTTGCCATCATCGGCGCGGGCCCCGGCGGCATCTTCTCCGCCTACGAGCTGACGAAGCTCGCCCCTCGCTCAGGGTCGCCGTTTTTGAAGCCGGCCACAGCGCGAAAAGCGCCATTGCCCCATCGACGGCAAGAAGGTCAAAAGCTGCATCGGCTGCAAGAGCTGCTCCATTATGAGCGGTTTCGGCGGAGCGGGCGCCTTTTCCGATGGTAAGTATAACATCACCAATGATTTCGGCGGCACGCTCTATGAGTACATTGGCAAGCAGCAGGCGCTCAACCTGATGCACTATGTCGACGAGATCAATATGCTCTACGGCGGTGAGGGCACTCAAGCTCTACTCCACCGCCGGCTCGCAGTTCAAGAAGCTCTGCATCCAGCACAAGCTCAAGCTGCTGGACGCCTCCGTGCGCCACCTCGGCACCGACATCAACTATGTCGTGCTCGAGAATCTCTATAACGACCTCAAGAGCAAGGTCGATTTCTAGTTCGACACCCCCGTGCAGGCGCTCGAAGCCAAAGGACGGCGGCTTTACCGTCGTGCGCCGACGCGCAGTTGAGTGCGGCAAATGCATCGTCTCCGTGGGGCGCAGCGGCAGCAAATGGATGGAGGGCGTGTGCCGCGCGCTCGACATTCCCACCAAGTCCAACCGCGTAGACCTCGGCGTGCGCGTCGAACTGCCCGCCGTCGTGTTCTCCGACCTCACCGATGAGCTCTACGAGAGCAAGATTGTCTACCGCACGGAGAAGTTTGAGGACAACGTGCGCACCTTCTGCATGAATCCGCACGGCATCGTTGTCAACGAGAACACCAACGGCATCGTGACCGTCAACGGCCACAGCTACGAGGACGCGGCCATGCAGACCGAGAACACCAACTTTGCTCTCCTTGTCGCCAAGCACTTCTCCGAGCCGTTCCATGATTCCAACGGCTACGGCGAGAGCATCGCCCGCCTTTCCAATATGCTCGGCGGCGGGGTCATCGTCCAGCGTTTCGGCGACCTCGTGCGCGGCCGGCGCAGCACGGTCAAGCGCATCGAGGAGGGGCTTGTCACCCCGACCCTCGCGGCGACGCCGGGCGACCTGAGCCTCGTGCTGCCCAAGCGCATTTTAGACGGCATCATCGAAATGATCTACGCCCTCGACAAGATCGCCCCCGGCACGGCGAACGACGACACGCCTCTACGGCGTGGAGGTCAAGTTCTACAACATGGAGGTCGCGCTCGACGAGCACCTTGAGACCGCACACCGCGGCCTTTACGTCATCGGCGACGGCAGCGGCATCACCCATTCCCTCTCCCACGCCTCGGCCAGCGGCGTCCTTTGTCGCGCGCGACATCCTCGCGCAGAACGCCGGTTAAGCGGCTCTCCGAAACGCAAAAAATTCCGACCGTGAGCGGTCGGAATTTTTTTCATGGCGTTTTGCTCAGACCTTGAAGCTGTCCTTGAGCGTGACGGAGCGGTTGAACACCAGATGGTCGGCGGAGCAATCCTTATTGTCCAAGCAGAAATAGCCCAAGCGCATGAACTGGAAGCTCGGCGCGGTCTTGCCCTGCTTCTCGGTTTTGTCGTACTCCGCTGCCACATCGCGCATACGGGCCTCGACCTTGCAGCCGGTGAGCGTTTCGAGGGAATCGGGATTCATGCAGGCGAGGAAATCCTTGTCCGCACCGTCGGGCGCGGGATCGCTGAAGAGCTCGCTATAAACACGCACCTCGGCGTCGATGGCGGTGGCGGCATCCACCCAATGGAGCGTCGCGCCCTTGACCTTGCGGCCGTCGGCGGGGTCGCCGCCGCGGGAGTCGGGGTCATACTCGGCAGCAATCTCGGTCACATTGCCGTTTTCGTCCGTTTCGTAGCCAACGCACTTGATCAGATACGCGCCCTTCAAGCGGCACTCCGGGCCGTCGGGGGACAGACGCTTGTACTTGGGGATCGGCTCAGCCATGAAGTCGTCCGCCTCGATCCAGCACTCGCGGGAGAAGGTGATCTCATGCGTGCCGGCGGCGGGGTCGGTCGGGTTATTCTCGACCTCGAAGGTCTCGCTCTTGCCCGCGGGATAGTTCGTGATGACGAGCTTCACCGGATGCAGCACGCCCATCGTGCGCTCGGCGGAGGCATTGAGGTCCTCGCGCAGGCAGTGCTCGAGGAAGGCGTACTCCACCACGCTCGCGCTCTTGGCAACGCCGATGCGGTCGCAGAAATTACGGATGGACTTGGGCGTGTAGCCCCGGCGGCGCAGGCCGCACAGTGTCGGCATCCGGGGGTCGTCCCAGCCGGAGACGATGCCCTCCTCCACGAGCTTGCGCAGCTTGCGCTTGCTCATCACCGTGTGGTCGATGCCGAGACGGGCAAACTCGATCTGGCGCGGCTTGCAGGGCACGGAGACATTGTTCACCACCCAGTCGTAGAGCGGACGGTGCGCCTCAAACTCCAGCGAGCATAGCGAGTGCGTGATGCCCTCAAGCGCGTCCTGAATGGGGTGGGCAAAGTCGTACATCGGGTAGATGCACCACTTGTCGCCCTGACGGTGATGGTGCATATAGCGGATGCGGTAGATGACCGGGTCGCGCATATTGAAGTTGCCGGAGGCTAAGTCGATCTTCGCGCGCAGCGTGCGGCTGCCCTCGGGGAACTCGCCGTTCTTCATGCGCTCAAAGAGGTCGAGGTTCTCCTCCACGTCGCGGTCGCGGTAGGGGAGACGGCGGCTTGCCGATGTCGCCGCGGTACTCCTTTGCCTCCTCGGGCGTCAGGTCGCAGACGTAGGCAAGACCCTTCCTGATCAGCTCGACGGCGTACTCATAGTCCTTTTCAAAGTAATCGCTGCCGTAGAAGAAGCGGTCGCCCCAGTCGAAGCCCAGCCAATGGATATCCTCCTTGATGGCGTCGACAAACTCGACGTCCTCCTTGGTCGGGTTGGTATCGTCCATACGAAGATTGCACAGGCCGCCGAAGCGCTCGGCGGTGCCGAAGTCGATGGTCAGCGCCTTGCAGTGGCCGATGTGGAGATAGCCGTTGGGCTCCGGCGGAAAACGGGTGTGAACCTGTTGACCCTGGAAGCGACCACCCTCCGCAATATCCTCTTCGATAAAGGCGTCAATAAAGTTCTTGCCTTCGCTCTCGGCGACGGCGGCCTTGACTTCCTCAGCCATACTGAATCTTTTCCTTTCTTCGCGCCTGCCTGCGGCAAGCAAAATAATGTTTGGTTATAGTCCCTTTATTCCCTGTTTGCAACAATTTTATTGCATTCCTCGACAAGTTCTTCGCGTGTCGTCAGCGTACCAAGCACGTCGAGCAGCGCCGCGGTGGACAGATGCTCCGGCAGCGCCAGCGCGCGCAGCGCGGCGCGCTTTCGCTTTTGCTCCCCGCGCCGATCAAGCCGAGGTCAAGAAGGTCCGCGTGTAACGGGATTTTCCTTTACGGTCGCCCCTCTCCCTCAAAGGTCGCGCCCGCCGCGCGGAGCGCGGAAAGCAGCACTCGGGCGGCATCCCCTCCACGCCGAGCTTGCCCTCCTTGCCTGCTCTGCGCTTGCGTCTTTCCTTGCCGTACACATCGGGAACATAGGCGTGCAGCACGCGGCCCGTCTGGATAGCTCCCTTTGAGACGGTTGCGGATCACAAAGCCCGCGCCGTCGGGATCGGTGAAGAGAATGATGCCGCGCGTCTCGGCGAGACGGCGCAGCAGCGCCGTCTTCTCGCGGTCGTTGAAGATGCCGAAGCCGCCCAGCTCCAAAACGGAGGCGTCCACCACCTGCAAAAGCGTATTTTTTCGTCGTAGCGGCCCTCGACCACGATGACCTCTTGGATTTTCGGCTTTTCCATCGTCACGCCCTCTGCGCGAGCTGCATGAGCAGCAGCTTCAGCTCGCCCTCGCGGTCGATGCCCTTTTCGCTCTTCATGCGCCGGTCGAGCTTCTGGCAGAGCGCCAGACTGTTCGCGCACCACTCGTGCGTCGTTTTCCGCGCCGCGTCGAGCAGCAGCCGCGCGGGATAGTCCGAGCGCATATTCCACATTATCATCAGCCAGAGCTTGTCCTTGCCCGAATCGAGCGCGAGACGTGCGGTGTAGAGCCGCCGCAGCTCCTTGGAAATGACGCCGAGGATCATGATGGGCTCCTCCTGCTTTTTGAGAAGCTGCCCCAGAAGCTCGCTTGCGCGGTCGTAGTTGCCCTTTGTGACGGCGCTCGTCATGTCGAACACCACCGCGTCGAGCACCGGATCGGCGACCGCGTTGATGTCCTCGACCGTCACCGCCCTGCCCTTGGCATAGGCGCCGATCTTCTCGATCTCCGGCACGAGGCCGGTCATCAGGCTACCGCAGGTGAACATCAAATGCTCCGCCGTGCGGGCGTCGATGTCATGTCCCGTTGCGCGGAAGCGGCGGGCGATCCAGTTGATCAGGTCGCTCTTGTCCTGCGGCTCGAACCGGACCTCCTGCGCCTTGTCCGAAAGCGCGGCATAGAGCTTTTTGTAGGTCTTGTTCGGCTTATACTCCACCAGATCGTAGACGAAGATCAGGCAGCAGTATTCCGGAAAATCGTCCAGCAGGGCGATGAGACGCGTCCGCTGCTCCTCGCCGAGCTTATAGAGGTCGCAGTCCGTGACGACGATGAGCGTGCGCTCGGCCATCATCGGCATCGCCTCGGTCATCTCCGTCAGCTCCTCCATCGTCAGGCCCTTGCCTGCGACGCGGTGGAAATTGAACTCCTCAAAGCCCCGCGGGGACAAGCTTCTTCTGCCTCCTTGAGATAATACTCGCGCAGGTAGCTCTCCTCGCCGCAGAAAATGTAGACCTCGCCGAGCGTGCCGGCCGCCAGGTCGGCCTTGAATTTCTGATAGCCCTTAGCGGCTGTTTTCTTCTCTGCCATGATCCGCCTCAATTCACTGTGATATAAATATTTCCCTGCAGGTCCGTCCGGTAAACGGTCACGTCCGCGTCCGTCAGGCGCAGCAGCGCGTCCCGCGTCGGATGCCCGTAGCTGTTGCTGCCGACGCTCACCACGCCGACCTCCGGCGTGACGGTCTCCACAGCTCCTCGCTCGTCGAGTAGCGCGAGCCGTGGTGTCCGACGAGCAGCACCTCAATATCCGGCAGCGGATAGCTGCTCACGAGCACGCGCTCGGTCCCTGCTGTCCATATCGCCGGTGATGAGCGTATCGAATTCGCCAGCCGAGCATAGGATCGTCAGCCCCAGCTCGTTTTCTCCGCCCTCGCCCACCGGCGGATAGAGCGTCAGCGCCGCCTTGCCGACAACGGCCTGTGTTTCCGCAGTCACATAGCGGACCTCCACGCCGTAGCGCTCCGCCAGCGCGAGAACCTCGGACTTTTCGCCGTCCTCCTCCGCAATGTCGGGAAGGTAGAGCGCATCGACGCCGACACGCGCGGGCAGCAGGAGCGCGAGTCCGTTGGCATGGTCGGCGTGATAGTGCGTGAGCACCACCGCGTCGAGCCGCCGTATCCCTGCGCTGAAAAATAGTCCGCGGCGACATCGCCTGCGCTGATGTAGGAATTGCTGCTGCCGCAGTCCACGAGCACGCCATGACGCCTGGAGAGCAGCGCAACGCTCTCGCCCTGTCCGACATCGAGCGCCGTGACATGCAGGCTCCCGCGCTCAAATTGCAGCGCGTTGAAGCGCGCCGTAGCAAGGAGCATCGCCACGGCCAACGCGCCGGCGATCCACCAGCGGTACCGCCCTCGCCGCGCGATGGCGCAGACGGCGAAGAGCGCATAGACGTAGAACAGCCACAGCACGGAAAGCGCGGTGTTGAAATAGAGCGCGTGGAGCGGCAGATCCTCCAGCAGTCCCGAAACAAAAAGCACATACCGCACGCCGAGCGACACGAGCGGCACAAAGGCCGCGCCGAGCGCCGGAGCCGCCATACTCAGCAGCAAGCCGAGCAGACCCGCGCCGAAGACAAGGCTCACCATCCACAGGCACAGGAGGTTACTCAAAGTGAAACGACGGAGAAGGTAGCCGAAATAATATGCCCCAAGCGGCGTGGAGAACGCCAGCGCCCCGAGCGTCGTCGCGAACGATGTGAGCACGAAGCGCAGGAGGCTGCTTCCGGTATGGATGGCCCCTGTCAGCTTCGGCGTCAGCCACACAGACCCGCAACCGCCGAGAAGGAGAGCTGTAAGCTGATGCTCGCAATGGCGTAGGGATTTTTGAGCAAAATGAGCAGCAATGCAAGGCCGAGCGCCGTCGGCGGGTCCTTCTCCCGCCTGAAAAGCGGCGCGAGCTGCGTCATCGAGAGCATCACGCAGGCGCGCAGGATGCTCGGCGACGCGCCGACCATCACCGCGTAGAGAAACAGCAGCGGGATCGTCACCGCGCAGCGTGTGCGCCGGTGCGACGCGCGGAGCAGTCGGTCAAGCAGCTCGACGAGGAACATACAGTGCAGGCCCGAGACGGCGGTGATGTGATAGATGCCCGCCTCGCTCAGGTTCGACGAATCCTCCACGTCAAGATAGCGCTTGTCGCCGAGGAGCAGGGCGCGCAGAAAGCCGCCCTCCGCTCGCCGTAGACGGTCTCGATGGTCTCGCCGAGCTTCTCCGCGATGCGCTGCGGCGCATAGCGAAGCGCGCCCGCGTCACCGTCTCATACGACGGCTCGCCGCGGCTGTAGAGCAGCAGATAAACGCCCTTGGATGTAAAATTGCGGATGTGGCTGCCGTCGCCCGAGGGATCGGTCGCACTGTTGAAAAGCACCGTGTCCCGCACATGCTCGCCCGGCTCAAGGGGCAAGCAGGTCGAAGCCGCCGTAGTAGACGGCTCTCCCGCGCAGGCCGCGGCCCAGGATACGCACCGTCGCCTTCGCGCCGTAATTCGTCTCTACGGCGTAGGAGCAGGCTCCAGCTCCGTCCTCCGTCGCGCCGATGAGCGCCTCGTTCGGCGCGGCGATGAAGCGTGTAAGCGGCGTTCCAGCCGAAGGCGAACGCCATGCCCAGCGCACAGCAGCAGCACGCCGCCGCATCGGGCCGCGCAGGAGAAGCCCGAGCGCCCCGAGCACCAGCACAATGCCAGCCGCCGGAAGCCACAGCGCGGGCGCGAGAAAATACTGCGACGCGATGCAGCCGAGCGCAAAGGCGGCGCAGAAGCAAAAGAGCGGGCGCGTCACGGCTCGTCCTTCAGCCCGAGCAGATAGTCGGTGCTGACCCGATAATACTGCGCGAGCTTGACAATGACCCATGAGGGCGTTTCACGCTCACCGCTCTCATAGCGTCGGTACACGCTGCGGTGCATATTCAAAAGCTCTGCGATCTCCTGCTGGGTCTTGTCATGGTCTCCCGCAGGTCGCGCATACGCTTGATCTCCATGTGCATCACCTCAAGGCGATGTTACCAAATGGAAACATTCTCCTCGAAATAATGTGCCCATGCGGAGCCATGCTTAATATAGCAGTTTTTCCAAAAGATGCAATCCGCATTTTGCGCCGTGCGGCGCCAAAGGAATTTGCCGCGCAAGGCGCGGCTTCAAAGGGGACCATTCTTGGCGGAAGAATGGCCCCCTTTCGATCCCCAAGACCGCAAGGGCTGCGCCCTTGACCTGCCATTGACTGTCCCTGCAAGAGCAAAGCTGCACACGCTGTGCCAAGGAGTGCCTGCCAATTTTTGCTGCGGCTTTCGACTTGGCCTGCGTCTATGTCCGCTTGGCCGCTGCTGCCATGGGGTTTCGAGAGAAATTTTCAACGGCAGCTCGTACCAGCACTGCAGCAGCGGCTGAGCGGAAAGAGAAGCACGCCAAATCGTTCAGAAGAAAAACTCTGACATACGGTTGCTGAAATGAAACATCGGCAGTTCGGGGGTCAAGGGGCTTGCCCCTTCGCTCTCTTGGGTTCAAAGGGGATTCTCTACGGTAGAGAATCCCCCTTTGATTTTGACCGCGCAGGGCGCGGCAAGCCCATACCTTTCGGTATGTTAAGTTCTCAGCCCGGAGGCCACGTCATGTCCCGCCCCGCGAGCACATGGAAGTGCAGGTGCGGCACGCTCTGCCCCGCCTGCTCGCCGATGTTGGAGACCACGCGGTAACTCTCGATGCCCATTTCTTTTGTCACCTTGGCGATGACCTCAAAGATATGCGCGACCACGGCGCTGTTCTCGGCGTTGATGCCGGAGACGGACGCGATATGCTCCTTGGGGATCACCAGGAAATGGGTGGGGGCCTGCGGGTCGATGTCGTAGAAGGCGTTGCACAGCTCGTCCTCATAGACCTTGTTCGATGGGATCTCCCCCGCCGCGATGGCGCAGAACAGACAATCGTTCTTCATGGTTTCGTTCTCCTTTCAAAGAAATTGATTCCGGTCGGAATGGTAATGGTAATCCGCCTCGGCCAGACGCGCGCAAAGCTCTCCCTTGTCCACGTCCAGCGAGGAGCACAGCTCATCCAGGCTTTCGTACTCGTCGCGCAGACGGGCGTTGCAGAAGCTCATGAGCATCACAGGATCGTTCGGCAGCTGCATCAGCCGACCACCTTGAGCACCAGATCGTCCACCGCCGCGAGCGCGTCGTCGACCTTGCTCACCTCGGTGCCGCCGCCCATGGCGCTGTCGGGCTTGCCGCCGCCCTTGCCGCCGCAGATGGGGGCGATGGCCTTGATGATATCGCCGGCCTTGACGCCTTTTGCCATCGCGTCCTTGCCGCAGACCGCCAGCAGGGTGATCTTGCCTTCGTTGACGGCGGCCAGCACGCCGACGACGCCCGGCTCCTTATCGCGCAGGAAGTCGCCGAGCTTGCGCATGGCGTTGGGGTCCATGCCGTCGCGCTGGGCGGTGATGACCTTCAGGCTGCCGACCGTCTTGGCGGCGGTCAGGAAGCTGCGCGCCTCGCCGAGGGACGCCTCCTCCTTGAACTTTCAAGCTTGGCCTTGATGTCCTTTCAGCTCGCCGATCTGGGCCTCGAGCTTGCTCTCCAGCTCCGCCTGCGTGGTCTTGAGCATCTGCGCCACGCGGACGATGCGCTCCTGATTGCGGCGGATCTCGGCAAGCGTCTGCTTGCCGGTGATGGCCTCGATGCGACGCACACCGGAGGCGACGCTGCCCTCGCTCTTGATGCGGAACAGGCCGACCTTGGCGGTGTTGTCAAGATGCGTGCCGCCGCAGAATTCCATGGACACATCGCCCATCTCGACCACGCGGATGCATCGCCGTACTTTTCGCCGAACATGGCGACGGCGCCCTTCTTCTTCGCTTCCTCGATGGGCAGCACCTCGGTCACGACGGGGATGCCCTCGAGCACGGCGTCGTTCACAAAGGCGTCGACCGCGGCGAGCTGCTCGGGCGTGATGCCCTCGAAGTGCGTGAAGTCGAAGCGCAGGCGGTCGGGCTCAACAAGGGAGCCGGCCTGATGAACGTGGTCGCCCAGAACGTGCTTGAGGGCCGCGTCGAGCAGATGGGTGGCGGTGTGCGCGCGGCGCACGCTCTTGCGGCGCTCTGTGTCGATGCTCGCCTCCACGGTCTCGCCAAGCTGGAAGCTGCCGGAGACGACCTTGCCGGTGTGCATATACTTGCCGCCCTTGTTCTTCTGCACGTCGGCGACTTCAAATTTTGCGTCGCCGCAGGTGATGACGCCGTGGTCGGCCACCTGGCCGCCCATCTCGGCGTAGAACGGGGTCTTGTCGAGCACGACGATGCCCTCCACGCCGGGCATCATCTCCTCGGCCTGCTCGCCCTCGACCACCAGCGCGACGAGCTTCGCGTCGTCGATGGAGTCGTGGTCGTAGCCGACAAACTCGGTGGACGGAATGTCCTTCCCGAACTCGACGCCCGCCCAGCCGAGGTCGCCGAGCGCCTTGCGCGCCTCGCGGGCGCGGGTTCTTCTGCTCGGCCATTGCCTTGGCGAACGCCTCCTCGTCCACGCTCAGCCCCTCGTCCGCCGCCATCTCGCGCGTGAGGTCGATGGGGAAGCCGTAGGTGTCGTAGAGCTTGAAGGCGTCCTCGCCGGAGAACTTTGTCTCGCCCTTAGCCTTGTGCTCGGCGAGCATATCGGAGAAAGATCTTCATGCCGCCGTCGATGGTCTTGGCAAAATTTTCCTCCTCGGTGCGGATGACCTTGGTGATATAGCTCTGCTTCTCGCGCAGATCCTTGTACTCGCACTCATTGACCGCCACGACGGTGTCGACGATCTCATAGAGGAACGGGCGATTCACGCCGAGGAGACTTGCCGTGACGCGCCGCGCGGCGCAGCAGGCGGCGCAGGACGTAGCCGCGGCCCTCGTTGCTCGGCAGCACGCCGTCGCAGATCATAAAGCTCGCGGGATCGGATGTGGTCGGTGATGATGCGCAGGGAGACGTCGCGCGCGTTGCTCTCGCCGTAGTGCGCGCCGGTGATCTCGCTGACCTTGTTGGTGATGTGCATGACGGTATCGACGTCGAAACAGGGAGTTGACATTCTGGCTGACCATCGCCAGACGCTCCAGACCCATGCCGGTGTCGATGTTCTTCTGCTTGAGCTCGGTGTAGTTGCCGTGACCGTCGTTGTCGAACTGGGAAAAGACGTTGTTCCACACCTCAACATAGCGGTCGCAATCGCAGCCCACGGTGCATCCGGGCTTACCGCAGCCGTATTTCTCACCCCGGTCGTAGTAAATCTCGGAGCAGGGACGCACGGACCGGAGCCATGCTCCCAGAAATTATCCTCCTTGCCCATGCGGATGATGCGCTCGGCGGGATGCCGACCTCGTCACGCCAGATGGCGAAGGCCTCGTCGTCCGCGGGAGTGGTCTCGCTGCCGGCGAACACAGAGGGGTACAGGCGGTCCCGGCTCCAGGCCGACCCACTCGGGGCTGGTGAGGAACTCCCACGACCAGGCGATCGCCTCATGCTTGAAGTAGTCGCCGAACGAGAAGTTGCCGAGCATCTCAAAGAAGGTGCCGTGCCGCGCGGTGTGACCGACGTTGTCGATGTCGCCCGTGCGGATGCACTTCTGGCAGGTGCAGACGCGGCGGCGCGGGGGCTCCTCCTCCCCCGTGAACCAGGGCTTCATGGGGGTCATACCGGCGTTGATAAGCAGGATGGACTTGTCATTCTGCGGGATCAGGGAAAAGCTGGGCAGGCGCAGGTGGCCCTTGCTCTCAAAGAAGCGGAGGAACATCTCTCTCAGCTCGTTGAGGCCGTAAACAGGATGGGACATTGTTGATTTCTCCTTTGTATGATAAATTTTTTGTCTTATTTTTTCTTGATCTCCATTCCGATCAGCTGCATATCGGGGTCAAAGGCGATGCGGAAATAGACGCTCTTTTTTCTCGTACTTTCGCCGGATGACCGCGATGGCGTGCGGCTCGTCGGTGTCTGTCACGCCGGTGACCATCGTGTCCGTCACCTCCTTCGGCTCTCCGAGGCCGTCGGTCGCCGTGTCCATCACGTCCTCCAGGGCCGAAGCGGTCGTCGCATCGCGCACATCGCTGCGCAATTCCTCGTAGACCTCGTCGTATTCGCCGCGGATCAGCTGGTCCATCACGCCGAGTCCGGCGCTGAGGACCGCGTCCTCCTCCATTCCCTTTGGCAAGGGATTTCCCTTTACCGCGCACGCGGTACAAAGAAGCAGCGTCAGCGCTGCGAGCGAAAGCAGTATGCTCCGTTTGATCCTCTCTCACCTCTTTTCGGAATCAAAAACTCCGCCCCCGAAATAGGGGCGAAGCCTTGCTTCACGGTACCACCCTAATTATCTCCCCGCGGGGAGCATCTTAGCCGTCCTGTAACGGGGACGAAGCGTTTCCGCTCGTCGCGGACTGCTCAAAAGCGGCTGCCGTGCCTCGTAGGCCGAGGGCTTTCACCAGCTCCCTCTCGCTGTGGCCTCGTCTGCACGGCTGACTTTTTTCATCGCGTTTATGGCGCTATTATATCCGAATTTCTTTTTTGTCAAGCGCCCGCTTGCAATTCCTCCGCCTTTGCCGTATACTTTTTACACTTGTGCTACCGTATTTTGAAAAGAGGGAAACCTATGAAGCGCTCCTATTCCGGCTATCTGTACATCGTTCTCTGCGCCGTCATTTTCAGCACGATGGAGGTCATGCTCAAAACCGTTCACGGCGTCTTCGCGCCCATGCAGATCACCTGCCTGCGCTTTCTCATCGGCGGTCTCCTGCTCGTTCCCTTTGCCCTGCGCTCGATGAAGAAAAAGGGTGCGGCCTTCACCCGCGCCGACGTCGGCTTTTTGCGCTCACGGGCTTTCTGTGCGTGGCGTTCTCGATGGTGCTCTACCAGATGGCGGTGACCTCCACCAAGGCATCCGTCGTCGCCATCATTTTCTCCTGCAATCCCATTTTCGTTACCATGCTTGCCTATTTTCTCCTGCGGGAGGAGATCCACCGCAACCACCTCATCGCCCTCGCGCTCGAGCTGCTGGCGGTTCTCATCATCATTGATCCGCTGCACGCCTCGCTCGATCCCACCGGCGCGCTGCTCGCCATTGCCTCGGCGCTCGTGTTTTCGTTCTACAGCGTAGTCGGCAAGAAGCGCACGCCGCGCTTCGGCGGCATCGCCGTGACCTGCTTCAGCTTCCTCTTCGGCTCGGTGGAGCTGCTGGCTGTCCTGCTGCTCGGCCGCACGGCGGCGGTCGGCGGACTGTTTGCCTCGCTGGGGCTGGACATTTTTTGTGAATGTCCCTCTGTTCTCCGGCATCCCGCTCTCCGCGCTGCCCGCGCTCGCCTACATCTGCGCGGTCAATTCGGCGGCAGGCTACGTCTGCCACATGATGGCGCTGGAGAAGACCAGCCAGCGCGCAGGAGGCGTCTCTCATCTTCTTCCTCAAGCCGATGATCGCACCGCTCTTCGCGTTTCTCTTCCTGCGCGAGGAGATCACGGCGAATATGCTCCTCGGCATCGTCTGCTTCCTCGTCGGCTCCGGCATTGCCATCCTGCCGGGCCTGATCGCGCAGAAAAAGCAGCGCGCCTGACGCATTCCGTAAAAAAATGCCGCTATCGTCCGATAGCGGCATTTTTCTTTTCAATCCCTTTGCGCTCAGATCGACCGCGTGGCGCACAAAGCTCATCGCCGGCACGCTGCGCGGCAGCTGCATGGTGAATATCATGCGGGGATTTCTCGGCTCGAGCAGCGTGAAGCCCTCGGCGTCGCGCATCTCGGGAACGACCATGGAGAACGGCTTGCAGTCCGGCCCCCACGACCTCCACCGTGTCGCCCGCGCGGAACTTGTTGCGCAGGCTGAGCGTCGCCATGCCGTTCGCGTCGCAGCTCTCGACCACCGCCACGACCTGCCAGTCGCGGATGTAGCGGGAATTGTCGTAATACTGTCCCGGCTGACCATAGTAGAAGCCGGTCGAATAGTGGCGATGGCTGACGTGCTCGACCTCGTCGAGCCAGACCGGTCGGGCGTCTCCCCCGCCGCGACCTCGTCGAGCACATGGCGGTAGGCCCCCGTGACGATGGCGGCGTAGTATTCGCTCTTCGCGCGGCCCTCGATCTTGATGCAGTCGATGCCCGCGTCCATGATGTCGTCCAGATGGTCGATCATGCACATATCGCGCGAGTTCATGATGTAGGTGCCCTTCTCGTCCTCAAAGACGGGAAAATATTCTCCGGGGCGCTTTTCTTCCATCAGCGCGTACTGATAGCGGCAGGGCTGGGCGCAGGCGCCGCGGTTCGAGTCGCGTCCGGTCATGTAGTTCGAGAGCAGGCATCTGCCCGAATAGCTCACGCACATCGCGCCGTGGCAGAAGGTCTCAAGCTCCAGCTCGGGCGGGAGCTTTGCCCGCATTTCGCGTATTTCCTGTAAAGACACTTCCCTTGCCAGCACCACACGCTTCGCGCCCAAATCATACCACGCCCTTGCGCACTCATAGTTGGCGATGCTCTGCTGCGTGGAGATGTGGCGCTCGCACTTCGGCGCGTACTTCCCCGCGAGCGTGAACGCGCCGAGGTCGGCTAAAATGAGCGCATCGACGCCCGCGTCGTTCAGCCGCTCAAGATGCTCGGGCAGACGCGCGACCTCGTCGTTGCGCGGCATGGTGTTTACCGGACGTGGACGCGCACGCCGTGGTCATGCGCGAAACGCACAGCCTCCGGCAGCTCGTCGGCGGTGAAGTTGCCCGCGAACGAACGCATCCCGAAGCTCGTGCCCGCGAGATACACCGCGTCCGCGCCGTAGAGCACCGCCATTCTCAGTTTTTCCATATCGCCCGCAGGGGCGAGCAGCTCCGGTTTCTTTCGCATAGTAGCTCCTCTTCAAAAGCAGCATGGCCACAGGCCATGCTGCTTTTTCGGTCCTCAGCCGCCGTACTGGCTGGAGTTGACAAAGTCGACGTGCTCGCGGTAGGTTTTGAAGAAGTGATGCACGCCGTCCTTGCCGAGCGCGTAGAAATAGTAGTTCGTGTCCGCCGGCTCCAGCGCCGCGCGGATGGACGCAAGGCCCGGATTGCAGATGGGCGTAGGCGGCAGGCCCTCGTGCATACGCAGGTTGTAGGGCGTATCCTTATTGAGGTCCGCCTGCGTGAGCGGGCCGGCATAGTTCTCGCCGTTCGCGTAGCCGAGACCGTAGATGACCGCCGCGTCGATCTCGAGCTTATGGTAGGTCTCGCCGACGTTGTTGAGGCGGTTGTAGATCACGGAGGCGATGTTCGTGCGGTCCTTGCCATCCGTCTCCTTTTTCAATGAGCGAGGCAATAATGAGGATCTCCTCGAGCGAATAGCCGGACTCCTCCACCTGCGTCATCAGCTCATCGTCCATGCGCTGCGAGAAGTTGTCGAGCAGGCGGCAGATGGCGTGAGACGGGCCTCATTGACGAAGAACTCGTAGGTGTCCGGGAAAAGATAGCCCTCGAGCTTGGCGATGCCGGACTTGCCGGAGTCGAGGAAGCTGTAGTCGAATCCCGCGCTCCGCCGCGCTGAGCAGCGTATCCTCGCTGTTGATGCCGTACTTGGCCAGCAGCGAACGATCTGCCGCACGCTGTAGCCCTCTGGGATCGTAACGGTGACGGTATCGGCGTTGATGGTCGCGTTGTGGTTGCTCATGCCCCTGAATGAGCGCGTTGTAGTCCATGTCGGTGTTGAGCTCATAGGTGCCGATGCCGATCTTGTCGCCCGCGTGGCGCACCGCGCCGAAGAGCTTGAAGAACCACTTGTATTCGATCAGCCCCTCGTTTTTGAGCTTTGTCGCAATGGAGTTGACGTCGTCGTCCTTCGTGACCTCGATGGTCGCGGTGAGCGGCTCCTTTATTGAACGCGCACATATCGTTCGCCAGCAGCCAGCCAACGCCCGCCAGGATCGCCGATACGGCGACCACAAAGATCAGCCAAAGCAGAAAGCGGCGCTCGCGGCCCAGTTGCGGCGATTCCGCCGGCGGCGCTCCTCGCTCGCGGCGCTCTGCGCGGAATGGGTCGGACGCTCGCCGCCCTCGCGGCGGACCTGCCCGGCGTCCCATCGCGCGGTGTTGTATTTTTCCTCATGATCCATAAAGAACAGCACTCCTTTTCAAGAATCCTAAAAGTTTTTTCAGCGGTCAGGCCCCATTTGCATTTTCCCGCATAGGATAAGGCAGAGCATGACAAGTGAGGTGAAATGTAAATGCAACAACAATGACTGCTCCTGCGTGTGGCTGATCCTGATCATCATTCTGATCCTCTTCGGCTGCGGCGGCTGTGAAACAGCTGCGGCTGCGGGAACAACAGCAACAGCGGCTGCTGCTGTTGAGCACGCTCGATCCTCCTGGAAGATGGGACGCACCGCGTCCCTTTCACGTCCCGGCGCGGGACATGCCTCAGCCCAGCAGGGCCTTGACGCGCATAGACCTCCCTCATGGATGTCCTCGATGCCGCGCATCTGACCATACCGTGTGCAGTCGACGCTCTGCCAGCCGCAGCGCGCGGCGACACCGCGCGCGTTCTCGCGGCACTCGCGCAGATAGCGTCGTCCGCCTCGTGGATATCGGCGGCGGTGTGCGTCGCCCTTTCGCGCTCGCGCATGAGCCGCTCGGTCACCTCGGTCGGAACGTCGAGATAAAAGACCAGCGACGGCTCGGGAAGCCCGAGCAGCCCGTACTCAAAGCCGAAAAGCCAGTCAAGAAATTTCTCCCGCTCGCCGTCCGGCAGCTTGATGCCTGATGCACGGCGTTGAGGTCGTGTAGCGGTCGGCGATGAGCAGCCCGCCCGCCTCGTAGTAGCCGCCCCAGTCCTGCTTGTAGGAGGCGTAGCGGTCCACAGCGTAGAAGGTGGAAGCCGCGTAGGCGTTCACATCGTCGGGATGTAGAGCCGAACGCGCCGCCGAGGTACAGCTCGACGAGCGCGGCGGACTTTCGCCGTAGCGCGGGAAGTTGAGCTTGCGGCAGTCCACGCCCTCGCGCTCCAGTCGCTCAAAGAGGAGCCGGGACTGCGTGGCCTTGCCGGAGCCGTCCGTCCCCTCAAAGACAATGAGCCTTCCCTTGTTCATTTCCGCTTCTCCCCCGCCACATGGACCAGAAAGAGCGGCAGCTTCATCATGCGTCCCGCGCGGGACGGGTTTTTGATGAGCCGGTAGAACCACTCCATTGTGCTTGCAGTAGAATTCCGGCGCACGCTGCGCCACGCCCGCGAACACATCCAGCGAGCCGCCGAGACCCAGCAGCAGCTTTGCGCCCGTGGCCGCGCCGTACTGCGCCATCCACTTCTCCTGCTTCGGCGCGCCGAGGCAGACGAGCGCCATGTCCGCGCCGCTTGCGCGGATCTCCGCGGCGATGACGTCGGATTCCGCGTCGGTAAAATAGCCGTCGTGCAGTACCGGCGATCTGCAGCCCGCAGCTTCTCGCAGAGATTTTTCGCCGCCTGCTCCGCACGCCCGGCTTCGCGCCGAAAAAGATAGACCCTTTTCCCGGTCTCCGCGCAATGCGCGAGCATCGCCGTACCGAACTCAATGCCCGGCACACGGGATTTGAGCGGCGTGCCGAGGAGCTTCGCGCCGTAGATGACGCCGATGCCGTCGGGCAGCACGAGGTCCCGCGCGTTCACGGCCGCCATCGCCTCCGCGTCCGCGCGGCAGGTCTCCACGATCTCGGGATTCGGCGTCACCACATAGTGCGCGCCCTCACCCGCAAGCAGCTCGCAGCCGCGCGCGACCGCTTCGGTCATGGTGAGATTGTCAAAGCCAACGCCCTAAAATATCAATACGCATCGTATCGCCTCATTGTCTCATTTGTGGTAATTCGCCTTAGTATACCACGCTTGTCCCAAAAAGTGCAACACAAAAGCAAAAAGTTTCCGAAATCTTCAAAAAGAAGGCTCCCCTAGAAGCGGTCTACTGATAAAGAACATTTTTCGGTTGGAACAGCATGGTATGAAAGTATCATGCTGTTTCCTTTTGCTATATTCCGGTGAGAAATCTATTTTACCGATGAATGTATAGTACACGTCAATGCGTTGGACACGATGCCCGCTGGATTTATCCGGCGCATAGACCACCACTTTTTCTACAAGCTCGCGCAGCATGCGGCCGTCAGCTTCTCCGGCTGTGTGTATTTGCGTACCGCCTTTAAGAAATGCTGCACGTTCATCATTTTGTCGTCCGCGTCTTGTAGTTGAGCAGCCAGCAAGGAACATTTTCCGCAAAGTCGCCTGCTCCTGTTCGTAGGCTTCGGATAGCTTCTTGAAACGCTCATCCGTCAGCTTTCCACTGATGTTATCCTCATAGAGCCGTTGGATGATAGTATCCAATTCGTTCATGCGCCGCATATTCTTTTCTAAAGGCGTCTGGTCTGCATCTGCTCTGCCTCTTGCGCTGCGGTTTGGTTTCGCATGACAAGCTGCGCAAACTCATTCGTCCTCCTGAACGTAGGCAATGACGCGCTGGAGGTTTTGAAGCACAAGCTGTTCCAATACCACGGCGCGGATGTAATGCCCCGAAGCACCCCTTATGAGACTTTTGGGTGAGAGCAATTATAACATTCCCTGCTCATAGGTCCACGAGCCGTCCTGCAATGGTATAGCTTTGCGCCACAGTCGGCGCAGTAGGTGAGGCCTGAAACATCCCCATCTCGCCCATCTTGGTCGGCCGACGGCGCTGGGAGCGTATCTTTTGCACGGCGTTCCACAGCTCAAACATCAATGATGGCTTCGTGTGTGTTCTCAAATGTCACCCATTTTTCCGGAGGTTCTCCACTTTTTCTTACTCTTTATAGGAAACCCTGCTGAACTTAAAATTACTTTGTGCGGCCTAAATAACTATCCTGCTCCAAATGCCCGCAACGGTATCAGAAGTCCATCGGCGGGGATCGTCTGACGATACCATCTTGTTCGTCCGTGCGCTGAAATTCGAGTGTCCCCGGCGTAGGTATCACTTGTTCCTTGAGCATACGGGCGATTTTACCGGGGCCGTTTCCTCGGTAATAGAGTTGAAAGATCAACCTGACATTCGGCGCGGTTTTCCTCGTCCATACAGGTTTCCATCCTCATTGCGGAGATAGCCGTAAGGAGTTTGTGGAATGCGCTGACCAGACATACCTCTTATTGCGGAATACAGCGCGAATCTTCTTGCTCGTGTCCTTGGTATACCATTCGTTGATGATATTCCGGAAAGGAGTGAAATTGTTGTCCTCGCGCTCGCTGTCCACGCCGTCGTTGACGGCGATGAAGCGCACACCCATTTCGGGAAAGCGTATCTCCGTGTACATTCCGACTTCAAGGTAATTGCGGCCAAAGCGTGACATATCCTTGACCCACGACCATACTCCTACAGGCCGCTTTCAATATCGCTCATCATTTCCCTGAAAAGCCGGGGCGATTGAAGTCCCGTTCCTGAAAGCCGTCGTCCTTGTATATCTTAAGTTCTCAAATGTGGCGCCGCGGCGTACTTCGTCAGTATCTCGACCTGATGGGAAATGCTGCTTGCTGTATCGCCCTCGTTGTCATCATCACGGGAAAGACGGACATATAGGGCGGTCCTTTCTCAATGAGGATTTCGCATAGCCTGCCATCACATTCTCCCCTCTCTTGATATGCCGCTTCTATCGGCATTTTGCGGGGATATAGCTTGGTGTGCTGCTTCTGCGCCCTCTTCGATGGAATACAATGTCACATTGTTTCCAATGCACCATTTAACGGCTCTCCCACAATCCAGCACATTGCCGCGGATCAGGCGGTCGAGCTTCGCAACAACAAGGTTTAACTACCCGCCGCTTGACCGCTTAAACGCCACAGCCTGATATTCCGGTCGGTCGGCTGTCGTGCCGCTATAAGTCACAGAAGAAATGAGGGTTGGGAAGTCCGTGCTGGCGGGCATAGTCCAAAGGACTGTATTTGCCCATATTGAGCGTCGATTCGTTCTGCTTGCCGCTCGTGCGGCAATAAAGTGCGGTAATTTTTCCTGCTGCCTATTCGATTGGAAGCCTCATTCCGGCGCTACCATGTGCCTAGCGCACTTATATTATACGATGGGGGCAAAATAAAAGCGTCAAATTTTCGCGCGTCTGCTCTTCCGTTTTCTCTACGTCGAGAGTAAGCAGCGATTTTTCGGTCCCAATGGCTCCCGCTTGGAAGCGTAAATACCATTCACAACATAGGTGAGTATTGCCGACCAGGCTTGTGTGTCGTTTCAACGCGCGGAGCGGTTTCGTTTTATCCATCAAAAACCTCCTGATTAGGTATTGGTTGCGTCATGGTGGGGACGCAATTTTCACAAAAACCGCGCCCTCATGCGGACGCGGTTCTGAAATATTGTTTGTAAAGTTCTGACATGGTTTCGGAACAAACCGGACGGCGGCTGGCACCACCTGCATGGGACTCTCACCCCCTGCGGTTCTCGCAGATCGCCCCCATTGCCTGCGACGGCTCACGGTGCCGTCGCGGGCAAAACTTCACGGGACTGTGGCTGAGGCAGGCTCAGCCAATCTGATGTGCAGATCATCGCCCCGAGCACTGCCACAGCTCGCTGTGCGCCAATGGACCGCTCCCCCTTTTCGCTCCTCTCTCTCCCGGCGGGATCATGGCCTGCGCATCCCTTTCGCACGGCTTTTCCCTTTCGGGCTGCGACATCAAACGTATCCGGTTAACCTATTCAGTTCTCGGCTGTCGCCAGCTCGCATGAGCGCACTTGCTCACAGCGCCCATACCAACCGGCGGCAACATCGAAAGGTCCTTCGGGAAAGGCGGCAGGATGCCGCCTTTCTCCCTCCCTATACCAGTC
>VOFB01003449.1_pt1 | contig 25727 bp, 35 predicted proteins | sample 5384141 | NCBI WGS metagenome assembly VOFB01 (sample SAMN12384721, study PRJNA508395) | human gut metagenome | isolation source: healthy gut A | host: Homo sapiens | reverse complement strand
GAAGAAATGGATATTTTAATAGAGAGTTTGATCCCGGCTCAGGACGAACGCTGGCGGCGTGCTTAACACATGCAAGTCGAACGGACTTAATCGAAAGAAGTTTACGGATGGAATTTGAGAAGAGTCAGTGGCGGACGGGCGAGTAACGCGTGAGGAACCTGCCTATCAGAGGGGGACAACAGTTGGAAACGACTGCTAATACCGCATAAAACGTCATGATGGCATCATCGAGACGTCAAAGGAGCAATCCGCTGATAGATGGCCTCGCGTCTGATTAGATAGTTGGTGAGGTAACGGCTCACCAAGTCAACGATCAGTAGCCGAACTGAGAGGTTGATCGGCCGCATTGGGACTGAGACACGGCCCAGACTCCTACGGGAGGCAGCAGTGGGGAATATTGCGCAATGGGGGGCAACCCTGACGCAGCAACGCCGCGTGCAGGAAGAAGGTCTTCGGATTGTAAACTTTTGTTGGCAGGGAAGAAAGAAATGACAGTACCTGCCGAGGAAGCTCCGGCTAACTACGTGCCAGCAGCCGCGGTAATACGTAGGAGCAAGCGTTGTCCGGAATTACTGGGTGTAAAGGGTGCGTAGGCGCGTATGCAAGTCATATGTGAAATACCGGGGCTCAACTCCGGAACTGCAACTGAAACTGTAGATCTTGAGTACAGGAGAGGAAAGCGGAATTCCTAGTGTAGCGGTGAAATGCGTAGAGATTAGGAAGAACACCAGTGGCGAAGGCGGCTTTCTGGACAGTAACTGACGCTGAGGCTCGAAAGCGTGGGGAGCAAACAGGATTAGATACCCTGGTAGTCCACGCTGTAAACGATGGATACTAGGTGTAGGGGGTATCGACCCCCTCTGTGCCGGAGCAAACGCAATAAGTATCCCACCTGGGGAGTACGACCGCAAGGTTGAAACTCAAAGGAATTGACGGGGACCCGCACAAGCAGTGGAGTATGTGGTTTAATTCGAAGCAACGCGAAGAACCTTACCAGGGCTTGACATCGTACGCAAGGCTAAGAGATTAGCTGTTCTCTTCGGAGACGTATAGACAGGTGGTGCATGGTTGTCGTCAGCTCGTGTCGTGAGATGTTGGGTTAAGTCCCGCAACGAGCGCAACCCTTACAGTCAGTTGCTACATTAAGTTGAGCACTCTGGCAGGACTGCCGTTGATAAAACGGAGGAAGGTGGGGACGACGTCAAATCATCATGCCCCTTATGTCCTGGGCTACACACGTACTACAATGGCGATAAACAGAGGGAAGCAAGCCAGCGATGGGGAGCAAAACCCGAAAAATTGTCCCAGTTCGGATTGCAGGCTGCAACCCGCCTGCATGAAGTCGGAATTGCTAGTAATCGCGGATCAGCATGCCGCGGTGAATACGTTCCCGGGTCTTGTACACACCGCCCGTCACACCATGAGAGTCGGTAATACCCGAAGTCTGTAGCATAACCGCAAGGAGTGCGCAGCCGAAGGTAGGATTGATAATTAGGGTGAAGTCGTAACAAGGTAGCCGTATCGGAAGGTGCGGCTGGATCACCTCCTTTCTAAGGAGAAGGGTATGGAGAACATACCCGGTACCGGAAAGCTATGGTCGGTATTAACGGAAAAGCCTGGTTCTTGAATGCTGTTTAATTTTGAAAGCTCTTTTGCTTTCAGAAAAAAGAGTACATTGAAAACTGAATAGAAGAAAACACTGCGAGAGCAAGCGAAAGAAAGTGAAAGGCATGCTGCCGGGAGGCAGTATGACGAAACAATTTCAAAGAGCAAAGAAAAAAAAGAGTCGAACACATAAGGTCAAGCTAAGAAGAGCACAGGGAGGATGCCTGGGCACTGGGAGCCGAAGAAGGACGTGACAAGCTGCGAAAAGCCGTGGGGAGCTGCAAATAAGCTACGAGCCACGGATATCCGAATGGGGAAACCTTAATAATGGCAACATTATTAATATGTACATGAAAAAAATAGTGTGCATAGGGGAACCGCCTGAACTGAAACATCTAAGTAGGGCGAGGAAGAGAAATCAAACGAGATTCCGAGAGTAGTGGCGAGCGAAATCGGAGAAGGCCAAACCGATTGTAGAAATATAATCGGGGTAGAGGACAGCAGGAAGCGAAGATAGGTTAGCCGAATTGTATGGGAAGACAAATCGGAGAGTGTGAGAATCACGTAGGCGAAAACTGAAAATAGCGGGCTGGATCCGGAGTACGGCGGGACACGAGGAATCCCGTCGGAAGCAGGGGGGACCACCCTCCAAGCCAAAAATACTACCCAGTGACCGATAGAGAAGCAGTACCGTGAGGGAAAGGTGAAAAGAACCCCGGGAGGGAGTGAAAAGAACCTGAAACCCTGTGTTTACAAGCACACAAAGCACGAATAGAGTGCGATGTGGTACTTTTGTAGAACGGTCCGGCGAGTTTATGTATGCAGCGAGGTTAATGTCTTAAGGACAGGAGCCAGAGGGAGACCGAGTGTTAAGAGCGCGAGAAGTTGCATGCAAAAGACCCGAAACCGGGTGACCTATCCATGAGCAGGTTGAAGTAAAGGTGAAACTTCATGGAGGACCGAACCAACCCCCGTTGAAAAGGTGGTGGATGACGTGTGGATAGCGGAGAAATTCCAATCGAACTCGGATATAGCTGGTTCTCCCCGAAATAGCTTTAGGGCTAGCCTTGAGGAAGCGATTACCGGAGGTAAAGCACTGATTAGTCAAGGGGTCGATAAGATTACCGACACTTCTCAAACTAAGAATGCCGGAGAATTAAACTCAGGAGTCAGACTGTGTGAGATAAGTTTCACAGTCGAAAGGGAAACAGCCCAGACCTACAGCTAAGGTCCCAAATATATGCTAAGTGGAAAAGGATGTATAGTTGCAAAAACAACCAGGATGTTGGCTTAGAAGCAGCCATTCATTAAAAGAGTGCGTAATAGCTCACTGGTCGAGTGACAATGCGCCGAAAATTCAACGGGGCTAAGCATATAACCGAAGCTTAGGCTTGTACTGAAAGGTACAGGGGTAGGGGAGCGTTTTGTATAGGGTGAAGTCAGAGCGAGAGCACTGGTGGACAATACAAAAGAGAGAATGCCGGAATGAGTAGCGAGAATTATGTGAGAATCATAATGGTCGAAAATCTAAGGTTTCTAGGGGAAGGTTCGTCCGCCCTAGGTAAGTCGGAAGCTAAGGCGAGGCCGAAAGGCGTAGTCGATGCACAAACGGTTGATATTCCGTTACCGTCGAAACTGTTAAGTAAGCTGACACTTCGTAATAGAGGAACCCGGGCGTTGGTTGACCCGGGCGAAAGGGTGGCTGAAATAGCTGGAAGTCCTTGATGTACGGAGGCGAGAAAAGGCTTATGGATTGGTAAGATGTCCGTACCGCAAACCGACACAGGTAGATGAGAGAGAATCCTAAGACCATCGGGAGAAGGGTTGTTAAGGAACTCGGCAAGTTGACTCCGTAACTTCGGGAGAAGGAGTGCCGGTGTAAGAGCCGGCCGCAGAGAATAGGCCCAGGCAACTGTTTAGCAAAAACACAGGTCTCTGCTAAATCGAAAGATGATGTATAGGGGCTGACGCCTGCCCGGTGCCGGAAGGTTAAGATGAGATGTCAGAGCAATCGAAGCATTGACTTGAAGCCCCGGTAAACGGCGGCCGTAACTATAACGGTCCTAAGGTAGCGAAATTCCTTGTCAGGTAAGTTCTGACCCGCACGAATGGCGTAATGATCTGGGCACTGTCTCAACAACCCGCCCGGCGAAATTGTAGTACCGGTAAAGATGCCGGTTACCCGCGACTAGACGGAAAGACCCCATGGAGCTTCACTGCAGTTTGATATTGGATTTTGATATTTTATGTACAGGATAGGTGGGAGACGAAGAAGTATACGCGCCAGCGTATATGGAGTCGCTGTTGGGATACCACTCTTAAAATATTGGAATTCTAACCTGCACCCGTGAACCGGGTGGGGAACAGTGTCAGACGGGCAGTTTGACTGGGGCGGTCGCCTCCAAAAGAGTAACGGAGGCGCTCAAAGGTTGGCTCAGCATGGACGGAAACCATGCAAGAGAGCGCAAACGCAAAAGCCAGCCTAACTGCGAGAGAGACATTTCGAGCAGTAACGAAAGTTGGAGTTAGTGATCCGGCGGTATGTGAGTGGAAATGCCGTCGCTCAACGGATAAAAGCTACCCTGGGGATAACAGGCTGATCTCCCCCAAGAGTCCACATCGTCGGGGAGGTTTGGCACCTCGATGTCGGCTCATCACATCCTGGGGCTGTAGTAGGTCCCAAGGGTTTGGCTGTTCGCCAATTAAAGCGGTACGCGAGCTGGGTTCAGAACGTCGCGAGACAGTTCGGTCCCTATCTGTCGTGGGCGCAGGAAGTTTGAGAGGAGCTGTCCTTAGTACGAGAGGACCGGGATGGACATACCTCTGGTGCACCAGTTGTCACGCCAGTGGCACAGCTGGGTAGCCAAGTATGGATTGGATAAACGCTGAAAGCATCTAAGCGTGAAGCCAACCTCAAGATAAGACTTCCCATTGCACAAGCAAGTAAGATCCCTTGAAGACTACAAGGTTGATAGGTCAGAGGTGTAAGCATGGCAACATGTTCAGCTGACTGATACTAATAGATCGAGGGCTTGACCTGAGTTATATGGTGTTTGAAACATATTTTGTTTTGCTGCTTTAGTTTTTCTTCTGTTCAGTTTTCAGTGTATATTTTCTATTATACTACTCTTCCAGTCGGTGTAGATTACGCGAAGGTTCCACCCGTTCCGTTCTTTCGCTCGGACCAGAGCCATGTTTGTGCAGGTGCTTGCAAACCTTGACGGCTACAAGTTCTCTATCGTTTCTGTTGTGAAGTGGGCACTGCTTCGGGGTTCGATTCTGATTTACCGGAAAACCCGAAATAATCCCGATAATCCTGACAAACACCTGACATTCCGGAGACTCCCGATAATCCGGAGACTCCCGATAATCCGGATAACCCGGAAAATCCCCCTGATAACCCGGATATCCCCGGCGGCGATAAGTATGATTTTGATAAAAATCTGCTTATTAATAAAGATGGGCAGGCTAACAGAGTAGTCCTTCCGTCGTTTGACATCGACGGTACCGACTTTGTACGTGAGGTCACAAAGCTGTCTGACCTCAGAAATAAAACACTTGCGTTTTTTACGGCTGATAATCATGCTATGTGGTCATACCGCCGCAATGAAAAGGGCGCAATAATAGACGAGTGGGAGTGGTTTACACTACTCAAAAGAGAGCTCGGTATTCAAGTTAAGTATACAAAGAGTCAGCACCAGAAATCGGTTGAATCTGCTCTTCAGGCGATGAATGCGATGGCAAGCAAAGTGCGACATTATTTATTCAAATCACGTCGTATTTCCGTCTTCGCTTTGCATTTCACGCTCGCTGGACGATTTTATAAATGTGGATAAAATCTCAAACTCACCGGGCGTATGCAGCAATATAATGAATATGGTGCGTTGGGGAGAGGGTAATCGTGTTATTTCGCCGATAGGTAATGTTGACGTGCTTTGGTACAACCAGACGTTGACGCAGGAGCTTGGACTTTCCGATCCGCATAAGCTGTGGGAGGAAGGCAAGTGGAACTGGAACAGCTTTAAGGACTATCTGGATTCCGTTCCGGAAAGGAACCCAAGCGGCGAGGAGCTTGTAGCACTTGTTCAGTGGCCGACGACCGCGGCTGCTATCTGGCCCTCTACCAACGGTGACCCGGCGATTTGTCTTGATTCCAGTGCATCCATACCGATGATTTTAAATAATTGGAGTGCTCCGAGTACGGTTGAGGCATGGGAATTTATAACTGACGTATGTAATAATGTAAATTACGGTAATAGCTCTGAGATATCTCCCGGTAACCAGAAAGAGTATCTTGGTCTGTACAACGGTACGACCATGATGTCCCTCGACGATGTATTCGCAGATATACCGCGATACCGAGTATTCCAAGAAAATACAGATAAACTGGGTGCCGTATCCGAAATCCTTGAATTCGAACGGACGGGATATAGCACAGTGGCGCGGCGCAGCAATGATGCTGCCAAAAGGACGTCAAAGCCGGACAATATACCCATAGCACTCAAATTCATGGAGCTTTGGGCGTCAAGATTTACGGAGTCTATTTTTTTTGACAACCTTAATTTATTTGAGTATTATAACTTCAACTATGCTCAGAGAAAACAGTATTTTGACTTCGTAACGCAGAATACTGTGTTCGGACTTCCGATGAACGACTTTACAGGCTCGAATCTTAATACTGACACTAACTTTTCAAATGCTTTTACCGGCGATCCGAGATATAATGTCGCTGAAGAGGCAGGTAAGGCAAAAAAATATTGTTATGATGTATATAATGGATTCTATGAGATTCGGACAGTAACATATATTTTCTATAAATAAAAAAGAGGGTTAAAACCCTCTTTTTTATTTGCTTTTTAGTTAGTACATAAGTGATGCGAACATTGTGCTGATAAATACCGTATACACTATTGTGAGCACAATTCCCGTTATCCAGCCGATAAGAGCCCATTTCCCGAGCGCCTTTGCCTTGACGGGATACTGATTTTTTCTGTGTAAGATAAAGTATAAGTCCGACCAGCGGAATGAAAAATGACAGTATGTTGAGTCCTGTGCTTGGTTTATCATTTCCGCCGATACTGTTCCGGGCATTTCCGCCACCGGTTTGCCGCATTTTACGCAGATAACCGCCTCGTCTGCAATTTCCGCGCCGCAATGTTTGCAAAACATTTCAAATCCTCCTCAATCAATCGTAATATATACTTATGTAAGTATATGTTTATAATATCATTATAGTAAAATAAAGTCAATACAAATTAAAAAAATTTGCCTCACATATCATGTATAAATTTATTAACCCGGCGAGAAATTTCTCGCCGGGTTTTTGCTGATTGGCTTTATCTGTCAAAACAGCTGTGACAGCCGTATATTCACCGATTCGTCCAGAGCATGTGCTGTTTTTTGACAAGCTCTTCGTCCTTGCCCTCAACCAGTATTCTGATATACGGTTCGGTGCCGGACGGACGCACGATTATCCGCCCCTTGCCGGAAAACTCGCTTTCGGCTTTTTGATATCCTTTAAAAATATATCGTCGTTCATCAGCTTGCGCTTTTGCAGGTCGTCCGCCGTGACGTTTATCTGAACGTTCGGATAGGGCGTAAAAGATATCGTGTACCTGCACGCTGTCCATGCTTAGCTCGCGCATGGCGCACAGCAGCATCATTGCGGTCAGCTGACCGTCTCCCGTCGTTGCCTTTTCAAGGAATATGATGTGTCCCGAATCTTCGCCGCCCAGCGAGTACCCGTCAGCCAGCATTTTCTCCAGTACATAGCGGTCGCCCACACCTGTCAGCGGAACGTCGATTCCGTTTTCCTGCATCAGATTTATAAGACCCATATTTGACATGACGGTTTGCGACGAGCGCGTTGTTTTTCAATCTGTTTTCTGCTTGAGATACAGCGCGATAACCGCCATTATTTTGTCGCCGCCAATCGGTCTGCCCCGGCTGTCAACAGCAAGACAGCGGTCGGCGTCGCCGTCGAAGGCAAAACCGATATCCGCGCCCTTGCGCGCAACGATTTCTCCCAAGACCTCAATGTGTTGACCCGCAGTTTGCATTTATGTTAATACCGTTGGGATGATTTGAATATATTTTCGGTATTATCCCGAAGCTCTCGAAAATTTCCTGCGCCGTTTTGGAGGCGGCGCCGTTTGAGCAGTCAAGAATAACGTTGTAGCCTGAAATGTCCGTTTCCAGCGCGTCTTTGATATGGCAGCAGTATATGTCCTTTGCGCTGAAATCATAACTCAGCCTGCCCATTTTTTCGCAGGGCTTTAACTCAAAATTATCCAGCAGCTTTTCAATTTCCTCCTCCTTCTCGTCGGGCAGCTTTATTCCGCCCTTGGAGATGACCTTCAGTCCGTTGTATTCGTATGGATTGTGTGATGCGGAAATCATTATTCCCGCCTCTGCGCCGAGTCTGTCTATTAAAAAAGCAAGCGCTGGCGTCGGCAGAACACCGATGCACAACGTCAATGCCGGAATAGCACAACCCCGATATCAGCGCGCCTGCCAGCATATCCTTTGATATTCTTGTGTCGCTGCCCACCAGCATACGCGCGTTGGGCGCGTCCTTTTTTGATGTATCCAGTGCTCGCGCCGACCCCTGAAGGCAAGGTCGGCGGTGAGCGCTTTGTTTGCAATTCCCCGTATTCCGTCTGTTCCGAAATATCTTCCCATTGTAAAAACCTCCTTACTCAACCGTTACGCTCTTTGCGAGGTTTCTCGGCTTGTCAACGTCATTGCCGCGTCCGTCGGCTATGTGGTATGCGTAAAGCTGAAGCGGTACATTTGCAATTATCGGAGCTAAAGCTCGCCCGGTGCTTCAATTATAATTTTGTCATTGCAAAAATCACTGACGTCAACGTCGTCATAGGTCACGCATATGACCGCCGCTCCGCGTGAGGCAACCTCTTTAATGTTGGATACTGTTTTTGCAATCCGCGCCCGCTCGGTCATAACCGCAATGACCGGCGTTTTGTCAACCACAAGAGAGATGGTGCCGTGCTTGAGCTCGCCCGCGGCATAGCTTTCGCTGTGAACGTATGAAATTTCTTTTGAGCTTTAGCGACGCTTCGGTGCATACGCAGTAGTCCTGCCCGCGTCCTATATAAAACGATGCTCCGCCTCGAGATTTTTTTGGGCAAGCGTACGGCAAACGCTGTCCAGCTCAAGCGCCTTTTCAATATAACTCGGAAGTTTATCAAAATACGAAACCTGCTTCTTATATTCGTTTTCACCGAGCTTTGACCTGCCGAGCTTCAGCGCCATCATTTCAAGCACCGCCGTCTGACAGAGATACGCTTTTGTTGTTGCAACGCAGATTTCCGGCCCGGCATAGGTGTAGATTACATCGTCTGCCTCGCGCGACAGTGTGCTACCCCATACGTTGACTATTCCGAGCGTGCACGCCTGCGGCTTTTGCAAGGCGCACCGCCGCAAGTGTGTCGGCGGTTTCGCCCGATTGGGAAATGGCGATTACCACATCGTCCTTGCTTAAAATCGGGTCGTCATACCTGAATTCACTTGCAATATCCACCGACACCGGTATTCGGGCCAGCTTTTCGATAGCAAACTTTCCCAAAAAGCGCCGCATGCATAGCCGAACCGCACGCGACAATGCGTATCTTGCCTTTGATGTCAAATCAAACGAACAGCTTTCAAAAAGTTCTGTTCCATTTTTGTATGCACCGACCGTAGCGCTGATTACGGCTGGCTGTTCGTAAATTTCCTTGAGCATAAAATGCTTGTAGCCGCCTTTTTGCGCGCTTTGTTCGTCCCATGTTGCGGTTAAGAGCTCTTTTTTCAGCTCTTGTCCGTCCTTTGAAAAAAGCGTACGCTGTCCTTTGTTATTACCGCCGCCTCGTCCTCATCGGCAAGATAGTAGTTTTTGTATATGGAAGTATAGCCGGAATATCCGAGGCGATAAAGTTTTCGTTTTCTCCCACGCCGATGATAAGCGGACTGTCCCGGCGCACGGCATAGATTGTGCCGGGGCGGTCTGAGAACAGTATTCCCAGTGCGAATGAACCGCGCATTTTGAAATGGCGCCGTAGATTGCGCTCAGCGGGTCTCCCTCGCCATGCTTTCAATCAGCATTGCGCCGATTTCCGTGTCTGTTTGTGACACGGGAAAATCCCTAGAGGCAAGCTCTTCCTTAAGTTCAAGATAGTTCTCGATTATTCCGTTATGAACAAGCGTTACGCGCCGTCCGCCGCTGTGTGGATGCGAGTTTATCGCTCGGCTCGCCGTGTGTTGCCCAGCGCGTATGTCCTATTCCGCAGTGAGTTTGAAAAATCAACGTTTTGTGCCTTCTTTTCAAGCTCCTCTACCTTTCCGCGTTTTTGCATATTAGCGTTTCACCGCCGCGGCTTACGGCGATTCCCGCCGAGTCGTAACCGCGGTACTCTAATTTTTTCAGTCCCTGAATTAATATTTCGGGCGCATATCTGTCACCCGTGTAGCCTATAATTCCGCACATAAAAAATTCCTCCGAGTAAATTATCACTTTTTTATCATGTCAGGCATTTTCTGCGCGACATAATTTTCCTTTGTAGTCTGTCTTTGCCTTGCAATAGCAAAGCTTTCGGGAGGTATTTCTTCGGTTATCGTGCTGCCGGCCGCAATAAAGGCGTTGTCTCCGACTGTGACGGGTGCCACAAGATTTGTGTTGCAGCCGATAAAGACGTTGTCGCCTATGACGGTGCGGTGCTTTTTTATTCCGTCGTAATTGACGGTTACGGTGCCGCAGCCGAAGTTGACGCCGCCGCCCACGTCGCTGTCGCCGACATAGGTGAGATGAGATATCTTTGTCCCGTCGCCTATGACGGAGTTTTTGATTTCCACAAAATCGCCCACTTTGCGCAATTTCCGATTTGTGAGCCGGGCGCACGTACGCAAACGGTCCCACCGTGCAGTCACGTCCTATTTTGTTGTTTAATATAATGCCCGACGTTACGGCGGTGTTATATGCGATGTTGCTGTCTTCGATACGCGAGGTCCCTGTCACCGTGCAGTTTTTTCCGATTACCGTTTCTCCCGCAATGCGCACACCGTTTCCGATAAAACTGCCGCTGCCGATGTCGGCGAGAGGGGATATCATTATCCGTCTGCGCTTTCCGTATATACATTATTTTTACAGAGCGCATTATATACCGCGGTTTTCCGTTCGTTTAAAAATACATGAAAAGCTGTCCGGCGTTATTTTGCGCGCGTTGAGTACGCGCGTATTTTTAATTCTGATATTTCATCAAATTCCATCGGAGACAGAATAAAAGCACCTGCAAATTCGCCGTTTTCGGTAATATACCGGATATTTTCGTGTACGCAAAAATCCGAAGACAGCCTTTGTCCTTCTGCTATCGCCGTATCCTCGGCAATGCACTAAAAACGCTTCGTCTCCGTTATTATTTAATTCCGACATGCGCTCTGAAATCGAGCCGCCGTCAATTATCTCAACACTTTAACATCGTTGTCAAAAGAGTCTTTTTCGCAAAATCGCGCAGCAACGCCTGTGACGCTGCGGCATGCGGCACACATGAAAAGACTCCGCTGAATATAAACCCGTAACTGTCATAAAATACCCCGTATAATATAACACTTTTCCACACAGGCAATACAGCTCACATATTTTACCGTTATTTGCCCGTATTGTCAAGTGTCCAATGTTTTTACGTTGTTAGTATTACCAAATATGACTCATGAAATTTATACATATTCAATAAATTTTCGAATTGAAAGAGTTTTATTGTGAAAATTGCCATAATTCCATTGACTTTTAACAGCGGATAAAATATAATATCATTGTATTATACCTTGTATAACTACGTTTCTTAATTGACTGGGAGGTTTTATATCATGTCAAAAACTAAAAGCTGACGTCGATATTCCTTGCGGCGGTAATGATTTTATCATTGCTCTCCGGCTTCTGCCTCACAAGCGCTGCCGACGCTTCGGATGTTGACAAACTCATTTATACGCCGTTTAGCGCGGTTGCCAATAATCCTGGTTACGGCAGCATCGCACTCGTCCGGTGTTATTTTTGTAAGCCCTTCATGGAAAAGCGAAAGCATTGCTGACAACAGCTGGGTTTACATGGACTTTAACGGCGAGATCTATAAGGCCATTAAGGGCGTAAACGCATTCGGCACAATTAGTTCCGCTCTTGATAAGGCGGGCGTTGCCAATATGAAGATAAAGCTCGGCGCGGGTACATATACCGAGGATATTACGCTCAACCTGAACGGACTTAAATTTTACGGTAACTATGCCGGCGTTAATCCCAACGTAATGGGTGCCAACGCGCGTATACTATGAATCTCAACCCCGTGCGCGACCCTAATCTTGAGAGTATTATTAAGGATTCGCACTGGACATGGACTATAAACTCCAACAATATCACAATTGACGGCGTTACAGTTCAGACAACCTTAGGCGGTAAGTGCTTTGATATTGCCGTTTCGGGACAGACCAGTGAATATTTCTATTTCTATAACAATATTGTAAAAGACTCTACCATAAGCCCCGTTTTCAATGCCAACCGCGGTATCAGCGTCGGTACTTACCTCAAGTATAACCGCTTTACAAATAATACGGGTACGATTTTCCAGGGCGGCGGCGCGATGAACGACACCGTTATGGGACAATAACTACTTTGAGGGCAATAAAGGCATGCTCTATGCCTTTACGTCCTGCGGCGGCAACGGTCATGAGACGCTCAATTCCTTTTCCAATAATATAGTCAACAACTGTACTCAGGGGTCTGAATTTCAATTACGACAACGCAAACTTCGGCGCCAACCTTGACTATAAGCGGATTGTCGGCAACATGTTCTATAATACCGGCAGCGGTTCAAAAGTACATTATCCGCGGAAACTATACCCTGAATACTTTAAAAATCCTGAGGATGAAGCTCCGATAGACTGTAACGACCCCGGATGTAAAAACCTTCATCAGTGACAATATATTCCAGAATATCCAGGCCGGCGTGTCGCCGGTTAAAGCTGGACGGCGGCGGAAACCTTACCGGCAGAACGGTAAACTTTGTTGCTTCCGTTATTAAGAATAAGTTTTTTATATGCTGCCGCCAACGTCCAACCGCCTTGCGGTTACATCCACGCTTATAGGGCACGGTTGACGCATCAAATAACCTGTACGGTACTGTAAATGCAAACGGCACCGTCAAGGTAGAGACTCCGACGGATACCATGTTTAACATCAATGAGGATACACGCATTATAACGATGCCGTATTATCTTGATATCGATATGACTAAGCTCAGCGGCGGTATAAATTAAAGCCCGGTACTCCCCGTACGCTTATGGCTAACGGCTTTGAGACCAGAGATAAAGAAAAAGAGTTTTCGGTAGACAATTCTAAGACGAACATTACGGCGTGGGCTGCTGCCGGCAAAGAAACTGTTGACTTTACCAACGCGGTCAGCGGCGCCGACGGTCCTGCCGATTATGTAATGTACAGCGACTTTTTGCTTACAGAGCCGGTACATGAAAATAAGCTTGATATTCTTGATACTACGACAAGAGCCTTTCTTGTCGCGACTGATGCGCTTACCGGAATGTCGGTTAAGTATAATGTAGTTGTGCAGGCAGACACCGATAAGACAAAGGCGGACCTTAGATACGTGATTGACGGATCCACAATGGCTGAGCTTGAGGGGCTATACCATTGACGGCACCAATGTCGATATAGATATTCCGTCAAAATACCTTTTACTTCCTTCTCTCTCAGAGTTTCTCCCTCTGCAAAGTATCAGCTGTTCACCGATGAGGCGATGACAACTCTGTATAACAATCCCACAAATTATATCGAGCCGGACAGAGAACTGGTGCTTTACGCTAAGGTTACCTCCGGAGACGGTTCCAATGTTAAGGTTTACAGACTGTCTATTACCAGACCCGGCACGTCGGATCACGACGCAAGAATTATTTCGTTGTATCTCCCGAGCAGGATGTGCTTATTTTCAACAACGAAAGAAAGTCTATTTCTACCGTCCGTTTGCAATGGTAAATTCTGCAACGTTTGATTTTGTTGTTTCAACAAATGCGACATATGAAATTTATAAAAATTACAATCCTGAAACGGGTGAGCTTTCGAGCTGCTGTCAAGACAGGGCGATGTTAAGGAAATCCCCATCGGCGACGGTATTTCATATTTCTATGTAAAGGTAACAAGCAGCTTCGGATTTTCTCAGGTATACGACCTTGTTGTATATAACGATGTAAAATCATCAGATAACGTAATCACCGGTATTACCGGTATGACCGATGTCCCAATTGAGAACAATGTAATCTACCTTGAAATTTCTTCTACGCTTACCGCTGTAAATGCGCACTTTGAAACCAATGTATTTGCAGACGTTCGCGTATATGCCGATGAAGCGAAGACTTATGCGCTTAAACCTGCCGTTACTTACCACACGACGGTAAATAACAGAGGGTTGAGGTTCGTACTTTCCGTATGGGCGCCACATGTCAGGTATCTTACTTCTATGTTGATGTAATAGCCGAAACGGGCGATGTGAACAGCTATAAGGTTATTATCACAAAAGGCGCGACCTCAGTTCCATTTACCGATATTGATAATCATTGGTCTAAGGAATATGTTTTAGAGGCTGCACGTATCGGTATTGTCGGCGGTTATCATGACGCTGAGACCGACACATATACGTTTGAGCCTAACAGATTTGCAACTCGTCAGGAGGTTGCGGCAATGTTCTGCCGTATGATGGGTATAGACCCATTGTCCTTTAACGGTGAAATTTTGACAGGTATTTATGAGGATGCTGACGATATTTCAGAGTGGGCTTACAACTATGTTAAGGCTGCTTACTTCCTTGGAATTATGACCGGTTCTAAGAACCTTGAGGGTAAACAGGTATTTAACTGCAAGGCAAACATCACCCGTCAGGAATTCTTCCAGGCGATGAGCAATCTGCTCAAGCTTGACACCGAAGCAGCCGCAAGTCAGGACCTTTCAGGCTTTAAGGATGCCGATAAGGGTCAGCAACTGGGCGCTTCCCCGCAACAAAGGCTGTCGTTAAGGCAGGCATCATTGAGGGTGCGGATGGATATCTTAATCCTAAGGACAATATCAAGCGCGGTGAGATTGCAAAAAATTGTTTCGATGATAAACATTATTGCAGGTGATGTTAAATAATCGTCACCCACATATTGTTAAAATGAAATTTTAACAACTTATCAAATCCCCTGCTGCCGTTTTTACGGCAGCAGGGATTTGCTTTGTGCAGATTTATATTAAAAATTCAGATTTCCTGTTGACAAATTTAAAATAATGATATAATACATTTGAACAATAATTCAAATATAATATAATTAGGTGAATTATGAAAGATATAAATATAAATAAAAATGAAATACTTCCCAACTGTGAATATACGCATGCGCATACCGAACTTGTGGAACGGGTGAATAGAAGCATGCCCGATACTGACTCGCTGTATGACTTGGCAGAGCTCTTTAAAATTTTTGGTGACAGTACGCGGGTGCGCATACTTTTTGTATTATTAGAATCTGAGATGTGCGTGTGCGACCTTGCACAAATTCTCTGCATGACCGTTTCTGCGATTTCCCATCAGCTCCGTGTTTTAAAAGCTGCGGACCTTGTCAGATACCGGCGCGACGGAAAAACGGTATTCTATTCACTGGCAGATGACCATGTTAAAAGCATTTTAAGTCAGGGAATTGAACATATAAACGAATGAGCGGTGTAAAGCCTTGTTTGTTTTGCGCGGCGTTTTATCACCGCGCTCAAAGCACCGAGCACTGCTCAAATATTAACCGATGAGGAGAACATATTATGAAAAAAAACTTACGCTTTGAACGAGATTGACTGCGCAAACTGTGCCTCAAAGCTGGAAAATGCCATTTCAAAAATTGACGGAGTGAATTTTGCCAGTATTAACTTTTTGCGCAAAAAGCTGACTGTAGATATAGATGATGAGCGGTTTGACGATGTGATGAAAAATGTGTTGAAAACAGCTAAGAGGCTTGAACCGGGTTGTAAAATAGAGGTTTGAGCCTATGAAACGTAAACATAAAATAATGCTGGCGCGAATAATAGTGTCATTATCGGTTTTTGTTGCCGCGATGATACTTACGGGCGCAAAAATTATAACAAATGAGTATATTTATGCAGGTCTTTTGCTTTTTGTCCTATTTTATTGTCGGCTGGGATATTCTTTGGCGCGCTGTTTGCAATATTGTTCACGGTAAGGTTTTTGACGAGAACTTTTGATGTCGCTTGCCACCGTCGGCGCTGTGATAACCGGTGAGTATCCTGAAGCGGTGTTTGTCATGATTTTTTATCAGGTCGGCGAGCTGTTTCAGAGCATTGCAGTCGGAAAAAGCCGTAAATCCATTGCGTCGCTTATGGAAATCCGTCCTGACAGCGCTGTTGTCGAACGTGACGGAAAAAGCAGAGACGGTTGATCCGTTTGATGTGCGTATCGGCGAAATAATTGTCGTACGACCGGGGAAAAAATACCGCTTGACGGTGTAATTATTGAAGGAAGCAGCAGCATAAACACCGTGGCACTGACAGGTGAGAGCGCACCGGGCGACGTGACGGTTGGGGACAGCGTAATGAGCGGCTGCGTCAATCTGACCGGCTTTTACGAATAAGGGTAAGCAGAGAATTTCAGGAATCCACTGTGTCCAAGATTTTGGAGCTTGTTGAAAATTCCGGCGCCAATAAATCAAGAAGCGAAAATTTTATAACAAGGTTTGCTCGCGTATATACTCCTATTGTGGTTGTTGCGGCTTGCCTGCTTGCGGTCATACCACCTCTGATAACTGGGGCGGGGGACGCTGCTATATGGAAAAGCTGGATTTACCGCGCGATGTCCTTTCTTGTAGTATCCTGTCCCTGTGCACTTGTTATTTCCGTTCCCATGTCTTTTTCGGCGGGGTAGGCGGTATGTCCCGCCGCGGGATTCTTGTAAAGGGTTCAGATTACCTGGAGGCTCTTGCAAAATGCGATACGGTTGTATTCGATAAAACAGGGACGCTTACGCAAGGCAGCTTTGAGGTGACAAAGGTATATCCCGCTAATGAACATTGTGAAAAATCCGAGCTGCTGAACTTGGGTGCATTGTGCGAAAGCGCGTCTACCCATCCGATTGCGCAGGCAATATGCAGCGCCGCAAAGGTGCAAAACGGAATAGATAAATCACGTATCGGAAATGTTGAGGAGCTTGCAGGATACGGAATACACGCCGTAATTGACGGTAGTGATATATATGCCGGTAATTTGCGGCTGATGGATAAGATAGGTGCAAAGGTTAATCCGGTAAATGAAATCGGCACTGTTGTTTACATCTCACGTACCGACGAATATTTGGGCTGTATACTGCTGAGCGATATATTGAAATCAGACTCAAAGGATGCAATAGCCGCACTGAGAGAACAGGGCGTGCGGCGCGTTGTAATGTTGACGGGAGATAAGAAGGATGTGGCTGCCAATGTTGCAGTGAAGCTTGGCATTACCGAGTATTATTCCCAGCTATTGCCTGCGGATAAAGTTTCCAAAGTGGAAAGGCTGCTGGACAGCGCGAACGGACAGCTTGCTTTTGTGGGTGACGGAATAAACGACGCTCCGGTACTGGCGCGGGCTGACGTGGGGATTGCCATGGGTGGGCTCGGCTCGGACGCCGCTATTGAAGCGGCTGATGTTGTGCTGATGGATGATAAGCCGTCAAAGATACCGCTGGCAATTAAAGCTGCAAAGCGCACGCTTGACATTGTTAAGCAGAATATCATTTTTGTGCTTGTCGTAAAGATTATCATACTTGTGCTTGTTGCGCTCGGTCTTGCTGGTATGTGGGCGGCGGTGTTTGCAGACGTCAGGAGTTGCCGTAATCGCAATATTGAATGCTATGCGTGCGATGAAAATTAAGTGATAAAATTCCCCGGCCGTAAATATGCGGTCGGGGGAATTGCTGCAATTTTACAAATATACAGCCGGCTAAAGAATAAGCGGCAAAAACTGTTATAAAGTGCATTCAAGCTGGCAGTCGCAGGGTTCCTTTTGCACGAGCGCCATGTTGTATTCCTGCGCTTCGGTGCAGCCCATTGCACTGTAAAAGCTTTTGACTTTCGACTGCCGAATGTGCAGAAATGTACAGCCGGTCGGCGCCGCGGTATTTTTGCCCACTCTTTTGATTTTTTCAAACAGTCTCTTTCCTATTCCGCTTCTGCGGAAATCTCTTGATACGAATATATTCGAAAGGTCAAGATATCTGCAAACGGTTCCGAAAAAATCAGGATCTACGCTGGCAAAGCCTTTTTTAGCTGTCCTTTTATAAAAAGCACCGTATACAAAACCTCCGTTTTTGCGTTTGTTTTCAGCTGCAAAATGAGCCGGAAAATGTCGTCGCCGCTCCAGTCGTCTGTAAATTCTATATTGCGCACCGTCCATATCCCGTCTGTTCTGCGCCAGCATTTTGTGACCTGCTGCGACCTGTCAAAATGCTCAAATAATGAAAAATCCGATTTCCTCTTCTTTTATCTCTGTATACGGGCTCCATTTTACGTATCCTCAAACTGACTGTTGTAGAGCTTGGCATAAAATCCGTTTTTTGCAGTAAGTCAACGTGATTTCCTGCTCTATAATATTGCCGTCCCGCATGACCAAAATAACGTCAGCCTCTCGTATGGTTGAAAGTCTGTGTGCTACGATAAATGTCGTGCGGCCTTCCATCATGCGCGCAAATGCTTTTTGAATCCGAATTTCGGTTCTTGTGTCTATTGAGCTTGTCGCCTCATCCAATATCAGCATAGGCGGCAGGCACAGCATAATCCGCGTTATGCACAGCAGCTGTCGCTGACCCTGAGAAAGTCCCGCCGCCCTCGGATATTACGGTGTCATAGCCGTTTGGCAGCCGTTTAATAAAACTGTGAGTGCGCCGCCTTTGCTGCGGCAATTACCTCTTCATCCGACGCATCCGGCTTGCCCATTACGATGTTTTCACGCACTGTGCCGGTTTTTAAGCCATGTGTCCTGAAGTACCATGCCAAAGGAGCGGCGCAGACTCCGGCGGGTTAGTTTCTGAACGTTTTCACCGTCTACTGTGATTTTTCCGCCGTCAACATCGTAAAATCGCATGAGCAGATTGATTACCGTAGTTTTCCCGCAGCCTGTCGGTCCGACGATTGCGATGCGCTGGCCGCTTTTTAACATTAAGATTTAGGTCTTTTATAAGCTCACGCTCAGGCGAGTAAGAAAAGCTGACATGTTGAAGCGTCACATTGCCGCAGATATTTTCCGCTGTAATAGAAACCGTCGGCCGGCTGGGATTTTTCGTGTATAAGCTCAAAAAGTCTTGCCGCACGCCAAAGCGTTCTGAAACTCGGTTATGACTCCCGATATTTCGTTGAACGGCTTGGTGTACTGGTTGGCGTAGCTTAAAAGCAGGTGAGAGAGCCGACAGAAATTCCGCCGCCGACGGCAATCAGCGCCGCCCAGCCCGACGCCCGTATAAACAAGACTGTTTATAAAACGTGTGCACGGGTTTGTCAGAGAGGAGTAGAAGGTTGCCTTTAGCGAGCATTTTTCAAACGGTCGTTTATCTTATCAAATTTTTCAATGCTCGGCTTTTCACGCGAAAATGCCTTGACTGTTTTCTGGTTTCCGATTATTTCGTCAATAAATGCTGTTTGCTCGCCGCGAGTCTGAGATTGTTCGCGGAACATTGAATATGTGCGCTTTGCAATAAATTTTGCCATAAAAAGGAAAGCGGTGTTAGAGCAACAACTATAAATGTTATGCCGACATGGATGGTGAGCATAAATATCAGTGTGCCGACAATACTTACAACGCCGGTGAAAAGCTGAGTAAATCCCAGCAGCAGTCCGTCTGCAAACTGGTCTGCATCAGCAATGACCCGGCTGACAATCTCCCGACGGATGCGAGTCAAGATAGGCAAAGGGCAGCTCCTGTATTTTGTTGAAGGCCGCGTTTCTGATATCTCACGGTTTTAAAGGTTATGCGGTTGTTAATAGTATTGACGAGCCACTGTAAAACAGCAGTGGCGCATGCAATAATAATCACCTCAAGTAATATCGGATTCAGCCGGAAAAAATCAACCTTGCCCGCACCGATAATGCAGTCGATTCCGTGTCCGATCAAAATTGGAATGTACAGCGTCATAACAACAGACGCTGCGGAAAACACGGACAGAATAATCAAAAGAGTGTATGGTTTGAGGTATATGAAAATTTCTCTGAGGGTACTTTTGTTTTCATGCGTTTGCGCCCTCCTTTTTATACTGAGAATCATAAATCTCCCCGGTACACTTCGCAGCTCTCAAGCAGTTGGTTGTGTGTGCCCACGCCGACTCGCAAATCCATCGTCCAGCACAATTATTATATCCGCGTGCTTTATGGAGGCAGTGCGTTGCGACACGATAAATACGGTAGGCTTGTTATGGATGTTTTTAAGCGCTGCTCTCAGCTTTGCGTCTGTTGCAAAATCAAGCGCCGATGAGCTGTCGTCAAGTATAAGGATATCGGCGTTTTTTGTAAGCGCGCGTGCGATTGTCAGGCGCTGTCTGTCCTCCCGACAGATTGCGCCCGCCCTGCTCGATAACGCTGTCCAGTCCGTTTTCCTTTGATGCTACGATATCTGTTGCCTGCGCTGTTTCAAGCGCCCTGCTGATTTCTTCATCCGTAGCCCCGGCATTGCCCCAGCGCAGATTGTCGCGGATTGTGCCTGCAAACAGTACCGCCCGCTGCGGCACGACGGCAACGCTGTTTCGCAGAGATTCAATGTCTATATCATTTATATTTTGACCGTTTATTAATATTTCACCTGCGGTTGCGCGGTAAAAACGCGGGTATCAGATTTATCAGCGAGCTTTTGCCGGAGCCGGTGCCGCCTATGATGCCGACGGTCTGACCGCTTTTGACTTTAAAGCTGATATTTGTCAGTGTGTTATCTCCCGCTTGGTCATAACGCAGCGATACGTTTTTTGAATTCAATATCGCCGCCTTTTTTTCATGGGCTTGCTGCCTGTGTGTTCCGCCCCTGAAATTTCGAGTATATCCCCGATTCGTTTTGCGCACGCGACCGATTTTGTAATGTTTATAATGAGTGAAGCAAATTTTATAAGCTCGACAAGGATCTGTGACATGTAGTTGTAGAGCGCCCACAACCTCACCGGAGCTTAAAGAACCCGAATTTACACGCAGGGCGCCTGTGTATATGAGCCAAACCGTCGCGGCGTTTATAACAGCATATGTCAGCGGGTTCATAAGCGCCGATACGCGTCCGACAAATCGCTGCACTGCTGTCAGTTCGTCATTTTTGTTCTCAAACGCAGCCTTTTCCCGGCTTTCCAGTGCGAATGCGCGGATAACGCGTGCTCCGGTCAGATTTTCACGTGTTGTCTGTGTTACGCTGTCAAGACGCGACTGAACCTTTTTATACAGCGGAATGGATATCAGCATTATGCCGAAAACGATAACCGACAAAACGGAATTGCCACCGCAAATATCAGCGCGCTTTTAATGTCAATTGTAAATGCCATCACCATAGCTCCGAGCACAACAAACGGCGAACGCAGCAGTAGGCGCAGCGTAAGGTTGACCCCGTCGAACCTGGTTCATGTCGCTTGTCATGCGGGTGATTACGGTAGCTGTGCCCAGCTTGTCCAGCTTTGTATATGAAAAAGCTCTGAATCTTTTCAAACAGAGCGTGGCGCAGTCTTTTGTAAAGCCGACTGCGGCGCGCGCCGCGAAATACTGTGCTGTTACTGAGCAGATTAGACCAACAAGCCCCAAAGCCACCATAATAATGCACATTTTTATAATATACGGTTTATCTCCGTTTTTAATGCCGACGTCTATTATTGATGCGACAACGAGCGGCACAAGCAGCTCAAAGCTTGCCTCCAGCAGCTTGAAAAGGGACCGAGTACGCACTGGGGCGTATATCCTTTAAAATATTTTAATAGCTTTTTTCACGAATTTCTCCTTGATACATACTTATATAATCAATAATGTCCATTAGGTCATGTTATGAGGCTTCTCCGCACGGCTGAAATCTATCTTTATATCTGTTATTATTTTGTCCGTATCCTGTGCGCGGCACACCGAGAACAGATATTTTTTATTCAGCTTGGAACTGTCGAACATATAGACGGTTTTTTTCGCGTTTTTTCATCATGGCCTTTCGAAGCTGTGTCTCCGCCTCCGAAAAATCCGTTATTTCACCCGCCTCTGTAATTCCCTGGGTCGAAAAAACATGATATCCGCGTTTAGCTTTGATACCGCCTCAACGGCAAGAGAGCCGACCAGCGCAAACGAGTTTTCAAGAAGCATGCCGCCTGTCGAATAGCAGCGTATATGTCTGTCCTTGAGCTGAATCAGCGCGCGCGATTGTTTTGTTATAAAGGTCAGGTTCTGCTCCGGATAAACAAAATCCACGATATGCAGTGCCGTTGAAGACGCATCCAAAAAAACACGGTATCGCCGTTTTTCAGCTCGCCCGCCGCACGGCGTGCAAGCGCGCCTTTTACACCTGTGTTGGAATTTTCACGAACCTCAAGCGGAACCTCACGGTTTAAATGGCGCGGTACAGACACTCCGCCGTAGCACCGGGTTACAAGCCCTCTCCTCAAGAGTGTCAAGGTCCCTGCGCACCGTAATCGGAGATACAAAAATGTTTCTGCTAAAAACTTTTACTGTGCAATGCTTTCTTTGCGTTATTAAATCCAGTATTTTTCTCTGTCGTTCTGTTTGAGCATTTTGTTCTTTCTTGAATTATTTGATGTTATTTTTTGATTGTTTTCAATGTAAGGTACATTGATTGACAATGATATGGTCTCAGGCGTATCATTATATACATAACGTGTTCATTGTAGCACTCAAACAATCAAAAAAAAGTCAATGAAAGGAATGCAGGCATTATGAAAATAATAGCAATAATCGGTGCGGGAATGATGGGTTCGGCAATGAGTTTTCCGGCAAGTGATAACGGATATGAGGTACATCTTGTCGGCACTCCGCTTGACCGTGGTATTATTTCACGCGCAAGAGAGGACGGATATCATGAAACGCTTAAATGTAATCGCCCGAAAATGTAAAATGCTATCAGTTTGAGGAGTTATACGATGCCGTGCAGGGTGCGCGGCTGATAATCGGCGGTTTCCAGCTTCGGTATTGACTGGTTTGCTCAAAGCGTCCTTCCGTGCCTTAGCGACAGTGTGCCTTTGCTTTTTTTATTACAAAAGGGTTTAAAATCGGACGAAAACGGCGCGCTTATTCCGTTTCCCGTCTGGCTAAAAAGCCTTGACGCAGGCGAAATAAATCTATAAACGCGGTGGGCGGTCCGTGTATCAGCTTTGAGCTTGCCGGGCGTCAGCATACGGAGGTCGCATTCTGCGGCAGCGATTTAAATACGCTGAAAAGCATTAAGCAGATGCTGACAACAAGTTACTATCATATCACCGTTACTACGGATATATACGGTATAGAGACGGCGGTTGCCATGAAAAATGCGTATGCTATGGGTGTGTCGCTTGCTGTTGGTCTTGCCAAAAGGATACGGACGATGCGCCTGAAAAATATAATCCGCAGGCAGGGGCTGTTTTATCAGAGCACAAAAGAAATGAGCGCTATAATAAAAAAGAGCGGGCGGCGCCGAAAAAAGCGCGGTTTTTTCGGCGGCGGCGACTTATATGTCACGGTTTTCGGAGGCAGGACGCGCAGACTTGGTACGCTGTTTGGCAAAGGGATATACATATAAACAGGCGTCCGAGGTGCTTTCCGGGGTGACTCTGGAGTCGGTTGCAATAATAAAAGGTTGTGTGCGGAGCGCTTGAAAAAAAAAGATATGGAGAAATATCCTCTGCTGAGATATCTGTATTCACTCATAAATGATGAGCCGCGTACCGAAATTCCGTGGGACTCCTTTTTGCGGTTAGCGGTTAAAATAAAAATAAACCGGTCAGCGAGTGCACAGGTGTGCGTTCGCAGACCGGTTTTATTAAGAAAAACCGCCGGATAAAAGGGGCGCGCGGCCGGAGAGGCGGCTGCGCAAAGGCGCTTGACCGGCAGGCACGGATATATCGCTGCAGGGACTGAAATGACAATGCCTGCGGCGAAGCTTTAATTGCCGGCCGTGTCCTGCTGTACTATGCTGCCTGCGGTTTTATCTTATCCGTAAATTTAGCTGCCGCGGTTTTTACATATCGGCAAACTGTATTAATATCCTGCCTTAAACATTCGCGGCGCGCTTTAAGAATCATTTTTATTGCACGCCGCATGTACTTGTCGTAGCATCCGTTTTGCAGCTCGCTTATAACTTTCAGCCCGTGACGGCGGACGTTAAAACCGTTTTCCGCAAATGTTTCTATCAGCATCGGGACAAAAAAGCCGGAGCGCAGGTTTGCGCCGTAAAGACTGCAATATCCCTCCAAAATTATTCCGAGCACACATTCTCCGATATCGTTTACCGCGTTTGGGTCGGCGCCCATGTCGAACAGCCTTTTGATTTTGCAAATGAAGGTATGTCCTGACGCATTCGCTTATCAGCACTCTTTCTATGTTTCCTATTTTTTTACAGCCATTTTTGTTCCTCCGTTTTGTTTATGTCTGTATTTTACAGCATAATGTGTCCTTTATATAGTACACATTACAAAAAATAAGTTGACATTGTAACCATTGTGATGTAAAATAGGTGACAATATATGCAATGCTGCGGAGGATATAGTAATGAAAGTAAAAAGAATATGCAAAATAGGGATACTCTCGGTGTTTATTGCGCTGTGCGCGTGGATAACAGTACCCGGGCCGGTACCGTTTACACTTCAGACATTTGCCGTGTTTTGGCGATAATGCTGCTTGGCGGAAAAAAGACGGTTTTTGCCATTGCAGTTTATGTGGCGCTGGGTATAGCGGGCTTGCCCGTTTTTTCGGGGTTTCGTTCAGGCATAGGCGTCTTGCTTGGCGCCACGGGCGGATATATTGTCGGATTTTTGATTACTCCCTTTATCATGCTTCCGTTTGAAAAAGAGGGGAAGGGCAGCGCGCATAATCTCCTCAGCCGCGGCGCTTGTCACATGCTATATATTCGGTACTCTTTGGTACGCATTTGTTTATATGTCCGGCAGAAAGGAGTTTGATTTTTATCGGTTCTGCTTGCCTGTGTAGTGCCTTTTATTATTCCCGATATTATTAAGATAGCTCTTTCCTTTGTTGTTTCGGAAAAGAATACGGAATAAAATATAGTTTTGTGCATAATATGCGCATAAACATGCAATGGTGCGGCAGTATAAATAAAAAAATTTATGAATAATTTGTGGAAAAGCTTATTGACAAACTGAATATTATGCACTATAATACATTCATTATTAAGAAAATATGCAAAAGGAGAATTTGGTATGAAAATCATGAAAAAAAGCTTATTGCCGCGGCTGCTCTTGTGACATTGACACTCAGTCTGCTTGCGGGATGTGCGGAAAAGGCGCCGGCAGGTGGAGATACCGGAGACGGCGATGAAAAACAGACACTTGTTATGGCAACGAACGCTCAGTTTCCTCCGTATGAATATTATGATGGTGACAATATTGTAGGCATCGACGCCGAGGTTGCGGCGCTTATTGCCGACAAGCTCGGGATGGAGCTGGAAATTGCGGATATGAGTTTGACTCTATTGTTCCCGGTGTTCAGCAGGGTAAGTACGATATGGGAATGGCGGGAATGACCGTAAATGACGAGCGTCTTGAAAAGGTTAACTTTATCTTCCTACGCCAAGGGCGTTCAGGTTGTTATCGTTAAAGAGGACAGCGAAATTAAATCTATCGACGACCTTGAGGGCAAGACAATCGGCGCTCAGCAGGGTACGACCGGCGCGATTTACGCGGCGGACGATTACGGTTCCGACAATGTTACAACATATGCCAGCGGCAACCTTGCGGTTGAGGGTCTCAAGACGGGCAAGGTAGACTGTGTTATTATCGATAACGAGCCGGCAAAAAGCATACGTTAAAGGCAAACACGGGTCTTAAAATTCTCGACACTGAATATGCAAACGAGGATTATGCAATCGCTATTGCCAAGGATAATACAGAGCTTATGGAAAG
>VOFB01004147.1_pt1 | contig 25736 bp, 27 predicted proteins | sample 5384141 | NCBI WGS metagenome assembly VOFB01 (sample SAMN12384721, study PRJNA508395) | human gut metagenome | isolation source: healthy gut A | host: Homo sapiens | reverse complement strand
TTCCTCGATTCTTACACCAAGTGTATCATATAATGATTTCTTCAATCTTTCTGCATCTCTGTCCTTCAGAGCATCGATATCCCTGATGTTCTGCAATCATGATTCTAACGCTCCCATTCAGTATTCTTTTATCACATCCACGGCCATAGATCAGTTTAAAATGATGACCGTGTCCCATAATGATTCTATCATCGCACATACTCTGTCGGCTGCTGGAAGTGGAATAGATTGCAAAATGAAATTTTCGATTTTTTGCGAAATACTAACTTTGCATCAATCTCATCTGCTTCAACAATTGGAATATATTTCCTTATCTTCAGTTCGTGTATCTGTTCTTCCGTAATCTTTTTTCTTCTCCAGGCTGCAAGCGGCTCTAACAACTTGACGCATCAGGAATATGTTGTAAAACATCCTCCTGTTCAGCAGAGGAAACAAGTTTACCCTACTTGGAATCGGTCAAACCCCGTCCCAATTTTTCAGACTCTTCAAAAGCCTCTCTGATTGGCATGACTGACTCAAGCGGCAGACTTAAGCTCTTCTGTATTCAGCTTTTCCCCATCTTCAACTTTCCATCCATAATCCAATCCATCCAGTTTGTTCAGCCACCTGCATTGGCAATGTATCTCTTTGCAGCATCATTAATCATCTTGACCCATTGTCACTCGGTTACTTCCATATAGCACTACTTCCTCTTATCTAAAATATTTATGATTCAGTTTTTATCACTTTATCCAAAATAGCAACCTGCTTGTCTCTCTGACTAACTCAGTCAAAGGTTCTGCAGCCAGTGATCTTCCCGATTGCAACTATAAAAGACATTCGTGTTTTTAAACATTGTTTCCTGTACTCATCGGCAACCTCCTTGGTCTTACCATTGCTGAAACTAAGGTTGATAACCTTCCGGATTCTTCCAGTTTTGAATGCCATGTTACAAGCGGCAGGTCTTTCTTAGAAAGATGACCATCCCGATCCGCATATGGAGAATGCGCATGTACAAATAGACTGTACATCTGGTTTCAGTTTATAAATATAACCGTGCGGTAATGCCTCGCTCTCTTCCAACTTTCCTTCGACATTCCAAAATCAAAAATCCGTAATTAAAAAATAGCTTCTGATTGCAGTCGCAGAGAACCGCCGCTTTTGCTTTTACAAGCATTGTCTCTGTTCAGGTATTTCTGGCACCCATGTTTCCTCCACTACCAGTCTGTATCCTCTATTATAAAGCTCTTTTACTTTGCAATAACAAGTTTTTCTGCGATTTCATGCTTTCTGATCCATAACTTATATCCTCCTGCTTTTAATTCTCCCCAAAGTTCTGTGGTAATTTTCCCTGTTTTTTTTTCATCTACAATATAATGTGCTGCTTTCTACGCCAAATTCCGAGTATCCAGATTATGTGGAATTACGATAACTTCTACATTATCATTTACGTTTTCAATGATTGTCTGAATCAGTACTGAGTCACTTTGTCTGTATAATTCTTGTCCTTCCAGAGTATTGTGTCTCATTCCTTGGTAGGAATCAGAAGTTTCACTGGATAAGAACCTTTGCTGAGTCTTCTGCCAGGATTTTCCTAATGCTTCGGCTCTTCAGGCTGATCTTGATATGTGCTGTATTAGTGATTGTGAAGTTATGTTTTCTTCGTCCATTCTATCTGGAAGTTCATTTGTACTCGAAGTCTACAAAATCAAGTCCACTATTATAAACTTTTAATGGTACTTTCTTTCTACAGATTCTACCAGACGGATTTTGCTTTTGACCATATGAGAATCCAATTCGAAATATTCTGGATGTCAGTTCATGTAAAGTCAGATCCAGAATTCCATCTATACTTCAGGCTATTGCCGCTATATCTTCCATTGTTGCTCCACTGACTCTGCTGTGTGGAACCAATCATTTCAAGTCCCATCTTCTAATTTTCTATCGCTGCAACAGCTCCCATTTGTTATACCCATCAATGTAACTGCAACAACTAGTTTATCACCTTTTGTTGTGATGAACCTGTCCTGCACATTTCCATTACTATTCTACGCAACAAGTATTAATAGGCATTGAGATGACCTGACGTGTTACAATATTAAGTCCTGTAAATACAGATTGTAGTATAACTGTAATATCTTTTATCCCTACAACAAGGTCAAATTCTTCTTGTTCCGCTTGCTACAGTTGTAGTTTTCATAACTTTGGAAACCAATCGGCAGTTTCTGCATTGCATTTGCCGCCATGACTGTGTTCTGAAGTCCTCCGACAGAAATTATTCCGTCAATCTTTCCTTCTTCATATAATTTTTACTACATAGCTGCAACGGCATCTTTCATGTAGTCTATCTTTCACCTTTGATTTTGGTTTCCATCTCTTCCCCAGAACATGCGCCGCGCCAATTTCTTCTCTTGAGATGTCATAATTATAAGGAATGGTGCAGGACCTGTTTGCTGTATTGATAACCAGAGCATTTAATCCTTCATTTTTAATAAAATCGCTGATAAACTTCGCTTCTTTGAACTTTGTATCGCAACTTTCGATTACCGCTATCGTCTTCATATTCTCCATTAATCTCCTTCTATACAGATATTGTGAAGACCACCCTTTTTGGATAACCTCCCTCCACAACATCCCACTCTCGTCCAGATTCTTGATTCTCTCTCGACTATATCACATATTAGTTCTGGCTGAAATATTTTGTCTCAGCTTTCTTTGCTGCTTTTCTAGCATCTTTGTCAATGATTGCTGTCTTGTACTCATCGAATACGAAATCAGTATCTTTCTTTCCGATTACCGGAAGTTTATTGTCATGAGAATCTTCATATTCTCTACTGCTGCAGATAAAGATTACGTCATGAGCAAGTAACAGATGTTTGTGAGGATCTACTCTGCCTCTTTACAACGACGGACTGTATCACGTACTGTCTTCCATGCAGCTACGATATCAACATAACGTCCCGAGGGCAGATGTCGTAATGTAATTCATCCTGCATTTCCTGTGGAGCATCAATGTTACCCATTACCCCGAATACGGAATCTCCAACGCAGAAGTATGGTCCTTCTTCTGTCTCAACAACAACCGTCATATATGTCCTGGACAATGTCCAAATGACTCGTATACGCTTACGCCCGGTGCGATTTCAAACTTCACCTTTTATGCTCTAAATCTTCATATACGCCTGGCTGATCGTATGGTGCAAATGAACTGGTCTCCACATTGTTATCACCCATTTTTGCGATAAATCGACGGTAGTATGATTTAGAAGCAAGTGTACTGATTGTGTGCATAATCCCATTCAACTTCGTTGCAGATGAAACGGCTTTTGTAAATTTCAAGCAGAAAATGTGATCCCAGTGAAGGTGTGTAACAATACGATATCACATCAGATGGTTTTATCCTACTCAGCCAGACGAGACTTGATGTCATCGATTCTTTAACGAAGAGATGGTATCCGTGATGATATTTAATCTGCATGTCCATGACATACTCAGGTCAAACCAGGATCAGCTTGATCGCCGCCTTCAATTAAGAATGTCAAATCTGGAAGTTGATCGGATCTACCAGATACCCATTTTTTCAACATATTTTTGCATGAAAAATGATACCAGTATTCCAGTGGTTTTGTTGGATGTAGCCTGAAAGTTATGGTCTGATTGTGCCAATGTAGACATAATAAAGTCCCTTTCTTATATATATTATTTGTTTCCTTATAATAGTCTGTTCTTTTAGTGCCTGCTTTAGTTATGCTCCTTGTGCTTTCCTTGCTGCCTCGCGTTCTGCGATCGACTGCATCAGAATGATACCAAGTTTTTCTTTCTCATGTGCTTGTCACACATAGATGTAATGATTGGTGCGGTAAATGCTGTCACAATGGCTGCTACTGCAAGCTGGGCTGTTGTACCTTGCTGCTGACTGCCATGCCGGATCTACCTCTGCAGAAGCCGGAACACTTTTGCGTTTGCTGCTGTCGTACCGATTGCAGCTCCCTTAGCATTTCTCTTGTTCTTTGGCAGTTTAATAGCTGGAACAGGAAGTAGAATAAAAATGCTGACAGTGCTGAGATGATTGCCGAACTACTCCTCCAACTCCACCTAATGCAATACTCTTAAGACTCATTCCTGCTCCGATCGGGATCATCATGAAGAATGTAATGATCGGCATTGCATCTGCTGCAGCTTTACGGAATGTCTTTGTCCGGAATTTCCCAGATAAGCCACCGATGATCAGAGAACCAGTGATGCGATAAATGATTCGATCGGATGGAAGCCATGACCAGCTGTTCCCACCAGCGATCATTGTAAGAATGGTCCGTCGTTCGGTGATAAGATAGAAATTGCTCCGGCATGTCTGTTTCGTCACCATGCTGCATGCGCAGAGTCTAGTACCAATCACTCCGGCTGAGTTTGTGGTACGCAACGTCATTGCGTGAGAGAGTGATTCCACACCGGGAATCCTGTGGCTCCGCCGATCTTTGGCCCAGAAAGTCCAGACAATACCAACAACAAATTTCATAAGAGTCGGTGTTATTGCATCAATCCTTTGTACAGCGGCATTCCGATCTTCTTTGCATCGATGGATGATGCTCCGTTCGAGTAAGAGGAACATTCTAACAGACAGGCAGTTTCTAGGTTTTGGGGCATTCAGATGTAAATCCTCAATCTCAATACATTTGGAATAAATGTGTTAGCAAGTACTCGATCAGCATTGGCACAATGATTAATCCCCCAGGTACCTTCTGCATAAGTTTTAGAAACTTTTTCTTCCTTCAAGTGTCCGATCATCACAAAGATCCAGCCCCATCTCTTCTAACATGCATGGTGAGGAAATCTCGCCTGTAAACTGTCCCTGGTCTTTCCCAGCACATATTCTGGGGCACCAAGCCTTACAAAATCACGGTCACAGCAGCTGGTCGCAGTCCGTAGCGTCGTATAAGACGGAATGATAAAAGAGCTCGATATCAAACCTCTGCTGATGTCCTTTGTGGCTTTCAACCAGTTTCTGAAGATATTCTCTGGTCGCACTGATGCCCTTATACATCTTCTTCAGATTACTTCCGACATATAGTCATAGATTTTCCTCTCTTTTTAGCGAGTTCTGGTCATACTCTCTGAACGCATCTACTTTAGGCTGTGAAGAACTTGTCCGTGTACGAATTCGTTTCGTAAAGAAAGCGTCCATCAAAGCATCTCACGTACTTTTGCACCTGTCCGTCGAATGCTCCCATACAGACAATGTTGGCATCGTTACTGAGTCTTTGCTCTTGTCTTAGAATATACGTCAGATACCGGTGCGGCATATGCCTTTGCCTTATTGGCGGCAATAGATACCCCAAGCCCTGTTCCGCAGATCAGCACACCTCTGTCATATTCCCCTGACGCTACATGTTCTGCTACATCCAATCGCTTACGCGTTCGCATAGATCGGGTCTTCACTTCCAAAGTCTGTCACCTCACCATAGCCTTTCTTTTTAATGTAGCAATGATTTCCTTCTTTGCCTCTTCTGCATTGGATCACAACCGATTGCAATTTTCATGTTTATTTCCTCCTTTTTTTGTATCGGATATTGGATATTGGATACGATTCATCGTGCTTTTATCATACAGCTGGATCCAATCTTTGTCAACATGACTAATTATCTAATTTCCCCATTCGTTTTTGTGCATTTTTAACAATTGTGTTCTGCATATACTTTCATTGCATCACGAATCAATGTGTCCGAACTTATCTGCATCCCATGCAGCTCTTCCGACAAAAAAGACCATCTATCGATGGCTGTACGATCAGTGACTCCGCATTGCCCATTGACACTTCACCCATTGCAGGACAGGAATTTCCTCAGATTTTTCACCAAAGATCTCGTATAATGCAGTTTTGATTTCCTTGTGCATAGCTTCTGCATAATCCGCAGATGCAGGTGTTCCATTGACACCGATAGACCATACCGGTTCATATGCCACCCAGATATTCTTGCACTCTTCCGGTGACACACCGTAGAATCCTATTTTGAGCTGGCTGCGCAGAGTCTCTGCACTGATTCCGCATATTCTTTCTGCTCTGCTGTTTCGCCGATACAAAGTAACGTCTTAAACCCATGTGACAGGGCCGCTTTCACCTTTTATTCTCTTCTACATCACTTTCGCCGAATACATGCCGTCTCTCTCAGAGTGTCCGATCATCACAAAGATCCAGCCCCCATCTCTTCTAACATGCATGGTGAAATCTCGCCTGTAAACTGTCCCTGGTCTTCAGCACATATTCTGGGCACCAAGTCTTACAAATTCACGGTCACAGCAGCTTGTTGCAGTCTGAAGCGTCGTATAAGACGGAATGATAAAAGCCGATATCATCTCTGCTGATGTCCTTTGTATTTTCAACTTTCTGAAGATATTCTCTGGTCGCACTGATGCCCTTATACATCTTCAGATTACTTCCGAAATATAGTTTTTTTCATAGATTTTCCTCTCTTTTTAGCAGTTCTGAATGATACTCTCTGAATGCATCTTTTAGGCTGTGAAGAACATCCCGTACGAATTCGTTTCGTAAGAAAGCGTCCACAAGCATCTCACGTACTTTTGCACCTGTCTGAATGCTCCCATACAGACAATGTTGGCATCGTTACTGAGTCTTGCTCTTGTCGCAGAATATACGTCAGATACCAGTGCGGCATATGCACCTTTTACCTTATTAGCGGCAATGATACCCCAAGCCCTGTTCCAAGCAGATCAGCTTTACACCTCTGTCATATTCCCCGGATGCTACATGTTCTGCTACATCAATTGCTACATTCGCATAGATCGGATCTTCACTTCCAAGAAGTCACCTCTCCATAGCCTTTCTTTTCAATGCCACGATTCTGCTTTGCTTCTTCTGCATTTGGATCACAACCGATTGCAATTTTCATGTATTTCCTCCTTCTTTGTATCGGATATTGGATATTGGATACGATTTATGTTTTTTTATAATAGCACCGGTTGTTTTTATGTCAATAAATGCTGACTTTCTCATTCATTTTCTAATAAAATGCACAAAAATAAAGTTCTGTTATCGTGCATATAGCCAATTAACAGAACTTTATTTATTGTATCATCATTATTATATTTTACGCATCCCACCTCATCCAGCGGCATCTCACAGTTGAACACTTCGATATGATGTCTCACATTCTCGCATACGTTCTGTACCATAGCCAGATTCAGATCAAAATAATTATGTGCTCCTTCTGACTTCAGATACTCTTCCGCATGTTTGTCAGACGATTAAAAGCTTTGCTGTCGCAATATTCACTTTCAATTCAAGCTCGATTGTTTTCTAAAATCTGCATCCGTGATTCCACTTCCACCATGAAGAACCAACGGAATTCCCTGTCTTATCATGGATCTGCTCCAGTACATCAAATGCAAGCTTCGGTGCTACGGATAATTGCCATGTGCATTTCCAATTGCAACTGCCAATGCATCGATTCCGGTGCGCTCGACAAATACTTTTGCATCATCCGGATTCGTACAGCGGATTCCGTGATCTTCGCTTCCGTCTTCGCTTCCGCCTACCAGTCCAAGCTCAGCCTCTACGGTTGCCCCGTATTTCTTTGCCAGTTCTACAACTTTGGCTGTACGCTCGATATTTTCTTCAAATGGATATGTAGAACTGTCGAACATGACGGATGTAAATCCAAGTTCCAGTGCTTTCTCTACCGTCTCCATCGTAAGTCCGTGATCCAGATGTACTGCCACATCCACTTTCGCTTTTGCAGCCTGTACCATCATTGGTCCCATAAGTGCCAGTGGTGAGTGTTTTAATCTTACTTCTGCAATCTGCAAGATGATCGGAGTGTCAGTTCTTCTGCTGCCTGGATTGCTCCTTTTACCATCTCCATATTTCCAACACTGAATGCGCCGATTCCTCTGTGATTATTCTTCGCACGCTCCAGTAACTCTTTCATCGTTACTAATGCCATCGTTCTTCTGCTCCTTTCCATGTTCTTCTTTTTCAGGTTATGTCCCAATATTGTCAGACAATCAGGGCGATCACTGCAAATACAATTCCATCCCGAATACCACATGCATGCCATATCCTTTCCGGTAATGAATCCTGATAATGCCGGTGCGCCACATGTTGCGATTACGATACCAAGCATTACGAATCCGTAATTTTTCCGGTATGCTCAATTTCCATGGAACTTGTAAAGGATGGAAACTTCCCATGATTCCGCCATAGCATCCATACATCAGAATGATTGCTTTGCGGTTACGGTATAGGATCTGGTAAATGTAAGTATTGCCATTGCCACAACAGATACTGCCAGCACGCCCTTGATACATCCCACTCTTCCTACTTTATCGGAAAGTGTCGGAAGTACCAGCCGGGTTCCGGCATTCACAATGGAACCGATCATAACTGCACTGACCGCAATTGCCGACGGGATTCCAAGTTCAATCTGATATGTCTGTGTACCGGTGACACCCAGGAAATAAGAAATCAGCCCAAACAGCATCGTCGCCAGAAGAAGAGAAGTTCTTTGTCTTCATCATCTCTGCGGATGTGTACTGCTTTGTTCTGTCTGTGCTTCTGCATTTCCATTTGCCACGTTTGTTCTCTTAATGCCCGTTCGGCTTTTCTTCTCCACTTTATCCGGAGCGGTAAAGAAGATACCGCATAAGATCCAGGAGATTGTAATCGCTGCACCAATGATCAGGAATGTCTTTCCCGGTCCCTCTGCCTGCAGGATTCTTCTGCTGATTGGTGCCAGAAAAGAATCCACACAGTCCGTTTGCCGTTACGACCACACCTGATGCGAATCCCGTTCTTCCCGGGAACCATTTCTGAACAGTCGAGATAATTACGGTATAAAATGAGTCCCTGTCCGAATCCCTGCATCACACCATAGGTCACACATACGCCGGAAGCGACGAAGGGAGTACGATCAGGAATGCGGATGCCAGAATTCAATGGCGAAGATCCCGCCTCCGATCCATACAACAATCTTCGGATTATATTTATCCTGTAATCTTCACCGATTATATTTCCAAATACGAATGTACTCAGTGCCAGGTAAAAACACATAGACGCTGCTGTCTGGCTCAGCCGGCCTGTTCCATCATCGTATGGCTGATAGATCGACCATACGTGAGGACCAACTCGTAAAAAGATAGCAATGGCACCAAATATCATCGTCAGTAATCTTTGTCTTTCTGTGTAGTTGTTAACTCCATAATTTTTTCCTCTTAATTAATAAATAAGTCCGAACTTCTGCATCTCTTTTTAAGATTTCTGTATGCTCCGGCTCAAGCTCTGTCAGAGGTGCTCTTACGGTTCCTCCGCATAGGCCCATCAGTTCCACCGCTTTCTTTACCGGAATCGGGTTTACTTGAGAACAATGCATGAATTAATGGCAATGCCTTTAACTGCAGCTCAGACTTTTTTACCTTTCCATCAGATAAAGCTGACAGATATCATGGGCTGCCTGTGGGGCTACATTGGAAAGGAAATCACTCCTTTCCGTCTTAAAGTGACATCAATGGTACGATCTGGTCATCATTTCCGAATACAGATCTAATTTTCCATCTGTCAGATTCATCATCTTCACGATATTGAGAAATCTCCACTTGCTTCCCTTGATTGCCACGATGTTATCCACATGATTCACAAGATAAGCTACAGTCTCTGCTTCCATCTTACATCCGGTTCTTCCAGGTATGTTATAAAGGACAACCGGTATTTCGCCTGCATCTGCTACCTGGGTGAAGTGTTGATCATACCTTTCTGGGTTGCCTTGTTATAGTATGGTGTCACGACAAGCGCCGTCTGCGCCATATCCGGCAGCTTTTGATAATTCCATTGCCGTCTTCGTATTACAGTTTGAGCCGGTTCCTGCGATAACCGGAATTCTTTCCTTTTGTTCGTTCAACCGTAAATTTCACATCATTCCATGTGTTCACGCTCTGTCATCGTTGCAGCTTCCCGGAAGTTCCGCAGATTACGATGCTGTCGGTTCCGTTTTCACAGTGAAAATCGATCAATTCGTCCAATCTGTCATAATCGATAGATTCATCTTCTTTGAACGGAGTAACGATGCTACTCCTGCACCTGTAAATATTGCCATATTGCTACCTCTCTGATTTTTACAAATGCCACACGGAACCCGTATGGCATCTGTATCTTCTTATTCTAACTTTTAGCATACTTACCACAGATTTTTATACATCTGCTCTACATCAGCCTGTAATGTAATCGTACGCTGTGTATTCCTGCGGACTTCCGCCGTCCATTGCGTCATATGCCATCTTTCTCGATCACTGCGAAGATCTCCTCTTTGTCAATTCCGAACTCAGCAAGTGTCGGTGTCTCTAATTCTTCTGTCGCGCTACGGCTGCATTCCAGGAAATTTCTCACTGGCTGCCTGATCCAGGCGTCTTCCGGTGTTGCAACACCGATGGCTCTTCCGAGATCTGCGAAATCTGTCATAGGCTCCCCTAATGCGAAGCTTAAGCACTCTTTCATCAACATTGCGTGGAAAGTCCGTGAGCTACATGGAACAATGTCTCGATCGGACGGCTCATTCCGTGTGAATTAATGATTGCAGATGAGTTGTTAAATGCGATTCCTACGCTTTCCGAGCTGCTACAGACATCTGTACTCTTGCTTCTTCATTCTTTCCATCGTGAAATGCCACTCGGTAGGAATTTTGAAGATTCTCTTTACAGCTGACATTGCAAAAAGTATCCGATAATGTCTGTGCTTTTCTGGATGTATAAGCTTCACTGCATGGCACAATGCATCAAGCCCTGTTGCTGCCATAATCTTCGGTGGTGCTGTCATAGTGAACTGGGGATCGATAATGGCTAATGAAGGAATCAGCACTTTACCTTTCAGCAGCATCTTAATGTCTTTTCTGGTATCTGTGATGATCGTGAAACTGTGTTGCTTCTGATCCTGTACCTGCTGTTGTCGGGATAGCGACCATCGAGTGTGCATCTCCTACATCGATCACTTTTCCCATGTAACTTAATACTTCTCCAAGTACCATATTGGAATATGGAGCAATATCATGATCAAAGATCGTATTTACACGGCGTTTTGCCACATTTCCAAATTTGCCAACAGAAGAATATCCCCATGGAGCATCTTCTGGTTTATATAATTTAGTGTCAAACTTTGTATCATTCTTTGTTGACTGAACAAGGATCTCACTATCTGCAAGTGCCTTAACACTTACCTTAGATTCTGTTGCTACATGAACACACCAAGGTCCTTCTGTGAAGACATCTTTTCGGTCTGCTTTCGCTGTCACATCGTCAAATGCAAATTCAATGGAACCGCTTAATAACAAGACTGCTGTTTCCTCACCTGTCTTTTGAAAACTTTTTTCGTCTCCTGCCTTCATTCGATATACTCGAACATCCATTAACATATCCTTATATTCATTGTCATAAGTTGTTAAGATCTGTTCTCCATTTTCATCAAATTCAGGATATCCAAATACTTTACCCATTGTCTTTCCTTCTTTCTATTAGTAAGCTCTTGCTTCTTTTCTTCCTTCCATAACACCTTCACATGCCTTGCGAACGCTTTCTTTTTCAGAAGTTGTAGCAATTCCGACATTCCACCATGATTCATATCCATCTGTCATTGTCTTTGGAATTACTTTTAAGTCAAATAAGCATGCAACGTTTTGTTTCTTGGCATCTTCTAAGGCTGCTCTTAATTCTTCGATCGTCTTACATGTGTAAGATTTTAATCCATATCCTTCCGCAACTTTTGCATAATCAACTGGGATCAGATCTCCACAAGGTTTATTTCCTTCTCTGTAACGGAATTCTGTTGCAAGAGATCCAATACCATGATTCATCTGCAGATTATTGATGCATCCAAATCCACAGTTATCAAATACTAAGATATTTGCTTTCTGTTTTTCCTGCATCATTGTCATGATCTCACTGTGTAACATCTGGAAACTTGCATCTCCAACAACTGCATAGACTTCATTGTCAGGCTCTGCAAGCTTAACTCCGAGTGCTGCTGCAACTTCATATCCCATACAGGAATATCCGTACTCTGCGTGATATCCGCCGCGTTTGTCTGTTCTCCACATACGCTGCATACAACTTGGTAAACTTCCTCCTGCTGTGATGATCGTTGCATCTTCATCGATCACATCTCTGATCGTTGCTAATGCTGCTGTCTGTGTGATCTTACCTTTTGTCAATTCCACGAATTCTGGAATTGTTCTTGGATCCATATTTTTGATCATTGGTTCAAATGTTTCATCATATTTGTACTCAGCCAGACGTTTCATTTCTTTATCCCATACGGCCTTAGCTTCTTCAATCTCTCCGTTATAAGATGAAACATAGTTCACTGCTCTTAATTTTTCAGCTAATGCTTTGACTGTTACTTTTTTTGCATCTCCAACTGCTTTCACAGAATCTAATTTATATGCATGATATCTGCTGTTATTGATAGATACAAACTTCACATCAGGATTTGCAAACTGTCTCTTAGATCCTGTAGCGAAATCGGACATTCTGCTTCCGATCGCAATAACTACATCCGCATCTTTTGCAAGAACATTGGATGCATAAGTACCTGTAACACCGATTCCTCCCATGCAGTATGGATGACTTGATTTACATGCACTTTTTCCTCCCTGTGTCTCACCAAATGGAATCTTGAATTCTTCACAGAATTTTTCTACTTCTTCCCCAGCTTCAGAGTAACGAACACCTCCACCAACAATAACAAGTGGTTTCTTCGCATTTGCGATCACATTTGCAATATCTTCAATCTCTTCTTCCACTGCCACTGGTCTTGTAATTCTGTGAACTCGTTTCTCAAAGAAATATTCAGGGAAATCAAAGGATTCACCTTCCACATCCTGGCAAAGACCGATGCAGCATGCTCCTGTTTCTGCTGGATCTGTTAAAACTCTCATTGCATTGATCAGTGCTGTCATAATATGTTCTGGTCTTGTAACTCGATCCCAATATTTACACACTGGCTTAAATGCATCATTTGTTGTTGTTGATAAGCTATTACTCTGCTCTAACTGCTGAAGAACTGGATCTGGCTGTCTTGATGCAAATGTATCTGCTGGGAATACTAATAATGGAATATTATTCACTGTAGCTGTCGCACAAGCTGTTACCATATTCGCAGCTCCAGGTCCTACAGATGATGCAAAAGGAATGATTTTCTTTCTTCCATTCTGTTTTGCATAAGCTGTTGCAACATGACACATTCCCTGTTCATTTCTTCCCTGAAGAACTCTTAAGTTTCCTGGATTTGTATCAAGTGCTTCTCCTAGTCCAACTGTGATTCCATGTCCGAAGATTGTGAAGAATCCTTCTACAAATTTTGTTTCTTCTCCGTCCATTGAAACATACTGATTATCTAAAAATTTTACAATTGCCTGAGCAGCTGTCATTCTTATTGTCTTTGCCATCTTTCTATCCTCCTGACTTTTTATCCTTATACTCTTGCGATCATTTCTCCGTATTTTTTTTTGTTTCTTTTATGAAATCTTTTACCTGCTGTGGGTTTGGAAGTTCTTCTGAGCAAGAATTGCTTCGAACCATCATAGATGCTTCTGCTGATCCAAACTCTAAGCAGTCAATAACTTCCCATCCCTGGTAGATTCCATATAAGAAGGCTGATCCATAACCATCTCCTCCACCGAATCCTTTTCTTGCATTGACTGGGAATGGTTTGATTGAGAAGTTCTGTCCATCAATCGTGTATGCTGTAGATCCTTTCATACCATGTTTGATCACAACGATCTTCGCATTGTATGCATGCCATGCAGCTGCTGTTTCTTCATCTGTTCTTCCTGGCTGAATCAATTTCTCTGTTAAGTCAAACTCTTCTCTGGATCCCATGATGATATCTGCTTCTCTTGCTACCATAGAATAGTAAATAGAGATTTCATCTTCACTCTTCCAGTTATATTCTCTATAATCAATATCAAAAATGATCTTTTGTATCATTTTTCTTTGCTAACATCACTGCTTTTAAAGCTGCTTCTCTTGATGGGCTTTCTGCAAGTGCTGTTCCTGAGATCAGGATTGCTTTTTGACTGTTTGATGTAATCTTCATCAATGTCATCGACAGATAACTGTAAGTCTGCGATGCAATTTCGATACATCAGGATGCTGCTTTCTTTTTCTGATAGCATTTCTGTAAATGTAAGTCCTAGTTTTTCACCGTTTGTACATTTTGTAATGTGGCTTGTATCAATTCCTTCTTTATTAAAGAAGTCAACTACGAATTTACCAAACTTATCATCAGATACTTTTCCAAGAAATCCTGCTTTTAATCCATGTCTTGTAACCCCAACTGCGATATTTGCTGGAGAACCACCAACATACTTCTTAAAAGTTCTGACATTCTCAAGTGGTCCAAATGGCTCATCTTCTGATGGATTAAAATCAATTGCTACACGTCCTAATAAAATTAAATCCATAGGTCTTGTTTCATCAAATTCTACATATCTCATAACCTTCACCTCATATCATGTGCTTTGCGTGCTTTTCATTTTGTTTTGCGTGTTTTCTTTATGTGCTTATATTACCACGCACGCATTTGGTGTGCAAGTGTTTTTGTCTTTTCTTTCTTTTCATCTTTTTGCACAATTTTGTTTCACTGTTTTTGTGCATTTTAAATAAATTCTGCTCCATTTAACACGCAAAAGCACACTCTCTTTAATGCATTCATATCAATTTTGTTCTCATACCGCTTCTGCATAAATTTTTTGCACAACAAAGAGGTTTTGGAATCTATTGCAAATTTCAACAGATTCCAAAACCTCTTTTTTTCTTTATTATTCTTTTACAAATTGTACTTTGTCTTTATACTGATATCCGTATAAGCATACTCTTTCTCTATCTTCTCGCCTTTTCTTATCATATTATATAACAGATGTGGTGGACGGTATCCTTGTTCAAAGCCTTCTTGATCGATCAGGAAATCATAGGTTCCTTCTTTCAATGCCTTGATATTTGTCGGTGTCACATCATACCCGATCACATATGGGCGTGTTTCCATGTTAAGCTTTTGCATTGCTTTGCATACACCCGCCTGACCACCGGAAACTACAAAAATGCCAGTAAGATCTGGAGCGATCTCTATCGTATTCTCAACGATTTTCTCCACTTCACTCATCTCATCAAAACTGCTCTGAACTCCCAAGTTCAATCTCCGGATATGACATTTTTAATTCCTGAATAAATCCATCCACACGAAGATTATTGACACTGTTTGTAAAGAAACCAGTGATCACTAGGACTTTTCCAGTTCCACGGGTTAACATTCCCATAAGACCTGCTGCTGTCATACCACTTCTCTTATTGTCAAGTCCTACATAGCAGACTCTGTTTGTACCGACAATATCTGAGTTAAATGTTATGATTGGAAGATCATTCTGTTCCGCCATATCATTTAACTTTTCCCGAATTCGTTCAGACTGGACTGGCATGATCGCTAATCCATCGATCCGTTCTTGCGAAAGTTCTTCCAGCGCTTCCAATTGGGCATCTTCACTTACTCCGTCAATCTGTTTTCTAATGATCTCTACACCGAATTCTTCCAACTCCTGTTCAGCCTTGTCGATTCCTGCATGGATCGTCTTTACAAAAGAAGATTTTTGCTAACTGGGTAATGACACCGATCCTGATCTTCTTTCCTTGATTATATACTTTCTTTTTTCTCTTTGGCTGATAGTTCATCTCTCTTGCAATCTCAAAAATGCGTTCTGCGACCTCTGGATTGACTCTTCCACGGTTATTTAACGCTCTGTCAACCGTTCCTCTTGATACTCCTGCCTTTTCTGCAATTTCTTTGATCGTTCCTGCCATGTGCTTTCTCACCTTTCTTCTTATTTGCACACAAATAGCACATTCTTTGTTTCATTATAGCTTTTGTACATAAAAAAGTAAAGAAAAAGTATCTATTTGATTTTTCTATTTCTTTATGCTACGATAAAATTTGTAATATTGGATACAGAATACTTAAAGGAGTTTTTTATTATGACAAATCATACACCAAATGATCATTCCAATACAAAAAAGCTTTCTCTTAAGGAACGCTTTGTGAAATATCTGGTTGAGAATGCAGAAATCTTTAACAGTGCTACTGCTGCTATGACTGCTTCTCCTTATATTCCACTCGATAAATAAATTTCAAAATAAGAGCCGGGCTTTAAAGTCCGGCTCTTTTGTACTTTTGTATAAGATTTAATCTTTTAAAACTACTTTTGATTCTCTTTCTAACAATTCTCTTATGATCTTTGGATATTCTTTATCTAAATGGTAAAATAGTAAAATGACGATCATGATCGCACCTAAAATTGCAATCCCATAAATAAACAAATTTGAAATCGTCTGTAATTTATGTGCACTCTGGACTGCCATATCACCATTATATCCATTTCCCTGCATGATGAATCCGATCAATGCTGATCCAATTCCCTGTCCAAATTTTTGTCCTGACGTTGTTGCTGACTGAATTGCTCCGGCTGTACGAAGTCCTGTTTTCCACTGTCCATATTCTATAGAATCTGCGATCATTGTAAAGATCATTCCAAGAATCGGTGTCATTCCAATCCCTCGAAGAAGCCCTCCAAATGTTACAAGCGCTACACTTGTTGGATTTAAGATCAATAATAAGGAACCTGCAATAATAAATAACGCTCCAATGATACACCAGTTTCTTTTCGATGTAAGATGCATTACTTTTCCTAACAGCAATGTTGCAACGATTGTAATACCATAACATGCTGTATTTACATTTCCAATAATATCTGTATCTCCTATGATCCATTTACAATAATATGTAGCCATCGTTCCTTGAATGTCTGATACATTGCAAATGAAACGAAGAATAAGAATAATAAGATAAAGTATTTATTTTTAAACAATGCAGGTAAAGCCTTCTTTAATGGTACTTTATCTCCGGCTGCCTCATCTTTTACTACAACTCGTTCTCTAACATTTACAAAGCAAAATAGCATCATCAGTGCAGCACCAATTGCATAAATTGCTGTAAGGATTACCCAGTTTTTCTGTGAATCCATTCCACCATTTGGCATCATTTTTAAAATACGCGTAAATAATAATGTAACTAGAATATTACCAATTGGACTCATAGCCATTCGAATAATGTTAATCTTTGCTCGTTCTTCCTGACTTCTTGTCATATAAGTCATTGTTGTTGCAAATGGCAACTGGAATAATGTATATACAACCGTTAACATCAGATTATATGTAATGAAAACATAGATTGCCTGAGCCATTGGTGCAATCTGTGGAACAGTCATCAATAAAATAGCTGCGATTGCATATGGTCCTGACATTCGTAGCATCCAGACTCTGGCTCTTCCGTATTTTGATCTTGTACGATCCACGATAAATCCGGCACAAATATCCGAAGCTCCATTAAATATTTGGGATATCGCAATGATCATACCGATCGTTGCCGCTGAAACATGTGCCACATCTGTATAAAACATGGTTAACAAACTTGTCGCGATCGTAAATACGATATTGGTAGATATTTCTCCACATCCATACGCAAATTTTTCAAATCCTGTGACTTTATCTTTTTGTACTCTTTTGTTGTAACCGATTAAATCCATTTCAACACCTCTTTCGTATTTACTTGCTAATTGTATGATTCAGTGCATCAATAGATGTTTCCAGTCCAGCCTCCACACTCATTGTCAAGTCTTCCATCTCCAATGATACATATCCATTATACCCTACCATACGACAAACAGAAAAGAATTCTTTCCACCACTGAAGATCTTTACCACAACCAACACCCACATAATTCCATGTACGATCTTTTGACTGGTCTACTGGAAGATTTTCTAATAGTCCATCAACATCCGCAAGTCCTCTTTCGATTCTTGCATCTTTTTCCATGTACATAGAAGATCTTATCACCAAGTTCTCTTGCAGCTGCGATTGGTTCGGCTCCCTGAATCATAAGATGAGATGGATCTAGATTCATTCCGATCATCTTACTTAACTCTGGCCCCACAACCTCACAAAGTTTCTTTAAACTTCTTACATTGTATACTAACTGACATGGAAATTCTTCAATTGCGATTTTTTCCACTCCTTGGTCTTTTGCAAATTGTGCAAATTCCTTCCACCATTTTGCTGCAACTTCCCACTGATAATTCACAGCTTCTACCATATAATTCACTCCATCATATTCTGGCCATGAAATTGTAGATGTGATCCAGTTTGGTGTTTTATCTCCAGGTGCTCCTGCTGGGAGCCCCGACATTGTTACGATTGTCTTTACCCCTAATTTTCCTGCTAAAATAGCTGTATCATGAATCGTCTTGCTGTGTGCATGACCCATTGGTGTATCGATCAATGGATTCCCAGAGCAATTTAATGCTGAAATTTCTAATCCTCTCTTATCGATCTCTGCTTTAAAAGCTTCCAATTTCTTCTCATCATTGATCAATTCTTCTGCTGATGGTACAAAAAAACATCCTCCCCATCCACCTGTTGTCAGTTCGATCGCATCGATTCCATAGGCTTTTACTTTATCTAACATCTCTGTAAATGGAATTTTTCCAAAAACGTCTGTACAAATTGATAATTTCATAATCTTCATCCTTTCTTCATAATCTACACTATTTTGATAATAATTCTCTTTCTATTCTTTCTCTTGCTTCTGGTGCCTGTTTCTCCATTTTTCTGGAAAACCAAACATAGATACACACGTGCGATGTTATCTCCACCAACTTTTGGTGCATCCGCTCTTAATTGACGATTGGCAAAATCTATCTCTCTTAATGTCTCAAAGATTCCATCAAAATCAACATCGCCTTCCCCCATGGCTAAATGCTGGTGGATCGTGACATCTGATTTTCCTCTCTGATTTAACCATGGTGGATTTGCAATATATCTACAATCTAACGTCTGATTAAATGTGTCTGCAAATAATACATGTGTTAATTCATCCCCTGCGTATTTAAGCATACTTCTTACATCACCTTTTCCTTCGTCATAGAAAAATCCATGTGGTGAAGAATACACATAACCAAGATTTGGAGAACGGAAGGATTTCACAAGATCACACGCTTCATTATTTAATTCACAAAAATCATATGGATGAGACTGTACTTCTACACGTAATCCTTCTTTTTCGATGATCGGTAATAATTCTTCCATCGAACGGAACCACATTCCATTACAAATTTCCTGCTGATTCGGATCCCCTGAAAATTCCGTATTGATGACTGGAACATTCATGTCTACTGCGATCTCAATCATTTTCTTCCAATTTTCTACTGCCATTTTCTTTGTTCTTCTGTCGGTCCTGACCAGCGATAGACAACGATAAAGGAGGAAATCTCCACTCCGGTTTCCCGGAGTGCCTTTTTGTATTCCGCCTCACATTCTTTTGAAAACAACGGATGCTTATAGAACGGATTGATTCTCGGATGCGGAGACTGTTCAATATATTTATATCCCCAGTCCGCCACCTGATGGACCATACGGTTGATATCCATCTGTTTCTGCAAGAACATCTACGTCAAATGCTATTTTCATCCGTCATACCTCCTGATCTTTATTTATAAAATTCTGGTTTTTCTTCCATTTCAATCTTAACAACTGTCTGTGTATCACGTGCCTTAGAAGCAGCTTTTTGCAGTAACCTGTCCTACATATCCATCCCAAGCTGTTGGCCCATCCACTCTTCCTTCTTTTGTTGCATCAATCCATTCCTGAATTTCAACATTGTATGCATCAACAAATCTTGTAGACCAATCACTGTGAATCGCATGTCCTCTGAATGCATTCGCACATACTTCGATGTTTTCTGGCTGAGGAAGATTTAAAATTGCATCTTCACAGCAAACCTCACACTTAATGTCATAGCAATGTCCAGTATTTACAAAAGCTTCTACATCAATTCTGACTCCTGATTTTGTAGTAAGAATCATGATCTGTGGATCTCTTAATTTTGCATGTGTTCTTCGTGTATCTTTTGCAAATACAACTTCTGCTGTTTCATAGTCTTCATCTAGCAGCCAACGAATGACATCAATTTCATGGATCATGGAATTTTCAACAGCCATTGGTGTATCATAACTTTCATCCACTGCTGGGTTTCTGTGTGCACAATGTAATAACAATGGTTCTCCATATGTACGATTCTTAATTGCTTCTTTTAACTGACGATATCCTTTATCGTATCTTCTCATGAATCCTACCTGAACTAACTGCTTTCCTCTAGCGATCTCAGCCTCTACAATTCTCTTACATGCATCTGCTTCTGGCGCAAGAGGTTTTTCACAAAATACATAAATTCCTGCTTTGATCGCAGCCATCACATACTGTTCATGATATGGATCGATCGTTGTAACGATCACTGCATCGATATCTCCTGATGCGATCATTTCTTCTCCGTCCGCATAAAATTTACATCCATATTTATCTGCAACTGATTTTCCAAATTCAGCATTTACATCGGAGCATGCTACTACTTTTCCACCTTGTAACTGATGATTGATCCTTTCGATATGTGTTCTTCCGATCGCTCCTACACCTACAACTCCAATTCTTAAATCTTTACTCATTTTCTTTTCCTCCTGTTTTTGTTTTTGTTTGCGAGCTCGTGCTCGTAATATGTAAAAAATATTTATCTTTTTATCTGTCTTTAAATTCTTTTTGTTTATCTTTTGCAAAGCGATAGATCAAATCTGCTGCTTCTTCAAAACTTACCTTACTTGTATTGATCGCAAAGTCGTAATTATTGATATCTCCCCACCGATTTCCTGTGTAGTAATTGTAATAATCTGCTCTGTTCTTTTCTTCTTTGTCCATGATTTCAGCATTTGATCCATAAATTTCTTTGACTCTGTTCTTTCTAAATTCGCGATCTGCATAAAGATAAACGGATGTACAATTCTTAATATCTTTTAAAATATAATCTGCACATCTTCCAAGAAATACTGCCGATCCATAATTTTGCAAGTTTCCTGATGATCTTCGCCTGTTCTAAAAACATCTGGTTATAGATTGGAATATTTCCCATTCCCATAACTCCTGTGATTCCTGCAGATGCAACATCATTTCGTTTATAATTCAGATCATTGATGGTATCTTCTGTCAGTTCTTCATTCCCAATCCGTTCTGCAGCAATGGTAAGTATATCTCGGTCATAACACCATACCCCATCCGTTCTGCCAGGATCTTTGCCACCTGTGAACCACCACTTCCGTACTGCCTGCTGATCGTAATGATCATATTTTCCTCCATATGCACCTTCCTTTCATCGATTGCGAGCTCGTGCTCGTTGTTTATGTACTTAGAATACTCTTTTCATTGTTTCTGTCAATGTACAATTTCAACAAATAATTTCCTTTATTTTTTATTAAAAAAGCCGAAATTTTATTGATTTCATAAAATTTCGGCTCTCATTTCTTAATAAATACATTCTTTTAATAGGATTCTTATATTGGTATACAAATGTTTTTCGGTGGTTTTTATCATAGACAAGATAATCTAACAAATACTCTATGGATTGTTTTCCCTGAACTTTTAATTGGCTTGTGATCGTTGCATCCACGACTTCTTCCTTTAACAACTGCAAAATATCCGGATAATCTTCGTAACAAATAACCTTAATATCCTCTTTTCCTTGTTCCTTTAACACTTTTCCTACTTCTCTTACACCTCCGCAAGTGATAAATATTCCTTTTAAATATTTTTCTTTTTCTAAAAGATTCCTTGTTTCTTCTGCGATCGTCATAGCATCTTCATCGGTTCGTATACTTTTTAACACATGCATCTTTGGATAAGTTTCTTTAATCATGGCTCGAAATCCTTTATCTCTTTTATTATAAGAAAATGATTGTTGTTCATGACCGTCACTTGTAAATACAGCGACATTTCCTTTACCATTTAAGAACTCTCCCATCAGTCGTCCTCCGACTCTTCCTGCACGTTCTCCCTCCTGTCCGATAAAACAAAACGTTGACTTCCCTTTACATCAGTATTCACTGTGATGATCGGGATATGAAGTCCATTACAATAGTCGATCACACTCACGATCTCTGGTGAGTTGATCGGACTTAAAATAATCCCATCTGCTTTTTGCTCGATCATCTTATGGATCAGACGGATCTGTTCACCAACATCCGGATAATTCACCGTATGATACATTAGTTCAATATCAAAAGACTGGTATGCACTTAATCCTTCTTTGATTCCAGAAAGGATTCTTTCTTTTGCATCAACCTCTAATAATATGACACCTATTTTTATCTTCTGATCTTGTTTCTTTAATGCTTGTCCGATTGGATTTGGACGATAGCCATATTCATCTATAATCTTTTTGTACCCGCTGCCTTACTTCTTGGCTGACACCTTCTCTGTTATGTAAAACTTTATCTACTGTAGAGCGATGTACTCCAGCGATCTCCGCAATCTGTTTGATTGTTATCTTCATACTCTCACCTGCACTTTTTTTCTGGTTATAATCTATCATTTCTCTATTTTTTGTGTCAAATTCTTTCTTATCTCTTTTTTACCATTTATAGTATATTATAATAATAGGGTCTATGTGAATAAAAATATTTAAAAAGGAATTTGTTATGAGAACGAAACAATTGATGAAATTGAATTATATATCCGTGAAAAAAATCTGTCTCTCTTGATACGTTGTGCGAAGTATTTAATGTATCAAAGAACACAATCGAAGAGATATCGCAACTCTTGAACAGTCTGGGAAGATCAAGAAAGTTTATGGGGCGTTACGATCGCAGATTTTCCTGCCTCAAAGATGCTGCTTCCTTTTTCCACACGCCATCAAAGCAATGCAAGAAAAACGACTCATCAGTCAATTGGCTGCATCTCATGTGTGTGATCATGATACGATCTTTATTGACAGTGGTACAACATGTCATAATATTATTGATTTTATAACTGATAAGGAATGTACGATCCTTACAAATAGCCTGCAGGTTTCTCTAAAAGCCATTCCTTATGAAAACTTAAATGTAATTTCTCTTCCCGGATTCTTAAAGAGAAACTTTATCTTTTGTTGATGGAAATATCGCTGAATACCTCAAAAGCTTACAATATTACCAAAGCTTTTATGTCTTGTACCGGGATTTCCATTCAAAACGGACTTAGCAATGCATCTCCTGAAGAATATCTGGTAAAAAATCTGTGATTGAAAACAGTACGATCCGTTTTGCACTTGCTGACCATTCCAAATTTGGTAATTTTTCATTGATGACGTTTTTGTCCATTTGAAGATATTGATCACGTTCTTACGGATCAACTTCCTGGTAAAAATTCTGTAATTTTGCTAAGCTGCATTCCATTAAGATAGAAACACCATAATGATCAAAAAGCAGGAACAACCATAGTTTCCTGCTTCTTTTTCAAATGATGTTATATCAATAAAATAACAAAAATCTTTTAATCTTACCAACTCTTCCAGTTTTAGAAATATTTATTTACGAATTCTCTTGTCACCTCTGCTGCCTTTTTCACATTTTCATCATGTGACATTTCGTAATATTCAGGTCTGAATTCTTCAATCGTGCAAACTCCATCAAATCAATTTCTTTTAATGCTGACGCGATGCTTTCGTGATCAACAACACCTTCTCCTGGCCATAAACGTTTGTCATCTCCGCAAGAGCCAAGTGGCAGGTCTTCACAATCATTTAAGTGATATGCAAAAATCTTATTACCATCTGCTGCCTTCAGATCTTCTAATTTTGAACACATTTCATGGAAATGGAATGTATCAACCGTAATTCAACATTGCTTCGATCAACTGTTTTAACTATATCATATGCTGTTCCAAACTGATTGATAGAGCAATTTGGAACCCCAAAAATTCCAGTGAAATTTTAATGTCTTCTCCAACTTTGTCAGATAAATAACGTAATCTTTCGACTGCTTCTTCTTTGATCTCACTGACTGATTTATCTTTAACATCAAAAGGCTGGAACTGTGATCAACATCTTCATACCAATAGCTTTACTTACTTCCATGATAAATTCTGTCTCTTCATCAATCTCTCTCTTTCCTGCTTCGTCTCTTTGATTAAAGAAGAGCAATGTATTGTAAGCCCATGGTTTTAAACGATGATTCTTAAACCAATCTGCTAATTCTTCCAATGTATGTTCTTTTAAATAATCCTTAATACAGTCAAAACGGATTTCAATATAATCAAATCCATATTTTCACATGCTTCTAAATCTGCAATCAAAGACTGCCCTTTACACTCTAATGCTGTTGCTTCGTTAAATCCAATTTTCATCTTTATATTCATTCCTTTCGCGCTGCTCAAGGCACAAAACGTCATAAAAAACGTTGGCTTATTGCAGCTTTCTTTTTATAATTGTTTCCATAGGCATATTCAGTATACCTGCTTTAGTCTCTTTGTGATGTCCTTAATGGAATGGATGTCCTCTACTATTCTTTTCAACCTTCTCCTCCGTTTTGTGTTTATGTTTTTGTTTTGTTTTCCTTTTTGATGTATTTATCTTAGCATTGCGTTCACGTGCACACAATGTCGAAGATGCACAATCTTTTGTTTTGATATTTGTGCAGTTTTATCAAAATCTATCCTTTTACCTTTTGAAAATCCTATTTGAGTACAAAAAAGGAGAAAATATCCTTTCTGTATCCTGAATATTTCTCTCCTCTTTACAGATTACATCGTGTTTTGATTACAATATCTTCATAACAAAATTCTTCTTTATGCCCTGGATTTCACAAAGACTATGAAAAATCTCCATTACCGACTCGTATCCTTGTGCATAAGCATCCTGTCTTAATACAAAATCGATCACACCTTCTTTCAGATTCTTCTTATTCTCTCCCTCATAATCATGTACGATCAGCTTGATCTTCTTCTCTAATTCATATTTTTTAAGAATCTTACATACCCCGATTTCTCCCTGTGCTGGCATATAGATTCCTTTCAGATCTGGCGTGATCTCTAACTGTTCTTCTAATAATTTTCCTGCTACCCAGTTATCATCATATGCAAATCTTGGCTCCAGGATTTTGATCGATGGATAATGATAGCTTAATTCCGCTATAAATCCTTTGGTTCGCTTCACAGTTGCTGTATTGTCTGCAGATCCTGATATGATCATGACCTTTCCACCATCAGGAATGATCTCTCCCATCAGACCTCCTGCAACACAGCCTCCTGCATAATTATCCTGTCCTACAAAAACAACGTCTCTTTGTATCTTCAAGGTCCGAATTGATCGTTATGATCTCAATTCCATCATCTACATAACGATTGATCGTATTCTTCAACATCTCATCATTCGATGGCATCAATACGATTCCTTTCATACCTGCTTCTTTATAACCCCGCATAATGTCCAGCACCTGTCTTACATCTCCACCCTTGATCTGGTCGATCATCACACGTCCGCCAAACCGTTCTACTTCTTGTTTTGCATCCTTAGCTCCTTCTAATACTGTCTGGATTGTCGGGGTATCTGCATATTGCAAAATAACTCCGATCCGCAGGATCTGATTGCCTGACGATAGTGCCTTTGCCGCAATATTCGGCTGATATCCAAGTTCCTTTGCGATCATCTTAATCTTCTCTGCCACTTCCGGTCGAATACGTCCACGGTTATTCAACGCCCTATCTACAGTTCCTCTTGATACACCTGCCAGATCTGCGATCTGCTGCATTGTCACTGCCATTTTTGTTCTCCTTTTCTTTGCGTTATCGTGCACGCATATATT